>Ga0073928_10002358_pt1 | contig 32745 bp, 28 predicted proteins | sample PaiPotPPA55metaG_FD_76969 | JGI IMG/M metagenome (GOLD analysis project Ga0073928, IMG submission 76969) | Iron sulfur acid spring bacterial and archeal communities from Banff, Canada, to study Microbial Dark Matter (Phase II) - Paint Pots PPA... ...
CGTGTGATCAGCCAGCCGATCGCAATGCCCGCGAACACCGCGACAGCGATCAGCAAGCCCGTGCTCACGATGGCTGTGTCATAAGTCGATGCCGCGCGCGCGACTTCCCCTTCGGCGCCGGTGCGATTGAGTTCGATATCCGCTTCGATCAGCTTGAGCATGTCCGTGAACGCGGTGCCGGCCTCGCCGCTCGAGAGCGCACGAGCGTCGTTGAATCCGGCTTCACCCTTGTCGGCCAGGTCGAGCAGTTTCGCGTCGAGAACCGCATAACGCGCCCACGCGCTTTTGATGTTGTCGAAGAGCTGCTGCTCTTCAGGTGACGACACGAGCTTCTCGTATTTCGTGAAAACTTCCTGAAGCTTGACCACGGAAGCGTCATGCTCGGCGCGCTGTTCCTGCTTTTCCTTCGGGTCAGCCGCGAGGATCGAGCGCAACGTCGTACGGCGTGCATTGTTGGCATACGCCTGCATCCTGCCGGCAGCCTGCACGCTGGGTAGCCAGTCGTTGCCCAGTTCCAGCGTACCGGCGTAGATGTGCGACGCCTGCCAAAGCGTCAGCCCGCCCACCGTGCACAACAGCAGCAGAATTGCTGCGAAACCCGCGCCGAGCCGGGTGCCTATCTTGAAGTTACTCAGGTTCATCTAACGCTCCAGTGTGATCAACGATGAACACGATTACGGAGCATTCGCGACTTCCTGAAACAACCTTTCAGTTTTATGTTTTGGCTCAAAACATATGAAGAATGTGACCCGTTTTGTAAGCTATTGAATTTAATCAGTAATTTTTGATAAGAGCGCGATGAGGCATCTGCCAATACTTGAGTTTCCGGTAAAATAGCGTTTTCGGCGCTGGCGATCGGCGAAAAGTGGGGAGTTCGCGCCCAATGATCGCACTTTTTGAGGTTTTTTTACTTAATCAAACGAAACACAAAATAATTCGATATCCCTTACAAGGGCATCTCATTTACACCGTCTAGAGCGCAATAGCTCACGTGATGTTGCGGCTGATCACCAATTGGCAGTCAATAGCGCTCGCGCAAATGCACGTTCGTTCACGATTTGTCACTCTCCGTGCGTCCTTGGGCGAATAACTGCGCGCACAGCTCGCGGCCCGCTTCGCTTAGCGCAGCCGTGGGTGGGGTCGTCGCATTTTCGCCGGTCTTTTCCGGGTCATCCGGATTGGACGGAGCCAGCAACGCCGCGTCGGACAGCGCGGTCAGGTGGCGAATCAGGCTGCTCATGGGCACGCCCGATTGCTTCGATAACTTCGCGAGCGACCACGCCCGCCCTGGTGTCTCCTGAGCCGCCCGCCATAACTGCGCGAGGATCGAGATCAGTGTCGGGTCGATCTCATCTTCCATGCTCTCGTTCATGTTTTTGGTCCCCGTCTCTAGTCCCCGTCCCTAGTCTCGGCTTTTCCCGTGCGCCATGCCGGCGACGAGTTCGCCCAGCGTCTTCAACGCGCTTTCCGTCTGCGCGCTCCAGGGATAACTGTAGTTGAGCCGGATGAAATGACGGAAGGCATCGCGCGATGAAAACATCGTGCCTGGCCCGATCGTGATCCCAAGCGCGAGCGCGGTCTCATAGAGCTGCATCGAGTCGACATTACCCGGCAACTGAACCCACAACACATAGCCCCCCATGGGCACGGACGTGTGCGTGCCGACGGGGAAGAAGCGCGTGACCATTGCGATCATGAGCCGCGCCTGCTGCCGGTACACCTTGCGCACATGCCGCAGATGACGGTCGTACCCGCCCTGCCGCAAATAGTCGGCCACCGCGACCTGCGGCACCGAAGGAGTGGTCAGCGTGTTCAGGAACTTGAGCTTTTCCACCTCGCGGCGGTAGCGCCCGGGCATGGCCCAGCCTATCCGGTAGGACGCGGTCAGGCTCTTCGAAAACGACGCACAGTGCAGCACCAAGCCCTTTTTATCGAAGTTCTTCAGCGCCGACGGCCGGGCCTCGCCGTAATACAGCTCCTGGTACACATCGTTTTCGATCACCGGGATTTCATGCGCGGCGAGCAGGCCGACAAGCCGCTCCTTGTTTGCATCGGACATCACGAAACCCAGGGGATTCTGGAAGTTCGGCATGACCATGCACGCCGCAATCCGGTGTTCGCGAATGATGAGCGCGAGCGCGTCGATGTCGATGCCTTCAACCGGATGCGTGGGCACTTCAATCGCCCGCATGCCGAGGCGCTCGATTGCGTGGAGCATCGCGTAATAGGTCGGCGATTCGACCGCGACGGTGTCTCCCGGTTTCGCCACGGCCTGCAAGCTCAGGTTGATCGCCTCCGTGGCGCCGACGGTGATGATGATCTCGTCGGGGTCCACGGGCACGCCGTTCTCCGCGTAACGCCGCGCGATCTGGCGGATGAGTTCGGGGTTGCCGGGCGGCAGGTCGTCCATCAGGTTCCAGCTTGAATGCCGCCGCGCGATGGCGTTCGCCAACTGGTTGATGCGGCGCCACGGAAACAGCGACGGGTCCGGGTAAGGCGACCCCAGCGGCGTGGCGTCCTGCGAGCGGATGGAGCGAAGCGTGGACAGCACGAGGCGGCTGACATCGACTTTCGATGCAACCGGCGGCGGTTGCGAGGCGACCGGACTCGCCGCTTGCGCCGCAGGCAGTTCGCGTACGAAATAACCCGATTGCGGCCGGGTTTCCAGCACGCCGCGGCTTTCCAGCAGCGCGTACGCGTGCAGGACCGTCTTGATGCTGACGCCATGCTGGGCGCTTGCCTGACGCACGGAAGGCACGCGCTCGCCCACGGCGAATACCCCGCGTCGCACGGCTTCCTCGATCTCGGCCGCCAGTTTTTCGTAGAGCGTCACGTTGGGTGAATGAGCAAAAAGAGTGGGCCGGACGGCCAGCCGGTCCGGCAAGTCGCCAACTGTACTCCTCGTCTATCTATTTTTCTGTATACCGCGTCATTTTCGGAACACAGTAGCCTTGGGTCATTGGTGAAAACCCTCATAAATCCGCGGCAGGCATTGTGAAAAAACCCGAACCTCGCATTGAACCGTACACGCACCCCGCAGCCGGCTGGGGCGCGCTCAAATATGTCGCCATCAATCTCCTCAAGGAGAAGGTCTCGGGCGGGAATTACCGCACGCTGCTCGGCCAGAACCAGCCGGACGGCTTCGATTGCCCCGGCTGCGCGTGGCCGGATCGCGAGCATGCATCCACGTTCGAATTCTGCGAAAACGGTGTGAAAGCCGTGGCGGCCGAGGCCACCAGCAAGCGCGTCACGCCTGCATTCTTCGAAGAACTTACCGTCGAACAGTTGATGGCGCAGTCGGATTTCGAGCTTGAACAGCATGGCCGCCTGACCGATCCGCTTGTCTACGACGCAGAACGTGACCGTTACGTGCCCATTGCGTGGGACGACGCGTTTGCGCTGATCGCGGACCACCTGAATCGCCTTGATGATCCCGACCGCGCCGCGTTTTATACGTCGGGCCGCGCGAGCAACGAAGCTGCGTTCCTGTACCAGTTGTTCGTGCGCATGTACGGCACCAACAACTTCCCCGACTGCTCGAACATGTGCCACGAAGCCACCAGCCGGGGGCTGCCTGGAACCGTGGGCGTGGGCAAGGGAACCGTGACGCTCGAGGATTTCGAGCACGCGGATACCCTGCTGCTCTTCGGCCAGAACCCGGCGACGAACCATCCGCGCATGCTCGGAGAACTGCGCGAGTGCGCGAAGCGCGGCGCCACGATCGTCTCGATCAACCCGTTGCGTGAACGCGGGCTCGAGCGCTTCGCGAGCCCGCAGCATCCGGTCGAGATGCTCACCGGCGGCAGCACGAAAATCAGTTCGGTGTTCATCCGCCCGAAGATCGGCGGGGATTTTGCGTTGATCAAAGGCGTGGCGAAACGCGTGATCGAACTCGATGACGCAGCGCTCGCGCAAGGCGCGCCGCGCGTGCTTGATATTGAGTTCATCGCGGAGCATACGGTTGGTTTCGACGCCTTCGCCGAGGACCTGCGTGCCGAAAGCTGGGGTGCGATCGTCGCGGAATCGGGCGTACCGATGGAAGACGTGTTGCAACTCGCCGATATCTACGCACGCGGCCGTGCCGTCATCTCGACGTGGGGCATGGGTCTGACGCAGCACAAGAACTCCGTGCCGACCGTGCAGCTCCTGTCGAACCTGATGATGATGCGCGGGAACATCGGCCGGCTGGGTGCGGGGCTGTGCCCGGTGCGCGGGCATTCGAATGTGCAGGGAGACCGCACGGTCGGTATTGAAGAACAGCCAACGCAAGCGTTCCTCGATCGGCTCGGCGCCGCGTACGACTTCGAGCCGCCGCGCGAACATGGCTACGACGTCGTCGGTTCGATTGAAGCAATGCTTGCCGGCAAGCTGAAAGTGTTCATCGGGCTGGGTGGCAATTTTTCGATCGCGACACCCGATACGCCGCGTGTATGGGAAGCAATGCGCTCATGCGACCTGACCGTGCATATCACCACCAAGCTTAATCGCAGCCACCTCATTCATGGCCGCGACGCACTGATCCTGCCCACGCTCGGGCGCACTGAAATCGACCTGCAGAACGGCGTGGCGCAAGGCGTGAGCGTGGAAGACTCCATGAGCATGGTGCACATTTCGTATGGCATGAACCGCCCTGCATCGGCGAATTTGTTGTCGGAGATTGCGATCGTTGCGCGGATGGCGCTGGCCACGCTCGGCAGCGCGAAGGTGGACTGGCTCGCGCACGCAAACGACTATGCGCTGATCCGCGACGGTATTGAAAAAGTGATCCCTGGCTTTGAGAATTACAACGAGCGGCTGAAGCATCCGGGCGGGTTTCATCTGGGCGTAGCATCGCGCGACCGTGTTTGGATTACGCCTAGCGGGAAGGCGCAATTCCTCGTGCACGGCATCCAGTTCGATACCCCGATTCATCGCGCCCGGACGATTCATGGCGAGCGGTTGATGACGCTCATGACCACTCGTTCACACGATCAGTACAACACGACAATCTATGGTCTCGACGACCGTTATCGTGGTGTGTATGGCCAGCGGCGAGTGTTGTTCGCGAATCAGCTCGACATCGAGATGCTGGGTTTCGAAGCGGGTCAGCGCGTGGATATCACGAGCGTTTGGGACGACGGCGTCAAACGGCGTGCGGACAGTTTCTTGCTTGTCGCTTATGACATTCCGCGTGGTTGTCTTGGCGCGTATTACCCGGAAACGAATCCGCTCGTGCCGTTATCAAGTGTTGCCGATGGCGCGGGAACGCCTACGTCGAAGTCTATTCCCGTGTTGTTGCATGCTTCTGCCGAGCAGCAACTGGAAGCAGCTTGATGCTTGATGTTTGAGGTGCGTCATCCCTTCGGCGCCACCGCCCGCAGTTTAATCATGTCGTAAAGCGCTTGCGCGGCCGGTGACAGCCGCGCGGTTTTGCGAACCACCAGCACCAGCGCCCGCGACACCACCGGATCCACCAGTTCAATCGTGCGGATATTCGGATACGCGCCCTTTTGCACAGCAAGCCGCGGCACCACCGCCGCGGCAATGCGCTCGGCCACCAGTCCGACCGCAGTCGAACTCCGCTGGACCTCGTAGAACGACTGCAATCCCAACCCATTCGCGCCCAGGGCCGTATCAAGCAACGCACGATTACCGCTGACCTGTCCCGCGAATATCAGCGGGTACGGCTGCAATTGCTTCCACGCCACTCGCCTGCGCCTGGCAAGCGGATGATCCTCGTGGCAGATCAGCACGTACTGGTCTTCAAGCAGCGGCATTGTCATGAGTTCGGGATGATGCGCGCCCGCGATGTTGATACCAAACTCCGCTTCACGGCGCAGCACCGCATCGGCCACCGCCGACGACGCGTGGTCCAGAATCTTGATCCGGTTGTTCGGATACCGCGCCGAATACTCCTGCATGATGCGCGGCAAATACTGAACCCCGACCGTGGGTACGCATGCAATGGATACATCTCCACGCTCGGCCTTACCCGTCTCGCGTATCTCGAGCAGCGCGTCCCCCAATTCCTCCAGCAGACGCCGCGCTTGCGGCAAAAAATCCCGGCCGATCAGACTGAGCGCAATAGAACGCGTGGTGCGCTCGACCAGCGTCACACCAAGAAAATCCTCGAGCTTGCGCAAGCGCTGCGTGATCGCCGTCTGCGTGACATGCAATGTGTCGGCAGCATTCTGAAAGCTGCCTTTATCGGCGATGGCAACAAACGCCTGAACGCCGAGGATGTCGATTTTCATAAGAAAAATGAACCAATCGGAATAATAAATTCATTTTACGCAGACATTGGCAATGCGCAAACTGGCGGCACCCCACACCCCTTCCCGCAGAGGAAATCACCATGTCCGCTCTTGACGAATCCCCCCTTGCAATGGCCACCCGCCTCTATCCCGAGATGGCCCGCAAACTCGAGATCGTGCGCCGCCGTGTCGACAAACCCCTCACGCTCGCCGACAAAGTGCTGCTCGGCCACCTCGACAACCCGGCCGATCAGGAACTCATTCCCGGCAGCAGCTACCTGAAACTGCGCCCGGACCGTGTCGTGTTCCAGGATGTGCTCGGGCAGACCGGCATGCTGCAGTTCATGCAAACGCTGCGCGAACGCGTGGCCGTCCCGACCAGCATCCACTGCGATCACCTGATCCAGGCACGTGTTGACGGCGCGTCGGACCTGCGGGTGTCAGTGCTGGAAAACAGCGAGGTCTACGACTTCCTGCGCAGCGCCGCAGCCAAATATGGCGCGGGCTTCTGGGAGCCCGGCGCCGGCATCATCCACCAGGTTGTTCTGGAAAACTATGCATTTCCGGGCGCGTTGATCATAGGCACTGATTCGCACACGCCGAACGCCGGTGGACTGGGTGCGTGCGCGGTTGGCGTCGGCGGCGCCGATGCAGTAGAGACCATTGCCGGATTGCCGTGGGAAGTGCTTTATCCGAAGCATATTGCCGTGTACCTGACCGGTGCCTTGAACGGCTGGACCGCGCCCAAGGACGTGATCCTCAACGTGGCGGGCCAGCTCACGGTGTCCGGCGCGACCAACGCGATTGTTGAATACATCGGCCCGGGTGCGCGCACCATCAGCGCAACCGGCAAGGCGACCATCACCAACATGGGCGCTGAACTCGGTGCGACAACATCCATGTTTCCCGCCGATGAACACATGCTCACGTACCTGGACGCCACCGGCCGCGGCGACCTCGCGCCGTTGATCCGGCAATACACGTCTGCGTTGTTCGAACCCGACGCAGCCGTGGAAGCCGACCCGGAGCGCTACTACGACCGCGTGATCCGCATCGACCTGTCCACGCTGGAACCGCATATTGTCGGCCCGCATTCGCCCGACCGTGCGCGACCGCTCTCGCAACTCGCGGCAGAACTCAAAGGCGTGGATAACACCATTCCCGAAGCGATCTCCGCCGCGCTGATCGGCAGTTGCACGAACTCGTCCTACGAGGACATGAGCCGCGCAGCCGATGTCGCCGCACAAGCTCGCGCGCATGGGCTGAAAGCCGTCGTCCCGTTCCTCGTCACGCCGGGCTCGGAACAGGTGCGCGCGACGATAGCCCGCGACGGTCAGCTCGATGAACTCGAAGCGCTCGGCGGCACCGTGCTCGCAAACGCTTGTGGTCCTTGCATCGGCCAGTGGCATCGCGACTCGCGTGCGACGGCTGCGCCGAATGCCATCGTCACGTCATACAACCGTAACTTTCCGCGCCGCAACGACGGCTCGCCCGCGACCATGAACCTGATCGCCAGTCCGGAAATAGTGACGGCGCTCGCGCTGGCTGGCCGGCTGTCGTTCAATCCGGCCACCGACTCGCTCACCGGCGCGGACGGAAAGCCCTTCATGCTGACGGCGCCGAAGCCCGCGCCCGAAGTGCCGCCAACCCGCTTCGCACCCGGTCGCACGACCTATGTCGCGCCGCCCGCGGACGGCCGCGATATCACGCTGAGCGTCAGCCCGGCCAGCGAGCGCATCCAGTTGATGCAGCCGTGGGCAGCATGGGATGGGCATGACCTCACCGGCATGCCGGTCGTGCTGAAAACCCGCGGCAAGACCACCACCGACCACATCTCGCCGGCCGGACCGTGGCTGCGCTTTCGCGGGCATCTGGATAAATTCAGCGACAACCTGCTCAACGGCGCGACCAACGCTTATACGGGCGAGATCGGCAAGACAACGAACGTATTGACGGGCGAAGGCGATCTCACGCCTGCGCAAGCGGCCCGTCAATACCGGGCGGCGGGGCAAGCCTGGGTGGTCATCGGCGATTCGAACTACGGAGAAGGCAGCAGCCGCGAGCATGCGGCGTTGTCACCACGGCTGCTGGGTGGAGCGGCGGTGATTGCCCGCAGCTTCGCGCGCATTCATGAGTCGAACCTGAAGAAGCAAGGTCTGCTTGCGCTGACATTCGTCGATCCGGACGACTACGACCGGATCCTGGCCGACGACCGGATCGACCTGCGCGGGCTTGACCGCCTGGCACAGGAAGAACCCGTCGAGTGCCGTATCAAGCACGCGAGTGGCCGCAGCGAAACCGTGTGGCTCAAGCACTCGTACAGCGCCGCTCAGTTGCAGTGGTTCCGCGCAGGATCCGCATTGAACGTGCTGCATAAGTCGGCAGCGTAGTACGGAGTGCTGGCTTTCCGATTGTAAGTCGCCACACGTGGAGCATGACCCGCCCGACAAGACGTCGACGGCTCGCAATCCTTACGCTTGTCGCCGATGGTCTTTAGCCGGCCACGCATGTTCGCCAGGTCAGAACCTGCGACCGGTTGCACGCATGCTGTACCTTAGTCGAATCGCGTAGAAGCCTGAACACTCACGCCTGCGGTTGCCGGCCTATGAAAGCCGTCAAATCCGCATTGCGCCGTCATTCATCTATTGAGGAATTACACGATGAGCTGGTCTGCCAAGCAGTATGTAACCTTTGAAAACGAGCGTAACCGTCCCATTCGCGATCTGCTCGCTGCCGTCCCGGATATCGACGCGCACACGGTCATCGACATAGGATGTGGTCCCGGCAATTCGACCGAAGCGCTGATGGCGCGTTTTCCCCACGCTGCGGCAAGCGGATTCGACAGTTCACCGGACATGATCGAAGCTGCCCGCAAACGGCTGCCGCAAGTTCACTTCGAGATCGCCGATATCAAGGCATGGAATGCCCCCGGCCCGTTCGATGTGATCCTCGCCAACGCGGTGTTCCAGTGGCTGCCCGATCACGCCAGCCTGTTTCCCGCGCTCGTTGCAAAGCTCTCGCCCGGCGGCAGCCTCGCGGTTCAGATGCCGGATAATCTCGAGGAGCCGGCGCATCGGCTGATGCGTGAAGTTGCGGCCGACGGCCCGTGGGCCGGCAAGCTCTCCGAGGTCACGAAAGCCCGGACGCCCATGGCCAGTCCGGCGTGGTATTTCGAACTGCTTCGTTCCTGCGGCGCCCAACCCGATGTCTGGCGGACTACTTACCATCATGCGCTGGCGGGCGGTGCGCAAGCAGTCGTCGAGTGGTTCAAGGGAAGTGGCCTGCGGCCGTTTCTGGAACCGCTTACTGAAGATGAGCGGCTGGCGTTTCTGGAGCGTTACAAGACGGAGGTCGCGCGAGCTTATCCGGCGTTACCGGACGGGACGGTGCTGCTGCCGTTTCCACGCTTGTTCGTGATCGCCGTCCGCCAGGGCTGACGCTGGAGCTGGCCGTTGTGCGCACCGGTAAACCAAGGGGTTCCGCCGGTGCAGACCAGGAAAACCCGGCAAACCGGGTATGGAATCACTCCTCGAAAACCCTCGCGCTAGTCACCTCGAAAAGAGTATATACTGTTTATACTTTTACCCAATTGGAGACTCCATGCCCGGACCCGCTACGAAGGCCCCTAGCAAGAAGGCTTTTCATTTCCCCAAGACCGCTGAAACGGCTGCTGCCGAGCCTGTAGTAAGCAAACGCAAGGCAACCGCCAAACCAGCGGTCAAGGCGGCAAAAGAACCCCAGGACAAGGCAACGCAAGCGTCCGCCAAATCAAAGGCCAAAGCCGCGCCCGCCAAGTCCGCCGGTGCTGAAGAGAAAGTCAAACGGCCGAAAAAAGAGAAGGTCGTTCGTGACAGCTTTACGATGCCCAAGTCCGATTACGAGAAAATCGGCCTGTTGAAGCAAAAATGCCTCGCCAACGGTGTGCACGTCAAAAAAGGCGAGCTCTTGCGGGCTGGTTTGCTCATACTTGAGCGCGCTAACATCGAGCAACTCACTGCGGCGGTCGCTGCTGTCGAGACAGTTAAAACAGGAAGGCCAGGCAAGTCCTGAGCATACCCAAGCGTCCTGAGGCGGCCAGTTTTGTTTCCGGCTTCCCCAGGACACATCGAGAAACAGGCCGTGCGCATGAGACCATTAGACATACCCTCTGCAAGCTTTGCGGAGTTCGATGACCTCAATGCCATCCTGGAGGCCGGCGGCGCGCGCTTCGAATCGCGCACAGTGGGCGAAGTACGCGCCGGCACACATTCATTCCCAATCATTACCGCGGCGATCGGCTCGAACGATCCCGAAGCACCCGCCATTGGCTTTTTTGGCGGCGTGCACGGCCTGGAGCGCATCGGCACGCAGCTGATCCTCGACTACATGCGCGCGCTGCTACGGCGTCTCGAATGGGACGAACTGCTGCACGAACAATTGCGCTCGGTACGGCTCGTTTTCATGCCCATCGTGAATCCTGGCGGTATGTGGGCGCAAACCCGCTCGAATCCGAACGGCGTCGACCTGATGCGCAATGCCCCTCAAAGCGCTGAAGGACGCGTCCCCTTTCTTGCCGGCGGCCAGCGTATTGGTGCGTGGTTGCCGTGGTATCGCGGTCCGGCCCAGGGTTCCCTGGAACTCGAAAGCGCCGCCTTGCTCGATGTGGTGAAGCAGGAACTGATGACACGCCCGCTAAGCCTTGCACTCGACTGTCATTCAGGCTACGGCTGGGGCGACAGCATCTGGTTCCCTTACGCGCGAACCAAGCAGCAAATGCCCCATCTCCCCGAGATGTACCAGCTCAAGACCATGTTCGAGCAGGCGTATCCGCATCACGGTTACGCGTTCGAACCGCAAAGCCATCAATACCTGCTTCACGGCGACCTCTGGGACTGCGCGTATGACCAGACGCCCGCGCCCAACGTGTTCCTGCCGATGACCCTGGAACTCGGCTCGTGGCGCTGGATCAGGAAAAACCCCAGCCAGATCTTTTCCCGCCTCGGCATGTTCAACCCGGTCAAGGCGCACCGGGTTGAACGGGTTTTACGCCGTCACGCCAACTTTCTGGACTTCCTCACCCGCGCGGCGTTTGCATCGAATAGATGGCTCCCCAAGGGCGACGTGAGAAAACAGATCCTCGAGCGCGCCATGGAACACTGGCAGCGAAAATCCTCACGATGAGCACATGGATCTTGTTGCGCGGACTCACACGCGAGGGTCGTCACTGGGGATCGTTTCCGGAGCAATTGCGCATTGAGGCCGATCTCAACGGCGATGCAAACAGCATTGCGCTCATCGATCTGCCCGGGAACGGTCGTGAGAACGCGCTAAGCGCTCCGCTCGATGTGGCCGACATGGTGAAGTTCGTCCGCTCGCGGGCGGCCGAGGCTGGGCTGTTGCCGCCGTATCGGCTGGTTGCGATGTCCCTGGGCGGCATGGTCGCGACCGGCTGGGCACAACGCTATCCGGAAGAGATCGAGCGGCTGGTGCTCATCAACACCAGCATGCGGCCGTTCAGCGCCATGAGCGAGCGCCTTCGGCCCAGCGTCTGGCCCGCGCTGATGCGCGCTGCCGCTTCATGGTCCGATCCCATGAAGTGCGAAACCATCATCCACGACCTGACGTGCAACCGGCTGGACACCCAGGCCGCCGACATCGCGGCGTGGGCGGCCATCAGGAAGAGCGCCCCGGTGAGTGCGGCGAATGGTCTGCGTCAACTGTGGGCGGCGGCGCGCTTTCGCGCCGACAGTCACGCGCCCGCTTGCCCAACGCTGCTGCTTTCATCGAAGGCGGACCGGCTGGTCAATCCGGTCTGCTCCACGCGCATAGCGGCGCGTTGGGGTACTGCCCATGCGGTGCATGCGTGGGCCGGCCATGATCTGCCTCACGACGATCCGGTCTGGACGAGCAAGGCGATTGCCGACTGGTCGCGTACCCTGCACGGACACGCGGAGGAAGCGCCGGTTGTGTCCGGTGGACGCGCGGTCCTCTAGTCGAACCCGGCAAGGTACCCTCAGGTGTGTATGGATTAACGTCTTCCCATGCCCACGCCGTCAATCGGTCCGGTACGAACGATCTCTCGCAGTCGTTCGTACCATTTAATAAGTATGCCTATCAAGTATTGATCACGTCCGCTTCCGACTTCATCTCACCCTTGACCTCTGGCGGCCCTGCAAACCGCGTCCTCACGCCGAATCCATACCAGAACACGGCCATGATCGCGATGAGCAGCAAGCTGATATAGAGCACCTTCTCGTTCGGCGGCTGAATCCCGACATAAACAAGCACCGCCCCGCCGAGCACCGCCAGCATCGCAATGGGTTTCGACCACATGCCCAGGTTGAATGGCCCCTTGCGCACCCATGTCTTGCCTTCAGCGCTCAACCCGGCTGCTACCGGCATCACATAAGAGACGTACAAGAACACCGCGCTGCCCGTCGAGAGCACGGCGAACGCATCGCCATACAACGTCGCTGCAATCGCAAGAATTGCCGATATCCAGATTGCGGCACCCGGTGTGCGATGAGTATTGTTGACCTTCTTGAGCCAGTTCGACGCCGGCAGTCCGCCGTCGCGGGCGAACGCATACATCATTCGCGAACATGACGTGAGGCAAGCCAGACCACACAAATAGTTCGACAAGAAAATCCCGATGCCAAGCGATACCCGCAACCATGCCGGCAAAGTACCGAGCAGCGCATTGAAGAACCCGCCGCCCTGCTTCACGCCTTCCTTGAGGTCCGGCATCACGAGCAGGAATGCGCAGACCATGATGTAGCCGAACAACGCCGACCAGAGTACGGAGCGCAGCATGCCCTTCGGTACGTTGCGCGCGGCATCCTGCGTTTCCTCCGAGGTGTGGGCGGACGCGTCGAAACCGGTGATGGTATAGATGGTCAGCAAAAGGCCCGACAGAAACGCCGCCAGCATGCCTTGCTTGGGCCACGCGCCGCCGTCGAAACCAGTAAAGTTGCTGAAGTCGATAAGCCGCCCGAAGTCGAACGGCGTCTTCGAAAACCCGAGCAGTGCTAACGTCAGCAGCACGGCGATCAGGAAGATCAGGTAGCCCGAGAGGTCGGTCAGGATCGTCGTGATCCGGATACCGCTATGGTTGAGCCACGCCTGAGTCAGCGTCACCGCCGCTATGAACGCGGTCTGGTGCCAGAACGTAAGCGAGTCGGGATTGATGCCGAACAACGGCGCGATCAGCGTCTTGAAGAACGGATCGTAGACGCCGAAATTCACCGAGGCCACCACGAAGATCAACCCGAGCAGGTTGAACCATGCAGTCGCCCAACCCCAGCCCTTGTTGCCAAGAATCGAACTCCAGTGATACAGGCCGCCGGCAGTCGGATACGACGACGCGATCTGCGCCATTGAAGCAGCAACGACCAGCGCAAAGAGCGCACCGACCGGCCAGCCGATACCGATAGACGCACCGCCTGCCGCGCTCAATGCCTGCGGAAACGCGGTAATGCCCCCTGCCAGGATGCAGATGATCGAGAACGATATGGCAAAGTTCGAGAAGCCGCTCATGCGGCGCGCAAGCTCCTGGGTATAACCCATGCTTTTGAGTTGCCGGGCGTCGTGGTCCAGCGCAGCGGGTGCGTCGGTCAGATTGACTGGTTCCATGATTTTCCTCTTGCTCGGTTTGACTTCAAACGGTTGAAGAACGGCGAAGGGACAGCTTGGGGACAGGAAGCCCGACTAAAAACGGGGACGGCTGGAACGCATGAAAAAACGTCATCCACAAGCGTCTCGCAGTGATTTTCCGGATCGCTGCGAGCCTTTGTATAGGTGTGCTACTCGAACTTCGCCATCACATGGCGCGCGCAGGTGTAGTCCTCGAGCGCGTAGACTGACATGTCCTTGCCGTAACCCGAGCGCTTCATGCCGCCATGGGGCATTTCGCTCACAAGCATGAAATGAGTGTTGATCCATGTGCAGCCGTAGTGCAGCTCGGCGGCCACCTTGAACGCGCGGCTCACGTCGCCCGTCCACACAGAACTCGCGAGCCCGAAGTCGGAGTCGTTGGCCCACGCAATCGCCTGGGCCGTGTCGTCGAAACGGGTCACCGAAACCACCGGCCCGAACACCTCACGCCGCACGATCTCGTCGGTCTGCAGCGCGCCCGCGATCACGGTCGGCTCGTAGAAAAATCCGCGCGATACGCCGGCCTTGCCGCCTGCGGTGACTTCAATATGACTCTGGCTCGCCGCCCGCTCCACGAAGCTCGCCACGCGGCTTCTCTGGCGCTCGGAGATAAGCGGCCCCATCTCCACGCCGTCCATATGCTGCTCACCTACGCGGATCGTGCTCACCGCGCTGGAGAGGTCGGCCACCAGCTTCTCGTAGATCTTCGGTGCCGCATACACTCGGCACGCGGCCGTGCAGTCCTGTCCCGCGTTGTAGTAGCCAAAGGTGCGAAGTCCTGCGACGACCTGCTCCAGATCGGCGTCGTCGAATACGATCACCGGCGCCTTGCCGCCCAGTTCCAGATGCGTGCGCTTGACCGTGCGCGACGCCGCTTCGAGAATCTTCTGCCCCGTCGATATATCGCCGGTAATCGAAATCATGCGCACATCCGGCTGCGCAATCAGCGGCGCGCCAACCGTGTCACCGCGCCCGGTCACCACGTTGATCACCCCGGGCGGGAAAATCGCGGCCATGAGTTCAGCAAGCTTGAGCGTGGTGAGCGGCGTCTGCTCGGACGGCTTGAGGACAACCGTGTTACCCGCTGCCACCGCCGGCGCGATCTTCCACGCAGCCATCATCAACGGGTAGTTCCAGGGTGCGATCGATGCCACCACGCCCAGCGGATCGCGCCGCACCATGCTGGTATGGCCCGGTAGATATTCGCCGGCAAGCTGCCCATGCTGCGTACGGCAAGCGCCCGCAAAAAAGCGGAACACGTCCGCCACGGCCGGGATCTCGTCATTGAGCGCACCGAGGTAAGGCTTGCCGCAATTGAGCGACTCGAGCCGCGCGAATTCGGTTGCCCGTGCCTCGATGGCATCGGCGAGTTTGAGCAGCAGGTTCGCGCGTTCCTTGGGCACGGTCTTGGCCCACGCGGGAAACGCGCGACTCGCAGCGGCAACGGCCGCCTGGACCTGATCGAGTGATGCCTCGGCAATCCGTGCGATAACGTCGCCCGTCGCGGGGTTCAGGACATCCTCCACATTCCCCGCCCCGGGTACAAATTCGCCACCGATCAGAAGGCTGGTTTGCAGGGTCTGTTCCATATGTCTGTCTCTCTCTTTTGTTGGAAGAAGAATGCGAGGCCCTCGGCGCCGCGTTCCCAAGTACGCTGTGCGGGAGCTCCGAGGCATGCAGCGATTTTAGGGCTGCGATTTTTTTGGCTGCCAGCCAGCATCGCAGATAGGAGCTATCGATAATTCCGAACGGGAGGCGTATTTACGCTGTTTTACGGCGTACTGTTGCTGCAACGGCTGGAGCGAAACAAGCAGGTTGCAGCGTTCTTGGGGCCAATACCAGCTTCTGCCACTGCGCGAGAGCCGCGCGTGCGGTCTATGACGCCGACATGGATCGCGCAGAATTCCCCTCTTCGAATACCCCTCAGGTTTCCGTAAAACAGAACGCGATCGGCGTGATATCGGAAATTCAGATAGAAATTTTGGCGTGCCCACGCGTATGTTCGCGCGCGACGACAAGAAAGTTCTGCGCGGTCTCCGACTGCGTGAGCCCGCGACGCCATGCAATGCCAATATCGATCTTCGGCATTTCTTCCATGATGTTACGCACCTCGAGCCGGTCACCATCGAGCGACCACGGGCGGTAAAGTACATCGGGCAGAATCGACAAACCCGCACCGGTTGCAACAAGACTGCGCACCGCCTCCACTGATGCCGTGCGCATCACCACGTTCGGCTTGAACCCGGACGCGCGCCAGTAGGTATTGGTGTTGTCCTCAAGCTCATCGACCTTGAGCATGATCATCGCCTCGTCGGCAATTTCACGCAGGGAAATGCTGCCAAGCCCGCGCAATGCATGGTTCGCCGGTAGCCATAAACGCCAGGCGGCCGTGATCAGCGACTCGGTTTCGATCGCCTGCGTGTTCTCTATGTTGGACACGATCAGCACGGCCACGTCGAGTTCACCATTCACCAGCAGATGTTCGATGTAGTCGCGCTGGTCCTCGATCACGTTGACCTCCACCTTCGGAAACACGCGGCGAAAGTGATCGAGCAGATACGGCAGGAAATAGCCCGTCATCATGGTCGTGACGCCAATGTTCAACCGTCCGGTCATGGTGTCGGGCCTCGACGACATGGCCTGCTGAGCATTGCGCACCGCAGCGAGGATCTGGTGCGCGTGACGCAGGAACTGGTGCCCCGCATGCGTGAGGACCATGCCGCGGGCGTGGCGTACGAAGAGCTGCGCGCCGACTTCGGTCTCAAGCCCCTTGATGGCGTCGGTGATGACCGATTGCGAGATGTTGAGCGACTGGGTCGCGCCCGTCACCGATTCAGCTTCAGCGACGGCGATGAAATAGCGAACGCTTCTGAGTGACAGGCTCATGGAACTCCGGCGTCGGGTCGATAGGTTGACGGGTAGCCAAGCCGCGACTATAGCTGAGCCGATAAAACTACGGTTTCCCGATGCTTGCCTCTGCGGGTTGCAGATTCGGGAACAAGAGAGACGTCTGGTTGGACAGGTTGAAACGAACGGGTCGAACCATCGCCATAGCCTCCGGGAAGGCTTATTCTGCGCAATGCCGCTAAAGTCTCGCGCCCATGTGCCGATAGAACTAGAGAGCGGCTTCCGGGAGTGCATCCGGACCGCTTTCGGCGTGCTGCAAACAGGACACTTGCGCACCAACGGCATCATCATTCCATTTTCATATGCTGCGAAAAAATAAAACGCTCACACTCGCCACAATCGTGCTGGGCGCGTGTGCATCGGACGTATCGCCGACGGAACTGGCCACGCTGTCGGTCAGCCTGGTGGTGCAGGAAAGCTGCGTGATCCAGTCGGCCGCCGAGCCCGCGGTCGTCGCGAAGCCAAGCGTAACCTGCCTGCATGGCCAGCCTTACGACATTGCGCTCGTGGCTCTCGATCCAGCCCAGCCTGTCTCTACGGTGCAGTACGCCAGTCGCGACGCCAAGCAGTCCACGGTGTGGATGGTGGGCTTCTGAGTAACCGTTCAAGCACGCTCCCATGCCGGGCTGCCGCCATCCGTTTCAAAAGCTGATCGTGGCGGTAATCGTGTCCGTATATACGCCCGGCGCAGGCGTTGTTTGCGCGGGCACTACACCGTAGACGGTCAGTATCTGTGAATTGCCGGTGCCCGTGCCGGTCGCCTGCGTCGTGCCCGCGGTGCCGTCGCCCCAGGCGGTAGTCAGGCCCGCGTCGACGTAGAGTTGGTAGTTCACCGCACCACCCCCTCCCGTGCGCGCCATCTGCCGCGCCGCCACATTGGCGGTCGTGCCGCCGTTCAACGCAATCCGGTACGCGTCACCGTTGGTGCATTGCGCCGTGATCGACGCGTTGGCTTTCAACGCGCTGCTCAAGAGGCCGGCAGCCCCGAAATTGAGGTTCGTCGCGCTGATGTTGCAGTTGTTCAATACCGTCGCTGAAGTGCTGAAGACGAAGGTGCCTCCGGAGGCGGTCAGCGATGCACAGGTCGGCGCCCCCAGCAGATAAAAGCCCGCATTGATTGATGTCTGAGTGCCGCCAAACGCTTGAGTGTATATCGTACTGGCGTTACCGATGGTCGGCACTGTCGGCTGGTTCCCGCTGATCTGTCCGTAGATGGTCACAGCCTGGGTCGCGGTCGTGCCAAGCGCGGGTTTGACCAGCGTGAGCGATATCGGCGTGGTGCCGGAATAGATCGATCCCCAAGTCAGCGAGTGCCCCGCGTCCTGATACAGGTCGTACTGCAACTGGTTGGTGCCGTTGGTCATCGAGCGCGGACTGGTGCCGCCCAGGTTCAGGCACACCTGGGCGTTCGGCACCAGCGAGACGGCGGGCCACGTGCACGTCACGCTGACGCTGCCGGTCGTGGCGACAGCGGCGCCGCTGATCGGACTCACCGAGCCGAAATTGATCGCCGTCGCAACCGCCGAGCAGCTCTGCGCGCTCGCGCGCTCCGGCACACCCAGCGCCAATGCCACGACGAACACGAGAAACATGATCCGTCTCATCGCGCGTTCCCGGCAGCTGGACGGCAGGTCAACGGGCCAATGGTGGGCAGCGAACCATCGCCGGGACCGTCGTAGGCGAACTCCACTGCGCAATGCAGCGAACCACTTTCGATAACTAAATGGTTGTCGGGCTGAAGGCCCTCGACGAAGGTAAGCCCGTCGTAGCCGACGATCGTATCCTTGCCGCTTTCCTCGTGATGAACGGCCGCCCCCGGTGGCAGCAACTTGCCGTCGGGCCCCTGCAGGATCACCGAGGCGGCGCTATACCGCGTCACGCCGAAATGCGCCAGCACGCCCGACTGCGCCTGCGGCACGAGATCCATCGAAGTCGTGTCGATGCGCGCATCGGCGGGGAGCCTCATGCCGTCGATACCCACCTGGTTGTCCTGATAAGAGTTGAGATCGGGCACGAGAAAATGGCCGCCGCGATCGGTCACGCCGATCACCCGGTTCTCGTGCAGCACGGGGATCCCCGCCACGCCATCGGTCGACACCAGCGCGAAGCCGTCGTAGATGCGCCGCGACGGCTGCACGCTGCCGTCCATCAGCACCACGGTGCCGGTGACATCGAGCGACGCGGTGCCCTGCCCGTTGATATCCTGCCCGACTACCGTCACCTCGCCGCCCTTGCCGAGATACTGCACCTGTGCCTGGCGATAAGGCGCGGCGCCCGCGTCACCGGCCTGCACGCCCCAACCCCAGCCGCCGTCATAGTCGGGGGGGCGGGTGGCGTTGACGTTGTAGTTGGACTGCCCGTTCTGCCTGCCGACGTTGGCGTTGACGGACGTGTTCCTGCCCAGGCTGAAACTCACGCTCAGGAACACGCCACGCGAATCGTGCTGCTTGAAGTCCTGGTAGGCGCTGAGATTGAGCGACGCCAGGTTGCCGAAATTCACCGTGTAGGATGCCGAACCGATTTGCGAAGGTTGCGCCTGCGGAAACTTGAAGCCGATATAGCTCACCGAGAAGGTCTGGCTGGCGAAGAGCGGCAACGCCAGCGTCACACGGTCCGTAGCGGTCGGGACAGGCGTACCGTCCCGCGCCGCAAGATCTCCGTAGTTGCCAAACGCGCGAATAGTCTGCGCATCGATGGAAAAATGCGGCTCGACCAGTTCATAGCCGAGGCTTGCCTGCGTACCGGCCAGACGCCCTGCGCTGGCCGACAGCGACCCATTCACGACGCCGGCCATACCAAGCCGCACCAGCGCCCCGCCACCGGCGTTGTAGAGCCCGCTGGTGGCCTCCGTATGCGCCTCGACCGTCAGCAGATCATTGACGCCATATCGCGCCGAGCCGCTGACTGCCGGCCGCGGGTCATAGTCGAACGAGTCCAGGCCGTATGAGCGGCGCAGGAAACCCGCCTCGAACGAATAGCTGGAAAGTCCGGTGGCAAGCAGGCGCGTATCCACATACAGCGGCAGCGAGGTTGCGACCGTGCGGCCGAGCGCGTCGCGCGTGATGACGGTGGCCTGGCCGCCTCCGGTAATGCCCGGCACGTTGTTGACGATGAACGGGCCGCTGGGCACGTTGCCGCTGTACTGCCGGACACTGTTGATATAAAGATCCACCGACGACGGCACCACCGCCGACCCGGCAAACGCGGGTACGGGAAACGTCACCAGGTCCGGGCGCAACGCGAAATTGCTGCGCCACTGGAATCCGCCGATGCGCACCGAGCGCGACCACGCGAGCGACGACGAGATGGTGTCGCCGAACTGCTTTGTATCCAGCGCGACCGGGTCGGACATGCTCCATGATGTGTCGTAACGCGTATAGCGGCGATCGTTGCGATACAGATACATGATGCCGGTATTGCTGAATACACCGGTGGGATCGAAGTATCGCTCCTCGCTCCAGATCGCGAGCTGCGCGTCCGTGCTGCTTTGCGCGTACGCGTCGTAGTTGATCAGCAGGCCGCGCGACGAAGTCGCCGGAGGCGTCCTGGCCTGTGCGCGGGTATTGAAGGTATAGGGCTTGCGAAGGTTGTCCGGAATCTCCAGGGACACGGTCTGGCGCGCGGCGTCGTAGGTGTAGCGAAGTCCGCCAATGGAATCCAGTTGCACTTCGACCGTGTCTGCAATACCGAGCCGGTCGAGCGCAAGCCCGATGTTGTCCAGGTCCTTGCCCTTCGCGGCAAGATGCCCGTTCAACTCACGAAACTGGGCGATCATGGAGGTGCGCTGGCCGTTGACTTCCACTTCCAGGTACACATCGTGTGGCAGGTTTGTGCTCAATGGCGACGGAAGCTGCGGCGTTTGCGCGTAGGCGGGCAGGCAGGCAAGGACGGCGTTCATCCCCGTGGCGACTAGCGCGATGCGGAGGCGGTTCAGGTGACGTATTGGCCGTCGTCGGATTCTCATCGATTGAATGGGGACGCACCATGTCAACGTCCGGCACTGCGCGGGCACACAGACATACGGCACGCAGCGATGAAGTCATGCCTTCGCCTATCCCGGCTGTCCCACCGTGACGGCAGCTTCGGACGGCAGCGAGTTGACCGCCGCCCGCACCTTCACGGAGCCGCGCAGGTCGGCGTCGGCCGGCAGCGGCACCGTCCATTGGTGTGTACGCCCGGCCAGTGCATAACCGAGCAGTCCCTTGTTGATCTCATAGACCTTGCCCGCGCTGTCCACCAGTTGAACGGCGGCGATCTGCGCACGCCTCTGACCATTGTTGTCAACACGCAGGACCCAGCCCTGATCGTCACGAACGAGGTGCCAGGAAAGCACCGGCTGTGACGCCTTGCCCGCCGGTTCCACGAACACCGGCACGGAATAACGCAGGCGGATCATCACGCCGCTGGTAGGCGCTTCATCCGGCGCGGGGAGTTCGTCGATAAGGATCCGGTAGCTCTGCTCGGCCGCGACCGGAGCCGGCGTGGTACGGACCAGCCGGACGAGTTGATCGGCCTGCGCGGAGATCTGGATCAACGGCGGGCTCGCGACCAGCTCCTGCGTCGGCGTCAGCGTGTCGTCATGATTCGACTGGTCCCAGCGATACACGCGCACCTGACCGTAAAGCGGGCGGTCTCCCGGGTTCCGGAGCGTGATGCCGGTTGCGCTCTCGTTCGACTGGAGGTCCACCATCACGGGTGAAATCTGCAGCGTGGCGGCCTGTACGCTCAGCGGTACCAGGAACAGCAAGAGCGTAAGGAAATTCGAGCTCCTAACCATGGCACTGCCGGCGGCGATCAAAAATAGACCGTTGCAGTGACGGTGGTTTGGTAGAGATCCGGTTTCGGCGTGGCTTGCGGAGGCACCTGGCCATAAACCGTGAGCGATTGCGAGGACCCGGTGCCCGTTCCGGCGACGGTATTCGTGCCTTGGGTGGTGCCCCATACGGTCGTGTGTCCGGCATCCTGATACAACTGGAAGCCTACGGTGGTACCGGTATTTCCCGTGGCCGTGCCGGCCAGCAACCGGGCGGTAACAGTCGAACTCGCCACATTGCCGCCGTCCAGTCCGACGTTGTAAGGCGTGGTGTTCGTGCAGGTGACCGCGAGAGTAGTTTGCTGGTTGATCGCAGTGGCCAGCACGCCGTTCGTGCCGAAGCTCAGCGGTGTTGCCGAGATCGTGCAATTCGCCTGCAATGTGAGCGTGACGTTAAACGTCGTGGTGTTGGTGCCGTTTGAATAGATAGCGGCGTTTGCAACAGGTATGACCTGCGCAGAAAGCAGGACGCCGGTGAGCGTGGACAAAATGAGACTTGGCTTCATCTTGTGAATCCTCTCGTATATCCCGGCCTGAATAACGTGACTAATGTGACTAACGTGACAGGCCAGTTCTTTCAGCTTTTAAACATATTACCTTCGAATACCAGTTCTCCAAATAAAATAATACGAAACCGTGTTTCACCTTATAGCGATTTGATGGAGTACGGTGTAGAAGCCGGGCCGGCTTGTAATAGCGGACGGCCCATCACTGCCCTGATTTAATGCCACGCTCCCAATGCAACGCGTTTAAATGACAATCGCGATGAAAGCTTTCAAACGGCGGGCGTCATGCTCGGCGAAACAAATCCCGGTGCACAAAACCTGACCCTTATTCAAGGCCCGCAAGCAGATCGTCAATTGCGCTATAAACGCGCTCCACCACTTCCGGCCCGACCGTGCGCTCCAATTCCCGGTAGCGCGCCTCGAGATCCTTCGAGATCACGCGCACCAGGCCAATGCTCTTCTTTGTCAATGACACCAGAATCCTGCGCTGGTCATCGGCGAAACGCTCCTTTGTAATGAGCTCCATGGCCTCCATGCGCGCCAGCACGCCCGCCATGCTCGGGCTGGAGATGGTGCAGATATCGGAGATTTGCCGCGGCTCCATTGGCCCGTTTTCGTTGAGCGCGCGAATCACGCGCCATTGTTGTTCGGTCAGCCCATTCGCGGTGAGCAGGGGCCTGAACCGCTCCATCATTTTTTCTCGTGCGCGCAGCAACAGCATCGGCAGGTTTCGATGAAGTGTTCGGGTAGTGGCTTTGGCGGACATGGCGAAGGATAAAAGTACGAACGGCCGGGCTGGAGAGACGCCTAGGGAAAACCCATGAACAGAGGGGAATGGGTTGACCCCCAATCATATCAAGCAGCACAATACTCACATGTTAGTGTTTTATTGAAGAGAACAGGGACCATGTTTGCATGTGCTGACTACCTGATCCATATCGAGGGTGACCCGCTGCCGCGGGACGTCGACGCGCAACAGGCGCTCGCGCTGCTATCGTCAGATGCAGGGTGCAGGGCGCCGGTCACGGGCGCGGTCTATGGGACCTTGCTCAACGACCGCGCCGCCCTGCTCGCACTCGGCGACACCATGAACGCCGCGCCGTATAAAGCGCCGCCGAAAGCGCCCATCCTCTATCTCAAACCGCGCAATACGCTCGCGGGGCATGGCGCGCGGGTCGCGATCCCGGAGGATGCAACGGGCGTGGAAGTGGGCGCATCGCTCGGTATCGTGATCGGGCGCACGGCAACCCGCGTGAGTGTCGAACAAGCGTTCGACTACGTGGCCGGTTACACCATCGTGGCTGACATCAGCGTGCCGCATGCAAGCGTCTACCGGCTGTCAGTGCGATTTCGTGCGCGCGACAAATTCTGCGTGATCGGCCCGACGGTCGTCGCCCGGCGTCACGTTGCGGACCCGGACAACCTGACGATCACCGTGAAAATAGCGGGTAGACCCGCGTTCGTTGCCAGCACCGCGTCCTCAGTGCGTAACGTCGCAACGCTCATTGCCGATGTGACCGAGTTCATGACGCTGGCCGCAGGCGATGTGCTCACGCTAGGCGTACCGCACGGCTCGCCCGTTGCGCAAGCGGGCGATGAAGCCACGCTTTCCATTGGATCCTGGGCACCGTTGCGCGTGTCATTTGTCGGCGAGAATGCCCGCGACGGAGGACAGCCATGAAACGCGGCCGCGTAGCGTATGCAGGTGCAATTCATGAGGCTTACCCGGAGGGCGATAACGTTCGTCTCGCTGACGGACGTATCAGACAGGAGCACGAGGTAGTCTGGCTGCCGCCATTCGAAGTCGGCACAATCTTCGCGCTGGGCCTCAACTACGCCGAACACGCGAAGGAACTGCAATTCTCCAGCCAGGAAGAGCCGCTGGTCTTTCTCAAGGGGCCGGGCACCGTCATCGGTCATCGCGGGGTGACACGCCGTCCCGCCGGCGTTGCTTTCATGCACTACGAATGCGAGCTGGCGGTGGTGATCGGACGCACCGCGAAGAACGTGCGGCGCGAAGCAGCGTTGGATTACGTCGCCGGTTATACGATCGCAAACGACTACGCGATCCGCGATTACCTCGAGAACTACTATCGCCCTAACCTGCGCGTAAAAAATCGCGACGGCGGGACAGTGCTGGGACCCTGGTTCGTTGATGCCGGGGATATCGCCGACGTCACGCAACTGGAATTGCGCACCATCGTCAATGGCACGCTCCAGCAGCGGGGCAACACGCGCGACCTGGTGACGGACATTCCAGCACTGATTGAATATCTGAGCGGCTTCATGACACTCGCGCCCGGCGACATCATCCTCACCGGGACACCCGAGGGAGTCGTGAACGTCAATGCAGGCGACGAGGTCGTGTGCGAGATCGAAGGTCTCGGCCGGCTTGTCAATGTCATAGCGTCAGACGCGGACTTCGGACGCGGTTGACCGACCAAGGGAACACCATGCGACTTGAACATCTGATCAACGGCCGGCCGCATGCCGCACGCGACTATTTCGACACAGTGAATCCCGCCAACCAGGAGGTCCTGGCCGAGGTCGCGCGGGGCACGCCTGAAGAGATCGATTCAGCCGTGCGCGCCGCGAAAGAGGCCTTTCCCGCGTGGGCCGGCAAACCCGCGGCTGAGCGTGCGAAGCTGATCGCGCGGCTTGGCGAACTGATCGCGAAGAACGTGCCGGACCTATCCGAAACGGAAACTAAGGACACCGGCCAGACCATCTCGCAGACCGGCAAGCAACTGATTCCGCGCGCCGCCGACAACTTCAGCTACTTCGCCGAAATGTGCACGCGGGTCGACGGCCACACGTATCCGACCAGTTCGCACCTGAACTACACGTTGTTCCACCCCGTTGGCGTATGCGCGCTGATTTCACCCTGGAACGTGCCGTTCATGACCGCCACATGGAAGGTCGCGCCCTGTCTTGCGTTCGGCAACACGGCAGTGCTCAAGATGAGCGAACTGTCGCCGCTGACTGCTTCCATGCTGGGCAATCTCGCCCTCGAAGCCGGCATTCCCGCCGGAGTGCTAAACGTGGTGCACGGCTTCGGCAAGGAGACCGGTGAGCCGCTGGTGGCCCATCCCGACGTACGAGCTGTCTCCTTTACCGGATCGACAGCTACGGGCAACCGGATCGTTCAAACGGCCGGCCTGAAGAAGTTTTCGATGGAACTGGGCGGCAAGTCGCCGTTCGTCATTTTCGACGATGCCGACTTCGAACGCGCACTCGACGCCGCGGTCTTCATGATCTTTTCGAACAACGGCGAGCGTTGCACGGCAGGATCTCGCATCCTGGTGCAGCGCTCGATCTACGCCACGTTTGCCGAGCGTTTTATCGAGCGGGCGAAGCGGCTTGTGGTTGGCGATCCGCTCGACGAAAAGACGGTCATTGGTCCCATGATCAGTCAGGCCCATCTCGCCAAGGTCCGCAGCTATATCGAACTGGGACCAAAGGAAGGCGCCACGCTTGCGTGTGGCGGACTGGAAACACCCGACCTGCCCGCATCGCTGAGAAAAGGCAACTATGTCTCGCCCACTGTGTTCGTGGACGTGGACAATCGCATGCGTATCGCGCAGGAAGAGATCTTCGGCCCGGTGGCGTGCCTGATTCCCTTCGACGACGAGACCCACGCCGTTCAGCTCGCCAACGATATTGCGTACGGATTGTCGAGTTATATCTGGACCGAGAACACAGGTCGTGCCCATCGGGTGGCGGCGGCAATTGAAGCAGGCATGTGTTTCGTCAACAGCCAGAATGTGCGGGATCTGCGGCAACCGTTCGGGGGCACCAAGGCGTCGGGTGTGGGACGCGAAGGCGGTACGTGGAGCTATGACGTTTTTCTCGAGCCAAAGAATATCTGCGTGTCGCTCGGATCGCATCACATTCCGCGCTGGGGCCTCTAGCCCGGCGCGCGCGCAATCAAACAAAGGAGACCGCGATGGGCAAGCTCGCGCTGGCAGCAAAGGTCACGCACGTGCCGTCGTTGTATCTGTCCGAACTCGACGGTCCGCACAAGGGATGTAGTCAGAGCGCTATAGACGGGCATCACGAGATCGGCAGGCGCTGCCGTGAACTCGGCGTCGACACCATCGTCGTATTCGACGTGCACTGGCTCGTCAACAGCGAATACCACATCAACTGCAACCCTCGGTTCGAAGGCGTCTACACCAGCAACGAACTGCCGCACTTCATCAAGAACATGTCCTACGCCTACCCGGGCAACACGGGCCTCGGTCATCTGATAGCGGACGTGGCCAACGAAATGGGCGTCAAAAGCCGGGCCCATAGCGACACCACGCTCGAACTCGAATACGGCACGCTCGTCCCCATGCGCTACATGAACGCCGACCAGCATTTCAAAACTGTCTCCGTTGCCGGCTGGTGCATGTGGCATGACCTCGCAACCAGCGCGCGTTTCGGCCTCGCGGTGCGCCGTGCGATAGAGGAGCGTTATGACGGGACGGTCGCCATCCTCGCAAGCGGCTCGCTGAGTCATCACTTCGCGAACAACGGTACGGCCGAGCAATTCATGCACAAGGTCTGGAGTCCGTTCCTCGAACAAATGGATCGCAGGGTTGTCGAGTTGTGGGAACGCGGCGACTGGCCGACCTTCTGCGACATGCTGCCGCTCTACAACGAAAAATGCTGGGGTGAAGGGGGCATGCATGACACCGCCATGCTACTGGGCGCGCTCGGCTGGGACCGCTATGAAGGCAAGGCCGAAGTGGTGACACCCTATTTCGGCAGTTCGGGAACCGGCCAGATCAACGCCATTTTCCCGGTGACACCGCTGCCCGTGTGACCGAACGCTGAGGAGAAAACCGTGCCGCACCTGACACTCGAATATAGCGCCAACCTTACCGATGAAGAACGCATCGGCGAACTATGCAACAAGCTGGCCGGCTGCCTGGACGCGCAGCGCGATGGCGAGCAACGGGTCTTTCCGCTTGGCGGCATTCGCGTGCGCGCGCTGCGGTGCCAACACTATTGCGTCGCGGACGGACGGCCTGACGCGGCCTTCCTGCATGCGAACCTCAAGATAGGCGCGGGACGTTCGCCGGAAATTCGCCAGGCCACGGGCGACACCCTGTTCGCCCTTATCAAGGAACATTTCGCCGATGAATTCGCCACGCGCGGCCTCGCACTGTCAATGGAGATCAACGAGTTCAGCGAAGCAGGCACATGGAAACACAACAATCTTCACGCCCGCCTCAAGATCTGAACGCGGCTAACACGGGACCCCAACCATGCTGGACCAGAAGACAATTCACGACCTTGCGTTACAGCTCGATCATGCGGAAAAGAGCCGGACCCAGTTGCGGCATTTTTCCCGCACCTATCCGGAGATGACCGTTGACGACGGTTACGCGATCCAGAGCGAATGGCTCACGCTCAAGCTTGCGGAAGGACAGGTCATCAAGGGCCGCAAGATCGGACTGACGTCGCGCGCCATGCAGCGTGCGTCGCAGATCAGCGAACCCGACTACGCGCCGCTGATGGACACCATGTTCATCGAAAGCGGACAGGACATACGCGCCGACAGATTCATCGCCCCGCGCGTCGAAGTCGAACTTGCGTTCATCTTGAACAAGCCGCTGAAAGGACCCGGCGTCACGCTGTTCGATGTGCTCGATGCGACCGCTTATGTGTCGCCCGCAGTCGAGATCATCGATGCACGCATCGAGCAGTTCGATCGCGAAACGAACGCCCCGCGCAAGGTCTATGACACCATCTCGGACTTCGCCGCCAATGCCGCGATCGTCCTGGGCGGACGGCCCGTGCGTCCGCTCGACGTGGACTTGCGCTGGGTCGGCGCGTTGCTCTACAAGAACGGTGCAATAGAAGAAAGCGGCCTGGCTGCAGCCGTGCTGAATCATCCTGCCACCGGTGTTGCGTGGCTCGCCAACAAGATCGCTCCGTACGACGAGTCCCTGCGCGCGGGCGACGTGATTCTCGCCGGCTCGTTCACCGCACCCGTCAGGGCCCTTGCCGGCGACACATTCCATGTGGACTATGGGCCGTTAGGTGCGATCGGTCTTCATTTCGTTTAAGTGGCGCGACCTTATGAATCCAATCGAAAACCCCTTTAAACGCGCGCTCGCCGCAGGGCGCCCGCAGTTCGGTTTGTGGGCCGCGCTTGCCGATCCCTATGTCACCGAAGTCCTCGCAACGGCCGGTTTCGACTGGCTGCTGATCGACGGTGAACACGCGCCTAACGATATCCGCAGCACGCTATTCCAGTTGCAGGCGGTGGCCAGTTACAAGTCGCACCCTGTGGTCCGGCCGGTCAAGAGCGACACCGCTCTTATCAAGCAATACCTGGACATAGGCGCACAAACGCTTTTACTTCCGATGATCGATACCGCCGAGCAAGCGGCCGAGGCTGTCGCCGCGACGCGATATCCCCCGCAAGGCGTTCGCGGCGTCGGCAGCGCGCTGGCACGGGCGTCCCGCTGGAACCGCGTGACCGACTATCTGGGCAAGGCTCAAGACGAGCTTTGCGTGCTGGTCCAGGTCGAGAGCACGCGCGGCCTTGCCAACCTTGCATCAATTGCAGAGATCGACGGCGTAGATGGCGTATTTTTCGGTCCCGCCGATCTGAGCGCATCAATGGGGTATCTCGGCCGCCCGGGCGAGCCCATCGTCAAGCAAGCAATCCGCGATGGAATCCGTACGGTAAAGGCCGCGGGAAAAGCGAGCGGCGTCCTGGCTACGGACCCGCATATAGCAGCCGAATATCTTGGTGCGGGTGCGATCTTTGTTGCCGTAGGGACAGATACCGGTCTGTTAAGCAAAGCCGCCGCGGACCTTGCCGCACAGTTTGGAAAACAGCCCGACGCGCCAGCTCGTTCCGGCGATGGTGCTTACTGAATCGACAGGCAGGTGCTGCGGTACGCTGCCCACAAGCGCAGAATAGACCATTCCTGAACTTGACTGCCCGCACCACGGCAGCCTGAGGAGACACACTGTGACCGCTAACGAACATAGCACGCCGCCCGCACCCGCATGGTGTTCGCCTGAAGAATGGGAGGCCCGGCTCAAACTCGCCGCAACGTATCGCGTGTTTCATATGCTCGGCTGGACCGAGCTGATCTTCAATCACATTACGTTGCGTGTACCCGGACCGGACAAGCACTTCCTGATCAACCCTTTCGGGCTGACTTTCGACGAAGTCACCGCATCCAACCTGGTCAAGATCGACCTGAACGGCAAGATCCTGAGTCCATCGGATTACCCGATCAATCCCGCGGGTTTCGTCATTCATAGCGCGATTCACGAGCATGTGGAAGACGCGCATTGCGTGATGCATACCCACACAACGGCCGGACTCTCGGTCGCGTGCATGGAGGGCGGTTTGTCGTACACGAACTTCTACTCCGCCCAACTCCACAACATGGTCGCCTATCATCCGTTCGAGGGCATCACCATCCACGACGAAGAGAAGTCGAGGCTGCTAAGCTCCATGGGTAACAAGCGCCTGCTGATCCTTCGGAATCACGGGTTGCTCTCGCACGGAACCACGCTGGCTCACGCATTCGCGTTGCTCTGGACCTTGAATCGCGCGTGCGAGATTCAGGTCGTCACGCATTCCATGCATGGAAATACCTTGCCCATCAGTGATGAAATCGTAAAAGGCACCACACGGGATTCGCTACAATTCTCGCCCGCGCACGGCGCCGGCGAGAATGTCCTTGCCGCACTCATTCGGCGCGTCGATCGCACCGATGCTTCGTACAGGGGATAGATTTGAATCAGCAAGCCACCAAAATAACCGTCGTCGGCGGGGGCGCCATTGGCGGTATCGTTGCCGCGCGTCTGGGGCGCGCCGGCCTCGCGGTGAACCTCCTCGCGCGAGGCCCGCACCTTGACGCCATACAACGCAATGGTTTGACCGTCATGGAGGGCGATGACCGTTATGTGGTCAATGTCAACGCGACCGATCAACCCGGCTCGCTAGGCGCGCAGGACCTGCTGTTCATCTGCCTGAAGGGACCCGCGTTGATACAGGCAGCCCGTTCGCTGGCGCCGCTGGTGGACGCCGGCACACATATTGTTTCGGCAATGAACGGCGTGCCCTGGTGGTTCCTCAACGCGTTTGGTGGCCGCCTTGAAGGACAACGGCTCGAATCGGTCGATCCGGAGGGTGTTGTGTCGTCTGCGCTGCCGCCGTCGCAAGTCTCCGGCTGTGTCGTGCATCTTTCCTCGTCAATAGCTGAACCCGGCGTGATCAGGAAGGGTAATGGCAACCAGCTTATTGTCGGACCCGCTGCGGCAAGCGTCACCGCTCAGGCGGCCCATGCTATCGAACTGCTGCGGCTCGCTCAGTTCGACGTTACTACATCAAACGAGATTCGCAGCGATATCTGGGCGAAGCTGTGGGGCAACATGACCATGAACCCCATCAGCGCGATCACCCGTTCGACCGCCGACGTGATTCTCGACGACCCGCTGACAGAGCAGCTTGTTGTCTCGATCATGGAAGAAGCGCGGCGGATCGGCGAGCAGATCGGGATTGAACTGAACATGACCGCAGAGGCGCGTAACGCACAAACCCGCAAGCTCGGTGCGTTCAAGACGTCTATGCTGCAGGACGTGGAAGCAGGCCGACAGCTGGAGATCGAAGCGATCCTGGGTGCGCCTCATGAACTGGCCGCGAAGGCGGGAATCCCGGTGCCGTTTCTTAGCGTGCTGTACGGGCTCGCCGGCCAGTTGAACGCCAATCTGGGTGCACCGAAGCGCTAGGCCACGCTCGCTACCTTCCACGAGCTGACCTTGCGGCGGCTTCATTAGAAAATCTTGCCCGGGTTCATGATGCCGTGGGGATCAAAAACCTTACGAATCTCGCGCATCAGGCGGATTTCAAGCGGGTCTTTATAGCGGCTGAAATACTCGCGCTTCAGCTGTCCAATGCCATGTTCCGCGCTGATGCTGCCGCCGTAGCGCGCCACTTCGTCCAGCACTTCCGCGGTCAGTCCCTCTCCATGCTGCTTGAAGAAATCGCGCGGCGCGCCTGCCGGGCGCGAGAGATTGTAGTGAAGATTGCCATCGCCGAAATGGCCGAACACGATCAGGCGCACGCCGGCGTGATGCTTGTCGATACGCTCACCCGCCGAGGCAAGGAATGCGGGAATCGAAGCAATCGGCAGCGAGACATCATGCTTCACGTGCGGACCGTCCGCGCGCTGTGCTTCGGAAATTTCCTCGCGCAGCCGCCACATGCTGTTCACCTGTGCAATTGATTCGGAGACCGCAGCATCCATGCATAGCTCACGTTCAAGCGCCTCACCAATCACCGTCTCCACGAGTTCGCGCAATGCGGCTTCATCGACGGTATCGGCGAGTTCAATCAGCACATAAGCCGGATGACGTTCAGCAAACGGCGCACGCATTCCCTCGACCTGCTCAAGCACCATGTCGAGGCATTCGGCGGTGAAGAATTCGAACGCCTGCATGCGCGGGCCGCCGCGTTCGAACAAGAGTTCGAAAAGATCGAGCGCCTGCTGCGACGAATTCACGGCCGCCAGCACGACCACGCGCACGTCGTTGCGTGGATACAGCCGCAGCGCCGCGGCGGTGATGACGCCAAGCGTCCCTTCCGCGCCGATCAGCAATTGCTTCAGGTCGTAACCGGTGTTGTCCTTGCGCAGCGTGCGCAGGCCGTGAAAGATCTCGCCGTTCGGCAGCACCGCTTCGAGGCCGAGCACCAGCTCCCGCGTCATGCCGTAGCGCACGACATTGACGCCGCCCGCGTTCGTCGACAGATTGCCGCCCAACTGGCATGAGTCTTCGGCAGCGAGGCTGAGCGGCAGCAGGCGGTGTTGATCGGCGGCTGCCCGCCGCAAGTTGCCGAGAATGCAGCCGGCTTCGGCGACCATCGTGTTGCCGATCGTGTCGATACTGCGAACCGCGTGCATCCGGTCGAGGCTCAGGATCACGTTCGCGGGGCTGGCATCAGGCGTGGCGCCGCCGCATAGGCCTGTATTGCCGCCGCGAGGTACGACCGGCACGCGGGCATCCGAGCAGAGCGCGAGGCATGCAGCAACGTCTTCCGTGCTCGACGGACGCACCACCGCTTGCGCGTGGCCGGTGTACATGCCGCGCCAGTCCGACAGCCACGGCGCGATGTCGGCGGGGGCCGTGATGACGGCATCAGGTCCGAGCTTGTCGATCAGGCGTTGGGGGAAGGAAGAGTCGGTCATTTATTCGCTCGTCAATGGGCTTAAGGTGGCGGCGCTGTTGAGCGCGTCGCGCCCGGGAATCACGAGGTTCAAGCGGGCGGCCGCATTCTGCAGATGCGAGGTCGCGGCAACGCGCGCAGCCACCGGATCGCCGGCGCGAATCGCTTCGAATACGCGGATGTGTTCGCGATGCACTTCGTCGGGAAGACGCTGGCGCGCGAGCGAATGCGTGCGCGCCGTCTGCACGGCCTGGCGGATCTGGAGGTTGAGGTACTGGAGCAGATCGACGTAGTAGCGGTTGTGGGTGGCATCGGCGATCGCTACATGGAACGCAATATCCAACTCCACCGCGTGGTCCGGGGTGTAGAGGTTGTCCGCGAGCGATTTGAGAATGGCCGCCAGTGCGTCGATGTCCGCGTCGGTCCGGCGCACCGCAGCCAGGGCCGCCGCTGCGCCTTCCAGATCGA
>Ga0073928_10002359_pt1 | contig 32724 bp, 23 predicted proteins | sample PaiPotPPA55metaG_FD_76969 | JGI IMG/M metagenome (GOLD analysis project Ga0073928, IMG submission 76969) | Iron sulfur acid spring bacterial and archeal communities from Banff, Canada, to study Microbial Dark Matter (Phase II) - Paint Pots PPA... ...
GTCACCGAGCGCGGTGACGCCAAGATTCTCGATTTCGGTTTAGCGAAACTGGTCCCGGTTGGTCCGAGTGTCGGTGTGTCGCAGATGCCGACCGCCACGGCGGGGGAACTCTTGACCAGCCCGGGCACCGCAGTGGGCACTTTTGCTTACATGTCTCCGGAACAGGCACGCGGGGAGGAACTGGACGCACGGACGGACCTGTTCTCGTTTGGCGCTGTTCTCTACGAGATGGCGACGGGCCGGATGGCGTTTTCCGGCAACAGTGCTGCGGTCATCTATGAGGCGATTCTGAATCGAGCACCTGTTCCCGTGGCACAGTTGAAGCCGGAACTCCCGCCGAAGCTGGAAGAAATCGTCAATAAGGCTCTGGAAAAAGAGCGCAAGCTGCGCTACCAGAACGCGGCCGACATCCGCACTGACTTGCAGAGACTGAAGCGAGATGCAGAATCAGCACGGCTACCAGCAGTAAAGGGCGCAGTAGCCGGTGTGGGGGAGCAGCGAAAAATCCGCTGGAAGGTGATTATCCCCGCTGCGATAGCGGTTCTACCGCTCGCTGCCGGAGGTTACTTTTATTCCCATCGCCCACCGATACTCACGGACAAGGACACAATAGTGCTCTCCGATTTTGATAATAAAACCGGCGACAGCGTATTCGATGACACGCTGAAGCAGGGGCTTTGCGTGCAGCTTGAGCAATCACCGTTCCTGGAGCTAGTTTCTGACCGCAGAGTGGGTGAGACGTTGAAGATGATGGGCCGTCACGCCGGGGACCGCTTGACGCCGGAAGTCACACGCGAAGTCTGCCAGCGCACGGGCAGCAAGGTAATGCTGACTGGTTCGATTGCGGGGCTGGGCAGCCAGTTCGTGATTGGACTGAAGGCGGTGAACTGCAACACCGGCGATGTGCTTGCGGAGGCGCAGGAGCAAGCGGCAGGCAGGGAAGCGGTGCTCAACGCCTTGGACGGTGCCGCAGTCAGCCTACGCACCAAGCTGGGTGAGTCGCTCAAGTCGGTGCAGAAGTACGCCACGCCGCTTAGGGAAGCGACTACGCCCTCCCTGGAGGCGCTGAAAGTCTACAGTTTGGGAATGAAGATTGCGTCCACGAAAGGGTGGACAGTCGGCCTGCCGTACTTTAACCGGGCAGTGGAGCTGGACCCCACTTTCGCCGAGGCATACGCCACCATTTCGGCCGCCTACGATAACCTTAATGAGTCGGGGCGGGCGGCAGAGTATGCGCGGAAGGCGTACGAATTGCGGGAAAAGGCGAGCGAGCTGGAGCGGTTTGCCATCGAGACAAACTACCACGAGGTTGCGACGGGAGACGTGGAGAAGGCGACCCAAGTTATCGAGCTGTGGCAACAGACTTATCCGCGGGACAGCAGACCAGTGAGGGAACTCGGATTTATGTTCGCTCGCCTCGGAAACCACGATAAGGCATTGGAGCAAGCTCGCGAAGCGCTGCCGATAGGCCCCAAGAGTGACATCTACTTCGTTAGTCTCGGCAACGACTATGTAAATCTCAACCGGTTCGACGAAGCGGAGGCGGTGTACAACGAGGCAGAGCAGCGCAGTCTGAAGAGCGAGTCCCTGCTGGAGAGCCGCTACAAGTTGGCTTTTCTGAAGGGTGACTCAGCCCGGATGACGCAGGTGGCAGCAACCGCCGTGGGGAAGCCGGGCGCGGAAGACCTGCTCCTGGCCGCGCAAGCGAACACGGACGCCTGGTATGGGAAGTTTAAGAGAGCGCGCGAATTGGACCGGGGCGCGATGGAGAAAGCGGAGCGGAACGACGCCAAAGAGACGGCCGCCTCCTATCAGGCAGCTGCGGCGCTGCGCGAAGTGGAATCGGGCACTCGGGCGCAGGCACGCGCCGAAGCGAATGCCGCGTTGAAGCTGGCTCCCAACCGCGATGTTCGGGCAGTGGCGACATTGGCTCTGGCGCGGGCAGGCGATACGGCCGGAACGGAGAAATTGGCTTCCGAACTCGAGAAGGCATTTCCGCTGGACACGCTGGTGCAGCGGTACTGGTTGCCCACGATTCGAGCGGCCGTCGCGTTGGAGCGCAAAGACCCGAACCGGGCAATCGAACTATTGAAAGAGACGAGCACCATCGAACTTGGTCAAGCCACCAACGCGCTCACGATATTTCTATGTCCAGTTTATATACGTGGAGAGGCTTATTTGATGCTACACAACGGCAACGCAGCGGCAGTGGAATTTCAGAAATTCATCGACCATAGAGGGGAGGTGGTGAACTTTCCCTGGGGCGCACTGGCTCGATTGGGACTGGCCCGCGCTTACGCCTTGCAAGGTGAAAGCGCCAAAGCCAAGGCGGCCTATCTGGATTTCCTCACGCTCTGGAAAGACGCCGACCCTGACATCCCCATTTTTAAAGAAGCCAAGGCCGAATACGCCAAGTTCCAATAGTTCGGATGGACTGAAATCACGAGGCGCGCCAGCGGGCCATAATTAGCAAAAAAAGCCAAAAACGAAAACCAGCGTAACCCCCAATGATACCAATAAATTGAGCAATAATCCTGGTAGTCCAGTAGAATCGAATCAGTCTGAATACTGAAAAGTAGAAGGCCGACCCAATGGCTCAAAGTCTTACCGCAGCAAGAGAAAATCTCTTCATCCGAAAACTAAAAAGTCTTCCCGGCGGTATGTTTAAAGCTGTGGTCGCGAAATTGACCGCAGGCGAAACAGCGGCGCACGTGGCCCGTTGGATTGTCAGCCAGCAACCGGCTGTCAACCGGAAAGTAGCCCAAGCGTGTTGGTCGGAAAAAACAGCTGAAGTGTACGTCGGAGCGCTACGCCGCAAAGTGCAGGCAGACATCAAAAAAGCCAAATCGATAGCCCCGGAACCGTTTGTATATCGAGCGTTGCTCGAAGAGGCCAAACTGGCGGTAAAAAGCGGGGACGTTCGACTTATTGATGAAGAAGTACGCAAGTCCATGAAAGGATTAGGCGAAATTTTCGGTGTGGTGCAAAAGCAAGTTCTTTCGATGAATGCGCAGACGATGCTGAAATACTGCTTTATGATTCAGCAGGCCAGAGTTAAAAAAATGCGGGAGCTGGAAGAATCGCTGGGCATGTTGTTCCCTGAAGGCTATAAAAACATCCAAGTCCTGAGCGACATCGCCTCGGACATCGCCAAATTGGAAGTAGGCGATTTATGGATGCGCGGGAAAAACTCGTTGCATCACGGTTCGATTGCAATGAATACCGGGTCGGAAACGCAGCGCGAGCAAGGGCAGATTGCCAAGCGCGTCGCGGAATTGGGCGAAGTGGACCGCAATTTAATTCGCATCGCCGGTGACAAGGTAATCGAGCTAATTCGGGAGGAAGCCAAGGGCGGGATTACAACTGAGCCAATGGAAGCACACGCCGGAGGAATTGTGGAGGGAAAAGCTGAAAATAGTTCGGCAGATAATCTCCAAGATGACAGCGGAGGGTAAAAGCGACAAACCCACAGAGGCCGCGCAATTCTATTTGGCCAACGTGGAACTCAGCGTGCTAATGTTGGAATCAGCGGCAGGAGAATTCGGTTTGGCAAATAGCACCACTCCGGGCCACGTCCGCTTTATAGGCGAAAAAATGGCTACTACTGAACCCTCCAAAACGAATACCGAAGAGCCAAAGCCCAGCCCGAGGAAGCTCATCATCGCTACCTTGCCGCGATTGAAGAAGCCGACTGAGCAAAAGAAGCCTTCTCCGAAGTCCTAGACGCGCTATCAGGCGAGTTAATTTTCACCGCCGTGGTCGCAGTCGTTGTTTATTAAACTGTGGCAAGGTTGTGGCAAGAATCCTGACTTCGCTGCCAAAACTGACATCATTGACAAATTTCTGTTGAGTAGAATCAATAACTTGTGTGTTTTTAATACACCGCGGCTGCATCCGGCTTACAGGCTCGCCCGTCATAAAATATCGTGATAAGCTCCGCAGGTTCGCTTCTAGCTAAGTCCTGAGGACGCCGTGCAAACTCTGGAATCCGGCGTAGACGAAAAAGTCGAAGCAAGGCAATTTCTACTGGCGATGGAGAACTATCTCGCGGCAACACTTCCTGCCCGGAACGCGGTAAGGGCCACAGTTGACGAAGAAGTCCAGAAAGCGCGAGCCGCGAAGCAAAAAGCCCCTGACAAAAGCCGGAGTTATATTGCTTCGCCAGAAGGCGCATTTTTCAAACTGCTCGGCGTCGAGTACATCTACAACTTTCTGACAAAAGGAACCGGAATGCCAGAGGAAGAGGCCCGCATGGCGCTCCTCTCAGAGACATTCCGCAACTGCCGCAACATTTCCTCAAACTCCCCAAGGAGCAAAGAGAAGCATCCGTTCACAAAAAACGGAGAAAGTATCAAAAAAATTGTCACCCGCTGGTGGAACCCGAGCGAAAAATCTGTGGTGCAACAGAGCTGCCCCGACCTTGCGCTCGGGCCGCCCTGCCGTCACAGAATTGTTATCGAGGGCAAATACTTTCGCAAAGGAGGATTCGAGGCGGCACAGTCGGAACTCGTGAAGGACATCTATCAGTGCTTTTTTTACCGCGGCCTGCCCTTCGTGGCTAAGAGCGCAACACATCCATCATGGGAGTACGACTATGCGTGCCTGCTTGCCTACGATGCCTCGGACGCGGGAAATCTTAGCCTTGCTTGGAAGCAACTAGACAAGAGGGTTGTAGACGGCCTCTGGCAAGGTGCGAATATTCATGTGATGGTTATCCGAAGCAGAGATTCGCATGGCTCAATCTCCGGATGATAGGGTCGCGCGGGTGTAGGTTGTAAGGCGGCGTCCAATTGGTTCGAAAAGCGTCCAAGTGGCGTCCAAAACGGGCCGTTTTCTGGGGTGTTTTCAGCGACTCAGCCGCATAAAGGCAATAGAGTCATCAGGTTTTCTGGAGCGGGCGATGGGAATCGAACCCACCTCCGAAGCTTGGGGCGACCGTGTACCCGCCGTGTACCTCACTTCGGCGTTTCTGGCGTTTTTCTAGGTTTTGTCGGAGCGTGGAATGAATAGCTTACTTGTTTGCAACAGGCTTGATGGTTCGATCCCCACCGCCCCTACCAAACTACTTCATTCCGCTCGGCTTAAAGTTCGACTTGGCAACAATAAGCCGTTTGGCAACAATTGAGTCAGTTCACTTTCCATAGCGCCAGAGAATAAATCCAAACCCTGTCAGCACCGTTCCACTTAACCAAAAGATGAATCGTGTGCTAACGGGCATTCGTCTGCCCACCTCATGCTTGGCTCCCATGGCGCGGTACCAACGATGATTCCCTCGTCCGCGCGAAGCGACACGCTCTCGTCCACATCCTCCCCGGCACGATCAAGATATGTGGACAGCAGTACTCGCCCAGAGGAGTGCGAGACTCGCGCCTGTTCATGACCCAGATTGAGGGCAATTGAAAGTCGATCATCCCCTTGGCGTCGTTCGTACCTCAAAATCTTGCCCTCAACGTCCACCGCTTCGATTGCCCCGTGTGTAAGCACCGGATTGTTCCGCCGTAATTCAATGAGACGGCGGTAAAGATTCAGTATCGATCCGCGAGACTCGCACATCGCCACCACATTTACGCACGCGTGGTCCGGTCCTAAAGGCAGCCATGGCTTTCCGGAAGTAAAACCTGCAAAAAGTGACGCGTCCCACGGCATCGGAGTCCGCTCAGGATCGCGCCCCAATCCCAGCCCCGGCTCATTTTTCTCAGCCGGGTCCTGGACCTGTTCGGGCGCGATAGGAACATCCTTCAAACCGATTTCCTCCCCGTAATAGATTGTTGGCGTGCCGCGCAAAGTGAGCAGCAACATTGCTGCAATCCGCGCTTGCGCCGCACCGATTCTCGACGCAATCCGGGCCTTATCGTGATTTCCCAACACCCAGTTTGGCCACGCCCCCTGCGGCAAGGCCGCTTCGTATTCTTCCATGATTCGAGCGATACTCGGCGCATTCCAAGCAGTCCGAACAAGCTGAAAGTTGAACGGCAAATGCGCGCCCTTCAGATCGCTCCCGTAATAAGTAACCAGCTCCTCGATCGGCAGATAAATTTCGCCGATCAGAACGCGGTCCGGATACGCGTCCACTTCGCCCCGCATCTCGGCAACAATCGCATGAATCTCGGGCCGATTGGCGGTATAGAGCGGCAACATTCGGTTGTGCGACGATTCACCGGGAGCGTAGCCAGGATTCACAGGATTGTTCCGAAACTGATCGTCCTTGATCAGCAGCCAGAGCGCATCGACACGGAATCCATCCACGCCGCGATCAAGCCAGAACCGCAGCACCTCGTACATCGCTCGCTTGACCGCCGGATTTCGCCAATTGAGGTCCGGCTGTTCTTTCAAGAACGAGTGGTAGTAATACTGCTTCGTCGTTTCATCCCATTCCCACGCCGGTCCGCCGAAATGGCTCAGCCAATTGTTAGGGAGACCTCCCCCTTCCCCAGGATCTTTCCAAATGTACCAGTCTCTTTTTGGATTATCGCGGGAGCTTCGACTTTCGAGAAACCAGGGATGCTCATTCGAAGTGTGGTTGGGGACGAAGTCTAGAATGAGCCTGAGCCCCCGCGAGTGCGCCTCCGTAACCAACCGGTCAAAATCCCCAAGGCTGCCAAAGATCCCGGCTACGTCGCAATAATCTGCGACGTCATATCCAAAATCCGCCATGGGCGAAGGATAAATCGGAGAAATCCAGATGGCGTCGACGCGGAGGGCTACAACATGGTCGAGACGAAGAATGATCCCTGGGAGATCGCCGATCCCGTCTCCGTTACTATCTTGAAATGACCGTGGGTAAATTTGATAGATAACGCCACGCTGCCACCACTTCGGATCTTGCATGCGCCCAGGCTCCCAGATCGATAGTCGAAACCAATATCGCTCAATGTAAAATCGATTTGCAAGCTGTGTGCCAAACCTGAACCCAAAGGACTCCTGGTGATCAACGACCTCTGGTACAAAAATGCAATCATCTATTGTCTCTCTGTCGGCACCTACCTCGACACCAACGCCGATGGCGTCGGCGATTTTCAGGGGCTCCTGCGTCGACTCGATTACTTACAGGGCCTGGGCGTAACGGCGATATGGCTGCTTCCCTTCCAGCCAACGCCGGGTCGCGACGATGGTTACGACGTTTCTGATTATTACGGAGTTGATCCTCGCTACGGCTCGCTAGGGGACTTCGTCGAGTTCACGCAGGGATGTAGACAACGCGGCCTTCGCGTCATAATCGATCTAGTAGTGAATCACACCTCAAATCAGCATCCGTGGTTTCAGGAAGCGCGCAAAGATCCGAAGTCGAAATACCGAGATTGGTATGTCTGGTCGAAAAAGAAACCGCGAAACGCGAACAAGGGCATGGTCTTCCCCGGCGTCCAGAAGTCCACGTGGAATTACGACGATGTCGCAAAAGCCTGGTATTTCCACAGGTTCTACGATTTTCAGCCTGATCTCAATACTTCGAATCCCGAGGTCCAAGCTGAAATTCTAAAAATAATGGGCTTCTGGCTTCAGTTAGGTGTCTCTGGATTTCGCATGGACGCCGTTCCCTTTGTTATTTCCGCCAAAGGCGCTAATATTCGGCGCCCCGCCGAGCAGTACGACATGCTTCGCATGTTCCGCGAATTTCTCACATGGCGCGAAGGCGACGCCATCATTCTCGCGGAAGCAAACGTGCTCCCTCATGTGGATCTGAACTACTTCGGCGCTTCCGGCGAGCGGCTGCAGATGATGTTCAATTTCGAGGTCAATCAACATGTCTTTTATGCGCTTGCCAGCAGCGACACTCGTCCTCTGGTCAAAGCCTTGCAGACCACCAAGCCGCGGCCCGCGACCGCGCAATGGGTGCAATTCTTGCGGAATCACGATGAGCTCGATCTCGGCCGCCTGACCAAGAAGCAGCGCCAGGCGGTTTTCGACGCGTTCGGTCCCGAACCCGACATGCAGCTGTACAAGAGAGGGATTCGTCGCCGTCTTGCTCCGATGATGCAAGGCGACCGCCGCAGGCTTGAGCTCGCATATAGCCTGATGATGACTCTGCCCGGTACTCCCGTCTTCCGCTACGGAGACGAAATCGGCATGGGCGACAATCTCGATCTGCCCGAACGCAACTGCGCCCGCACGCCAATGCAATGGTCCGATGAACCGCAAGCTGGATTCACCGAAAATGATAGTCCCGTAATTCCCGTAATCTCCGAAGGCCCCTACGGTTTCGAGCATGTGAATGTCGCCGCACAGAAGCGCGATCCCAACTCTCTAATGGACTGGACCGAACGCATGATCCGCATGAGGAAAGAAGTTCCCGAGATCGGTTGGGGCGATTTTGCAATCCTCGCGACAGGCACACCCGAGGTGCTTGCGATGCGCTATGACTGGCGCAACAATTCCGTTCTATTCGTGCACAACCTCAGTCCCATTCCCACAGAAGTCAAATTCGGTGCTGGCTCGAAAGTCGACGGTCAACTCGTCAATCTCCTGTCGGATGATCACAGCACCCCAGGCGCTTCCGGCAAGCATTCCATGATGCTCGAGCCCTACGGTTACCGCTGGTTCCGCATCGGCGGCCTCGATTACCTACTAAAGCGAACCGAAGCTTAGGCATTAGTCACACTGAGGTCATTAATCGGAAACGGAGGCGACAGAATTCTACTGGCCATGATGCATCCCGTGTCCCTGCCGTGTACCTCACTTCGGCGTTTCTGTCGTTTTTGTAGTTTTTGTCCGAACATAGAATGAATAACTTGCGCGTTTTCACCATGCCTGATGGTTCGATCCCCACCGCCCCTACCAATTCAATTGATTCTTAACCACTTATTTTCCATCTTTCTAACAAAACACTGCTTTCTAACAATTGAACCCAATTCACAAGCCTAGACGAGCGGGTCTGTACTGCGTCCCTCTGTTGGTCGCCTACGACATGGCCGTACAATCCCAGCGTGATTCGTGCGTCACTATGCCGCAATTGCCTCTGCACAACAGCCGGAAAAGAGCACCGGCGTGTCGATTCGATTCGAAACCGCCAAAAATCCTTTATTCTAAGAAAACCCGCGAGCAGGGTTCCAAGAAAACGGTTTGAGATTGACACATTCAGGAATCAGGACAACGGGAATAAAGATGTCCGAACGAATGTTGCTTGAATTCTTCGGCTTGACACCTCTGCGAGCACGGGAATAGGCTGCAAGCGAATCTCCGAAGGTCTCCCAAAATTTCGAAGGAGGTAGATCCCCGCGCGTCGATTTTTCATCGTGGCCGCTGCGGTGCGGTTGCCTAGGTGATCGCACTGAGCAAGCCTTGGCGTGAGGTTGACGGTGAATACCAGCTTGCGAAATAGCGAAGAGGGCGGGCTCAGTTGGCTAGGCCGGCAAGGCAAGATGTCGGAGGTACAGCTTGATTTTCAGGAGGTGCGCCGCAAATGTTGAGACTCAGTGACAGAATCAGTTCGGTTTTGAACCGCAAAGGCAGGGAGATCTGGTCGGTGACCCCCGAACAAACGGTCTATGAGGCCATCGAAAGGATGGCCGACACGAGAGTCGGGGCATTGTTGGTCATCTCCGAGGGCAAACTGGTAGGCATCATCTCGGAGCGGGACTACGCGCGCAAGGTAATCCTTAACGGAAGATCGTCGAAGGAAACCCAGGTTAAGGAGATCATGACCAGCCCGGTAGTTTTCGTGACGCCAAAGCACACTCTGGACGAGTGCATGACCATCATGACCAGTCACCGTATACGGCATCTCCCGGTCATGGAAGATAAGAACCTGGTGGGAATCGTCTCGATCGGCGACCTGGTGAAGTGGATCATCTCAGAGCAGGAGGAGACCATCCAGCATCTGGAGAACTACATCGCCGGCACATACCCAGCCTGAGGCGTCTTCCGTTGTTGCCGACCTGCGGTCAATGCCCTTCAAACCGATACGGCAGATCGAGCACGCGGGCCGACAAATCAAATCGAGGGAGCAACGGGTGTCCGCCATTCTCTTTGCTTCCTTCATCCCACTGAAAATGTAATCTCTAGAGCGGCTTGGGGTGTGCGGCGAGTGCCTCGCGATAGAGCTTGAGATTACTCTTGTCCACGACCACCGTGCCAGTGTCCACGAACGTCGGCATCGGCGCCGCCAGGGCGGTGCGCCAGTCTTTGAATTGGTGTACCGCATTGTGGTGCAGGTCGTCGAGAAACTTTAGCCCGTAGTAACTCATGACGTAGGGCTTTTGCGTGATCGTCGCCGTGATTGCGCCCCGGTCGATCCAATCAAGTGTCTCCGGATCGCCGTCGAATGCCACAATCCGCAGCGTGCCTTCCAGGCCTAAGCGGTGCAGCGCTTCGGCGGCGCCAGACCCCCCTGTTGCCTCCAAACAAATGATTCCGTCTACTTTTTCTTTCTTCTGTATCAGCTCGGCGACCTGGTCAGACGCACTTCGGGGATCTCCTTTATCGTCGAGTATCTTTGTCACCTTGATGGCAGGAAAATTCTTCAGCGCGTCGGCCACGCCCGCCATTCGGTCGTCGAGGTTGCGCTGTCCCGGAATTGTGATGACCACAACACTCCCATTACCTGGAATGAGCGCCGCCATCTGTTTCAGACTCTCTTTGCCCGCCTTGAAGTTATCCGTTCCAATGTAGAGCACGCGCTTCGAATTCGGTACATCCGCATCCACGCAGATGACCGGTATGCCCTGGGCTACGGCCATGTCAATCTCCGCCTGGAAAATCTCGGGTCGCCCGGCAGAGAGGCAGATTCCGGCGGGGTGCTCTTCCACGATCTGGCGGAATATTCCTAATTCCGCATTGGGGGCGTAACCTGTCGGACCAACGAGTTCACCCTTAACTCCGAGCGCCGTGGCCGCGTCTAAAAACCCCGCCTGCGCGTCCTGCCAGTACGGCAGGTTAATATTGGTGGCCACGAACACGTAACGTTCGTTGTTCTCGTGGTAGGGCTTCGAACACGACGCAATCAGTGCTGCCCCAACGAAAATAAAAAGGGATACCAGACTTGGCCCGTGTCTCCTCATTGAAATCCTCCTTTCGCACTCGGTCTGGCCTGCGGGAGCGGTTTCTCGCGCCCTCGGAAATTCGGGGCCCGGCACATGTCTGGCTGGGGAAATTGGAACGAACAGTGCTTTCGCTTACCTCTAGTCCAGAAGGTTCGGCTTCAAGTTCGCCGCTAGACGAAACCATAGGTCGGCGCCCCTCTCCCGTCAAGCTTAGGTCGCCATGACTGCGGTTTAGTGGCATCGCGGCTTGTCGGGCAGTTCCCGTTTGAACCGAAATTGCGACCGCGACTGCTGAAAGACTTGGTGGATTCCCTTCGGCGTCGTCGGCAGGCTCATGTTCTACAGTTCTCTTACCTGTCTCATCCAAGTTTCAGCAATGGCTTGATCGGTCTCCCAGATCCAAACAATCGTCAGCCGGGGTTCTCCAAAAATCTCGTTCCTGTTTGTCGCCACAGTGCTAATCTTTTTCATAGCCGGTCTCCTTTCTCTTGCGCCTAGAGCGCGTCGATCACGGGGAGCGTATCGTATCCCGCTGGACTCTGATTAGTGTGGGTGAGTCACGACATGGGAATTCAGATGATGCCAACGATTGCATTGAGGATTAAACATGGCCGTTAGACTAACCGTCGCACAGGCGATCATCAAGTTTCTCACCAACCAGTTTAGTGCCCGAGACGGCCGGGAATTACGCTTCTTCTCGTCGTGCTTTGGAATTTTTGGCCACGGCAACGTCGCGGGGATGGGTCAAGCGCTCGAACAATATCCCGCATTGCCGTATGTGTTGAGCCGTAATGAACAAGCGATGGTACATACCGCCGCCGCTTTTGCGAAGATGACGAATCGCGTCCAGGCGATTGCTTGTACGACTTCTGTCGGACCCGGGGCAACGAACATGGTGACGGGTGCTGCGCTTGCGACGATCAATCGCGTGCCGGTCTTGTTGCTTCCGGGAGATACTTTCGCAAAGCGTACAGTCGCCCCCGTGCTTCAACAACTGGAACTACCGCATTCGCAGGATGTTTCAGTCAATGATTGCTTCAAACCCGTGTCTCGCTACTGGGACCGAATCAATCGCCCCGAGCAGCTCCTGACCGCGCTTCTCGAGGCGATGCGAGTTCTTACCTCACCGGTTGAAACAGGAGCCGTTACTCTTTGCCTGCCCCAAGATGTTCAAGCAGAGGCTTACGATTTTCCAGAAGAGTTGTTCCGCAAACGGGTTTGGATCATTCCGAGGCCGCTGGCGGATCGCCGGTTGTTGGCGACGGCAGCGGACTGGATCAAGTCCTCGCACCGGCCCCTGATTATTGCGGGCGGCGGAGTGCTTTACTCGGAAGCGAGCGATGCGCTCTCGAAATTCGCTTCGAAAACGGGAATTCCAGTTTGCGAAACACAAGCAGGCAAAGGCTCGCTTTCCTACAACCACGCTCAGCAACTAGGAGCGGTTGGAGTTACCGGCACGCCAGGAGCGAACATTGCCGCGCGCGAAGCTGATCTAATTATTGGCGTCGGAACGCGTTATACCGATTTCACGACTGCTTCGAAAACGGCGTTTCAAAATCCTGCCGTGCGTTTCATCAACATTAATATTGCCGAGTTCGATTCCTACAAAAATGTGGCGTTGCCCCTTACGTCAGACGCGCGAACGTGCATTGAGGAACTGACGTTCGCCGCTGGAAATTTCCATATTAAGCAAGGCTATGCCGAACGAATTACCAAGTATCGCGAAGAATGGGAGAAAGAAGTCGATCGAATTCATGCGGTGAGAATCGGGCCGCCCGTCAGCCAGGGAGAAGTGATTGGCATCGTAAACGAAGTATCGAAAGCCCGCGATGTGGTCGTTTGCGCCGCGGGGAGTTTGCCCGGCGATCTTCACAAGCTTTGGCGAACGCGGGATGCAAAGGGCTATCACATGGAGTACGGATATTCGTGCATGGGATATGAAATTGCCGGAGGGATAGGCGTAAAAATGGCGGCACCGGATCGCGAAGTATACGTGATGGTGGGCGATGGTTCCTACCTGATGATGGCGCAGGAGATTGTCACTGCGGTGCAGGAAGGAATTAAACTAAACATCATTTTGTTGGATAACCATGGATTTTCAAGTATTGGAGGATTGAGTCGCTCCCTCGGCAATCGTGGCTTGGGGACCGACTACCGCTACCGTGAAAATGGAAATTACACAGGAGAAACTCTTCCCGTGGACTTCGCTGCGAACGCGGCAAGCCTTGGCGCTCATTCGGTTCGCGCAAGAACTGGCGCCGAATTGCGAGCCGCGCTCCTCGAAGCACGGAACCGTCCTGAAACGACGGTAGTAGTCATCGAGACTGCGATCAACCAGCGCATTGCCGATTATGAATCATGGTGGGACGTGCCGGTCGCGGAAGTTTCCGAACAGCAATCAGTCCGTGATGCGCGCGAAAGGTACGAAAAGGCGCGGCAGAAAGAGCGCACCTTTTTATGAGGAGCGGAAAAATATAAGCCTTGGGCGGGTGTACAACAGCGTTCAGGAAACGCCTTTTCCCTCGGTGATGTGGATATAGCGATCCGCAACGAGACTTGTAAACCGGTCAAGTCGCGTGGATGGAGCCGGCCATCGAACTTCCAGCCAATCTACTTTTGTGGCTGGTCCCAAGCCGAGCACTTCTCTCGGATCGTGAGACGAAAGATAACTGCCTCCACTGGTTTTCTGACGGGAGCGCTTCTTGCCGGCTGCGAACCAGGTGAGCTGCGCACCGATTGCGTCCCGATTGCAATTGGTTCCCTGCAATTTAATTCCTAGGAAGTGGTTGCCGGAGTCCGCGCGATTTTGCAACAGCAGCGGCGCTCCTCCATTTACACCTATCAAGACATCCAGTTTGCCGTCGTTGTTCAAATCACCGACTGCCAGTCCTCGCGCGGAAAAATCGCGGGAGAATGCCGGCCCCGCTTCGGAACTCACGTTTTGAAACTTTCCGTTTACCTGATGAAACAAAAGCAGCGGTTCCCGGTAAGTGACGGTCTGTGATCGTTCGCTGACCATGTCGTCCGGGTGCCCATTCGCAAGAATCAGATCAACTTCGCCATCGTTGTCATAGTCAAAAAACTTCAAGCCCCACCCACTTAGAAGGCGCGTAGCTTGCGCGATGGATTGAACCTGCGCCACATCGGTGAACGTTTCATTCTTCAGGTTGCGATACAAGGAAAATTTTTCCTGGTCGACATTGGCCACGAATAGATCCTGCCAGCCATCGTCGTCGAAATCCGCCGAATCAACTCCCATTCCGGAGCGCGCCTGGCCGTTTTCACTGAAGCCGACCTCCGCAGACACGGCGATCTCTTCCCAGCGGTTCGACCCGCGATTCACAAAAAGAAAATTCTGAACGGTGTCGTTGGCCACAAACAAATCCATTCGTCCGTCATTATTAATGTCCGTCGCTACTACGCCCAACGCCTTACCAAACGTTTTGCCAATGAGGTTCCCGTGGCCCACCTCGGTAAACGTTCCGTCGCCATTGTTGTGGAACAGGTAGCTGACGGTGGGATGGAACGCTCGCGGAATGCAGTAATATTTTTTGCCAGCTTCATTCCCGCCGCAGGACTGGCGGTCTTCAGGCAGGTATCGAACGAAGCTACAGACGAAAAGGTCCAGCCGCCCATCATTGTCAAAATCGAACCACACGGCGCTGGTAGTCCAGCCTGAAATATCGATACCGGCCTGTCTGCTGACTTCCGTGAACGTCCCGTTTCCGTTGTTCCGATAAAGAAGCGTCCGGCCACAACCCGTGACCAGCATGTCGGGATAGCCATCATTGTTGTAATCGCCGACTGCCACTCCCATTCCGAAGCTCCCGCCCGCCGCACCAGCCGCGTCCGTGACATCGGTAAATGTTCCGTCGCGATTATTGCGGTAGAGTGCGTTGCGAAGTTGTTGCTTCGGCGCGTAAAATTCCGATGGACCGCTGTTGACTAGGTAAATGTCCATCCAACCATCGTTGTCGTAGTCCAGGAAGGCGCAACCCGGCCCTAAGGTTTCGGGAAGATAGTGCTCGGAAGACATGGCATTTTCGTGATGCCAGGTTATGCCGCTCCGCGCTGCGGAGATTTCTTCAAAGATCGAATTCGAAGGCGGCAATCGAAGGTTGGGCACGGCAGCAAAACTGCCCAGCCCAAACACAAACTGGCGACGGGAAACCAGCCAAGATTTGAAGCCATTGGTATTTGGCAAAGTGGAAGGCACTAGAGCAACCCTCCACAAGCGCAGCAAATCCGCAAGATTCGGAGGCATGGTCCTTGATCAAATTTGGAGGCCGCCAAGATTGACATGATATCGATGTTAAGGATGCCGCGGGGCGAGAATCCAGCATAGTTATGCATACGATTGCATCGAAATCAGCCTTCAGCGTCCCACTGCCGCAGTTTGTCCTACTGGTTTCATCAACGTCGAGGCGGGGCCTCGAGTCAGCCCTTCATGCCTTCGGTTTCAGCTCTGTTCATTCCGAGACTCATCAAAAATCCTTCGAATTACAAGCAAATATATGGCTCGTTGCGTCACGCCCTTGTTTTAACCTACGGCCGGGCAGAGCCAACTGCGGGGGTAAACGGACTTGATCTGGGGAATGAGTACCAGAAACAAATAATATTTACAGACTGCTGCGTCCATGATAACGTTTGCGCATCCTTGGGGATTCGTTGGACTCGATTAGGGGGTGTGAAGATGGGACGTTTGTTGCGCTTCCGTGTACAGACCACGAAGTTGCTGTTTTTGACGATGCTAATTCTAGTTCCTTCCGTTCTGCGCGCGCAGATTGACACCGGCTCGATCGTTGGGGTGGTTCGAGACCCGAGTGGAGCGGCGATAGCCGGAGCCACGGTAACTCTGAAAAGTGACGCGACAGGAGTTACGCGCATTGTTTCAACAAATGAAGATGGCGGATATCAATTTGCCGCGGTCATCCCAGGGACGTATTCAGTTCAGGCGACCGCGCAAAATTTTGAATCGGCCATCAGCACGCACATACAAATTGACGTGCAATCGCGACCGGCAATCGATTTCACGCTGAAGGTCGGACAATCCACGCAGGTGGTGGAAGTTACGTCGGCAACGCCGGTGCTTTTGACAGAAACGGCCGACGTCGGCGGGGTGGTGCAGAGTGAGCAGATCAACGATTTGCCATTGAACGGACGGCGGTATTCGGATTTAGCGCTGTTGGAGGCGGGCATCCAGAGGAATCAAGTCAATACGAACAACACGGCGCCGGACCGTTTCAGCTCCAATGGGAACCTGGAAACACAGAATTATTTTTCGTTAGACGGGATCGATAACAACTCCGGTTCGACGAATTTGCAGGAGAGCACGGTCCAGGTGATTCAGCCTCCGCCAGACGCGCTACAGGAATTCCGGATACAGACGCGAACTTACTCTTCAGAGTTTGGAACGTCCGCTGGCGCCGTCATCAATGCGAGCATCAAATCCGGTACCAATTCCTTCCACGGCGATGCGTGGGAATTCCTGCGAAACAATGTGCTGGATGCAAACTCATATTTCAACAATCAGAATGGCGTCCCCCGGGGCCACTTCGTGCAGAATCAGTACGGGGCGACGATCGGCGGGCCGATAATCAAGAACAAGACATTCTTTTTCGGAGATTTCCAGTTCTTCACGAACCGGCAAGCCACCACGGTCGATTCCACGGTGCCGACACCACTGATGAAGACCGGTGACTTCAGTGAACTTCCGTCCACCGGCCCCGGCGCTGTTACGTTGAACAGTTCGCCAGTCGCTGGGCAGAGCGGGTGTCTGAACCTGGTGACCCGCACGATTTCAAGTGGTTGTCTCGATACGACCGCGACGCAGCTGATTACACTCTTTCCCAACCCGAATATCCCCAACGCAGTTTCCAAACAGGGCCAGCCGGGCAGTTTTGCGGGACCAAACTATCAATTCCAAGCCGCGGTCCCCAACGATTCTCATTCCTTCGATGTGCGAATTGACCACAACCTTAACGAAACGAACCGGTTGTTTGGCCGGTACAGCCAATACATCATCAGCAAGCAGGATCCGCCGTGGACTAACGATCCGATCATCGCAGGCAATGGTGACTTTGCCACGAATTACAATATTCACGAGCGGTCGGTGGCCTTGTCCTGGGACGATACTCTCCGATCGAATTTACTGAACGAATTACGCTTCGGATTCAATCGTGACTATGCGCATAGCGATCCAATAGGGGTTCAACTCGGCACTTCCGACGCTGCTAAATATGGCCTAACTGGTATACCTGTCGGGCCGAACACGGCAGGCATTCCGCCTATTGAAATTAACGGCCTAACGCGTCTCGGCACTTCGCCATGGCGGCCGCAGTTCCAGATTTCACAGGTCTGGCAGGTTCTTGATAATTTGAGCTGGCTGAAGGGGAACCACAGCTTCAAGTTCGGCTATGAATTCAGGCGTTCCAGCGACAATTTCTTGGACATCCGGGCGCCGCAAGGCGAAATCGCCGTGAATGGCATTTACACGGCCAGTGGTGGGTTCGGCTTACCAGATTTTCTCCTGGGTGACGTCGATTCGACGATATTCGTTACCCCTACCGTAGTACACAACTACACCAATGGGAATAGTTTCTACGGACAAGACACGTGGCGGGTTCGAAAGAACCTAACAGTCACCTTGGGCTTGCGCTACGAGCTATTCTCTCCGCTTCTGAATCGTCAGAATCAATTAAGCAACTTCAGCCCGGACAATGGCGGCGAACTTGTCACCACTGCGTCGAATGCGTCTGGATGGTTTAACAGGTCACTGATCCATCCGGACAAGAACAACTTCGCGCCACGATTCGGCTTCAGCTATCATCCGTGGGAGCGGGTTGTTTTCCGCGGTGGGTTCGGCATTTTCTACCAGCAAGGCGTCCGCATCGGTTCGGAGAGCATTCTCGCGCTGAACCCGCCGGCCGTTTTTTCCTACAATTTGGCGCAATCCCAGGGGAGTAGCACGCCGGTATTTCAACTGCAGAACGGATTTCCGATCAACCTATTCACTTCCACCGCGGTTGATCTAACGCAACTGCAGACCCGCGCACAGGATCCCAACCAGAGGACTGGCTACGTCGAGCAGGGCAGCTTCGGTCCGCAGTTTCAGATTACGCAGAACGTGTCCCTGGACGTGAGCTATGTCGGCAATTTTGCGCGGAAAATGAACCGTCTTCGCGACGGAAACCAGGGCATTTTCACGGGTAATTTTGACGCCAGCGGCCACGCCATCGACATCTACCCGTACGCCAACCTGAACACCACAAGCAGTAGTCAAACAGGAAATCACGGATTCCTGGAACTCGCCACAAATGACGGGAACTCAGACTACAACGCTTTGCTCGTTTCTCTGAGGCACCGCTTCACGCATGGAATCGCCTACGGAGCGAGCTACACCTGGAGCCATACCATTGCGGACTACGTAGACAATTTGACGGGCGGAGCTGAGCCGCAGAACTCGTACAACTATGCAGCCGAACGTGGAGATTCGATGTTTGACGTTCGCCAGCGCTTTGTGGGGTTTCTGACCTATGAATTGCCGGTAGGCAAGGGCAAGAAATTCCTCAACGAAGGGGGAGTCGCAAGCTACATTCTAGGCGGCTGGCAGGCCAACACAATTGTAACCAAGCAAACCGGAACTACGATCCAACTTTTTGCTCCGGATAACAGTCTCGCCGGCGGGGTTCACATTTCACGCCCCGATTGCATCGGTGACGGGCGAGCTGGAGCATCGAACGATCCCAGAACCGGATTGTGGTTAAATACTGCCGCGTTTGCGGTGCCCGCGCTCGGCCAATTCGGAAACTGCGGTGTTGGCAGATACCACGGGCCGGGATTTACCAACGCAGACATCAGTCTATTTAAGAGTTTCCCCGTAAGGGAAACGATGCGTTTTGAATTCCGCACTGAGTTTTTTAACGCGTTTAACCACGCCAACTTTTCCAATCCGAATTCATTCTTAGGTCCCGGATTCGGTCTTATTTCTTCAACGATCGGCGATCCGCGGGAAATCCAGTTCGGACTGAAGTTTTACTTCTAGTTTACCCGGGCCCCCTAACACCAAGCCGCCAGGTTCGCGAGTGCGGGTCTGGCGGCACCCCTAGTTGCATAAACCCCGTTAAGACGAGAAAAGCGTGCAGTGTGAAGTTTGAGATGGTAAACCGCAGTCGAGGCTAATCATGAAGCGATACTTAGTGCTTGGAGTTTCTCTTTTCGTTGGGTCCATACTTTCAGCTCAAACGCCGTACGATTCTGCACTCAAGGCGTCGCAAAACGCGCACGAGCTGGCAATTAACCGCGGGTCCACTGCGCTTTGGCAGACCCTGAAAAAACTGCACACACGCGCCAGCCTGATCATGGTCACGGCGCATCCGGACGACGAAGACGGAGGGATGTTGACGTTCGAATCGCGCGGGCAAGGCGCACGCGTTACGCTGTTGACTTTGAACCGCGGCGAAGGCGGCGCCAATGTGATGTCGGCGAATTATTTCGACGGGCTGGGCCTGGTTCGAACTGAGGAACTTCTGGCCGCGGGCCGCTACTACGGCGTGGACCAATATTGGACTCGCGTCGTCGACTACGGTTTTTCCAAGACGAAAGCGGAATCAATCGCCAAGTGGACGCACGACCGTGTGCTCTATGACGTGGTGCGCGTCGTTCGCATGACTCGTCCCCTGGTGATCACTTCTGTTTTTGTTGGTGGATCGAGCGACGGCCATGGCAACCATCAAACCGCTGGCGCGATGGCCCAGGAAGTGTTCAAAGCTGCCGGCGATCCGAATGTTTTCCCGGATCAGATCGCCGCCGGACTTCACCCGTGGACGCCACAAAAAGATTATGCGAGGACTCCATGGTTCGGAAATGACGATGGCAGACTCGCCGTAAATGTCGATATCCCCGAAGGGGATTACGATCCCGTCCTGGGCATGTCGTACGTGCAAATTTCGCGCGAAGGCCTGGGATTCCAGAAATCGCAAACCGGCGGTGGAACGATTCCCAAAGCAGGCGCAGTTAACTCTACTTATCATCGTTATGGCTCGATAGTTGGGTCGCAAGACAAAGAAGATTCTTTTTTTGATGGCATCGACGTGTCGTTGGCGGGAATCGCGTCGCTGGCGAAGAGCGGCAAAGCAAATTTCCTGCTTTCCGGACTGCAACAATTGAACGGAACGGTTGAAGCTGCGATCGCGGAGTTCTCGCTCGCTCAGCCGGAAAGAATCGCGCCGAAACTAGCGGAAGGCCTCAAGGAAACCGATCAAATGATACAGAAGGTGAGCTCCAGCCAGCTTTCCGACGAAGACAAATACAACATCAATTTCGAATTGCAAGTCAAAAAAACACAGTTCAACAATGCGCTGGCTCAAGCCCTAGGTCTTTCCGTGGCGGCAGTACTTGCACCGGAACACGAGCCGGATCCGCGATGGGCGATGTTCCTCGGTGATCCCGAAACACCGCGCGTCGTCATCCCCGGACAACAATTCGGCGTGAAGGTCCATGTTGTGAATCAGAGTTCCGCGCCCGTCAAGCTCCAGGCGATTAAGATCAAGGCCGCCGATGAAAAAGATTGGGGCATAAAAAGTTCGGGCAACATGACCGCGGACCTTGGCGGCGGCAAACCGGTCGAAGCGCGATTCGATTTGGTCGCGCCTAAAGATTCCGTCTATACCCGCCCCTATTTCTCGCGGCCTGACATTGAGCAATCGTATTACGACATTTCCGACATGCGTTACCTCAATCGCCCGCTACCGCCATACCCGCTTGCAGCGTGGGCTGAATTTCAGTTTCAAGGCGCGCCCATCGAGGTCGGCGAGGTGGTTCAGACCAGTAAGCGCGTGACGGGATTTGGCGAAGTGCTGGAACCGCTCGTTATCGGTCCGGCAATTTCATTGAACGTTTCTCCGCGTGCCGGAATCGTTCCATTGACCTCGAAGAGTTTCGAATTGACAGCAACGGTACACAGCAACATCAAGGGCTCAGGAGGTGGGAAAGTGAAGCTCGATCTGCCGAATGGTTGGACGAGCCGTCCCGCGGTTGGTGAATTTTCCACCAAGTCCGACGGCGATGAAACCTCTTTGACGTTTCAGGTAGTGCCCTCCGGCTTGACGGAAAAGTCCTACCAAGTCAAAGCCGTGGCCGAAGTGAACGGCGAGCAATATCGCGAAGGCTACGAATTGACGGGGTATCCCGGATTGCGCCCTTACTATCTGTATCGGCCATCGGTGCTGCGCCTTTCCGGAGTGGACGTAAAAGTCGCGGAAAATTTGCGCGTCGGCTATATCGCGGGAAGCGGTGACGATGTACCGGTTTCACTGGAAGCGCTGGGCATCCACGTGAACTTCTTAACCGCCAACGATGTAGCGACCGCCGAGCTGGCCAAATTCGATGCGATTCTCATGGGCGTGCGTGCATATGCCGCCCGCAATGAGCTGAAAACCTACAACAGTCGCCTCCTGGACTACGTGAAAAATGGCGGCGTCCTGATCGTGCAGTACAACACGCCGGAATATGACCACAACTTCGGCCCGTATCCCTATGAAATGGGCCAATCGCCGGAAGAAGTGACCGATGAGGCTTCCAAGATGGATATCCTGGAACCGAAGAACGCGCTTTTCCTCTGGCCTAATCCGATTACCCAACGCGACTTCGAAGGTTGGGTGGAAGAGCGCGGATCAAAATTCCTGAAGTCCTGGGATTCGCATTACCAGGCGCTGCTCTCAACGCAAGACGAAGCGCAGGAACCGCAAAAGGGCGGTTTGCTCTATGCTCGCTACGGCAAAGGCGTTTACATCTACAATGCTTACGCCTTCTACCGTCAATTGCCTGAAGGCGTTCCCGGAGCGTTTCGCTTGTTCGCAAACATGGTGAGCCTGCCGAAGAACCCGCACCTCGCCGCTGGCGACGGCAGCAACTGATTTGAATAGAGTGAAGCGCGTAAATGTCCTACGCGAGTTGCGGCGCTGATTGCGCAACTTCCTGGAGCAGCACCGGCCTGCGTTCCTCAAACGACTTGCGCGCGGCCAGGCCCATCACAACGGCGATACGACCGTCGATTCCGCCGACAGCCACAGGCCGATCATGCGTCACTGCGTCCACAAACGCCCGTAATTCACTAATGAAGCTGTTGGTGTAGCGGTCCACGAAAAAGTTTAGCGGCAAGTCGCGTTGTATATTCGTGGCGGTGCTCACGATTGCTTGATTCGGATAACAATTCTCCGTCGCGATTGCGCCTTTGCTGCCCAAAATCTCCACCCGTTGATCGTAGCCATAAACCGCCTTACGGCTATTATCGATCGTGGCGATCACTCCATTCTTGAATTGCAGCACGACCAACGCGGTGTCCAGATCGCCCGCTTTTCCGATCTCCGGGTCGACTCGTACCCCTCCGGCAGCGTAAATACTTTCGACTTCATCGCCTATCAGGAATCGTGCCATGTCAAAATCGTGAATCGTCATGTCCAGAAAAATTCCACCGGAAATCTTGATATAGGAAATGGGCGGGGGCGCGGGATCGCGGCTGACGATGTGCATCAATTGTGGGATTCCGATCTCGCCTTGGATCACAGCGGCCCGGACACGCGCGAAATTCACATCGAATCTCCGGTTGAATCCCACCTGAAACTTGACTCCAGCCTTTTTTACTTCCTGAAGGGCCCGATCTATTTTACCCAGCGAATGATCGATCGGTTTTTCGCAAAAGATATGCTTTCCGGCTCGCGCGGCCTGCATCACCAATTCGGCATGCGTATCGGTGGGCGAACAAATCAGCACCGCATCGATCGAGGCATCACTGCAAATATCTGCGCTGTCCGCAGCTACTCGAGCGATTCCATTGCGTTTCGCAACTTCTTTCGCCGCATCGCGATTTACGTCGGCGATTGCGACCGGTTCCGCTTCGGGCAGCCGAAAAGCCAGCGTTTCGGCGTGCACCTTTCCGATGCGGCCAGCACCAATGATCCCGATTTGAAGTTTTTTCCCCGTCAAGCAATTCTCCTGGGCCGCTATCACGCGTAATGTTGCTCGATCGACCGCAAATATTCACGGTTCCGCAAAGCGCTTTCTTTCGGTGCTCCCATTCCGGGAAGCACGTCTTGTTCCACCAGAACATAACCTTCATAACCAACGTTCTTAAGCCAGCGCAGCACCGCGGGAAAATCGACGCATCCTTGTCCCAGTTCGCAAAAAATTCCTTGCCGCAACCATTCGAAGTAATCCCAGCCTTTTTCCGCGCAGCGCCTTGCTAGGTCCCGCCGGCAGTCTTTCAAATGCACATACCAAATACGTTCCTTGAAGCGATCGAGTCCCGACACTGCGTCGCAATCCCCCGAACCGAAGACATAGTGGCCGGTATCGAAAACCAATCCGATCATTTCCGGATCCGTGAGTCCGAGAAATTGGGCGATCTCGTCGGGAGTCTCCACGTATCCAGCGCAATGGTGATGAAAAACCGTCCGCATTCCGGTGGCTTCGCGAACCGCTTTGGCGATTGCGTTCGCGCCCGCAGCAAAAACTTTCCATTGCGACGGCGTGAGCGACATTTCTGGAGTGATTCGTCCCGCATTGCGGGTGCGAAGGGGGACGCCGCCATTGTTGTCCGCAAGCACCAGGTACGGCGCAGGTTCGCGCCCCACGCTCGCAACTAAGCGCGCTGTTTTCACTGCTGCTTCAATTCCCGCGCCGTGTGCCGAAACATCGATCAGCGCAACTGGCACGAACGCCCCAAGCATAGCCACTCCGCGCGCGGACAGTTCGCGCGCCAGCCTGGCCGGATCGGTAGGCATGTATCCCCAATCGCCTAATTCGGTTCCCGTGTACCCGGTCTCCGCCAATTCATCCAGCATCCGGCCGTAACCGATTTGCTCGGCTTTCGTCGTTTCAAATTCGAGGGTGCCCCAGGAACACGGGGCATTACCGACTCGCAATTTCGCCATCTTCTCTCCCGAAACACTTCTTGCTGCGCTGCATCGGCCACTTCAACGAACGCGTGCTACTTCTTGTCTGGATCCGGCAACATGAAATTACGTACGAAACTCAACAGCTCATAATATGCGCCGATAAACGTGCGCAGTGTTCGAACGGTCGCGCCGTAGCCGTCGAACTCCTCTACGGCCATTCCATTCTCTTCATACGCCCGACGGAAATCCGCAAACTTGCTGTATAACTCAGCGACGGTTTCGGTATTGACCGAATTCTGCATCCGCTCCTTGACGTCCACACTGGACCGGTTGAATTGCACTTGCCAGTCATACGGAATGGTCATAATCACGTCCCCGCCGATCAACTCCGACCAGTGCATGTGATGACGGTAGGCGGCGGCGAGCAGCCGCGTCTGGTATCCGCGTTGACGAAAAATCCCGTACGCTTTCTTGATTGCTGCGATGCCGGCCCAATCCAGGTGGCCTGGAACGATGGTGATACCTTCCTTTTTGGCAACCACTTTCAGCCAGTCATCGAGTCGCCCGACCATCAGGGTGCACGCTGGCGTCAGATGAGCGCTGTCTTTGCCTTCAGTGGTCCGGCGCTGGATCCCTCTTTCCACCGCTTCCGCGACGGCAATCGCCTGTGGAACGGTGAAGCAAACGGTCGCGTTCAGATGCAGGCCGCGATAGGTAACTTCCTCGGCCGCGGCGATTCCTGCGGCGGTTGCCGGCACTTTCACCTGGATGTTCGGAGCAAGTGAATCAAACCGCACCGCTTGCTCGACGATTGCCTTCGCATTTCGATAAAACGTCGGATTAGTCTGCAGCGATATGCGGCCTTTGCGGCCATTTTCCCGCGTGAAAACCGGCATCAGCAGAGCAGCGGCCTTCACACCCATTTCTTCGATCACCTGCCAGGCAATTTCAACTTCGTTCGCCTCGGGATTCACGGCGATGATTTGATGAATCCGGTCGCGCCACAACGGCAGTTCTTTTTTTAGGACCGCCAGCACGATTGTGGGATTCGAAGTGGCGCCTACCGCTCCATTCGCAATCGCGTACTGCAACTCCTCGATGGAACAGGAATCATTCCAGTAATCTGTGAGGGGAAACGCTGCGGTCTGCTGTAGCGGACTCAGAGATGAGGTCACCATTTTCATTTCACCACCGGAACTCGCGGATCTTTTTCTTTCCAGCTGTCCCGCACCCATGCGTAGTCGGGATCGTCGGGCGCGGCCATTGACCGCGCCGACCCCGCCAGCACATTCAAGTAATAAATGTTGTAACCGTGCGCTGCGACGACCGGATGATATCCTTCCGGGACGAGCACCAAATCCCCATTCCGCACCGTGAGCGTCTCGTTCAATCGTCCGTCCCGCGTGTACACACGCTGAATCGCATATCCTTCCGGTCGATCAACCCGGTAGTAATAGAGTTCCTCCAGGTCCACTTCTCCGGGTGGATTGTGTACGTCGTGCTTATGGGGAGGATAGCTGGACCAATTTCCGCTCGGCGTATACACCTCGACGATCAGCAAACGGTCTGCCGGAAATTGTGGGGTCAAAATATGATTGATCTGCCGTGTCGCATTGCCGCCACCGCGAATTTCCACCGCGACGTCTTCCGGCTTGATCAAAGCACCGGGATATTTGGTGTTCGCTAGCGAATAACAAAACGCCAAATCGCAATTGGTAATCGCGGTAATCGTGAATTTTGTCTGAATGGGCAGGTACACCGCCGAGGGCATCCCGCTGAATACGTTTGCACGGCTCCCAACACTTTTCCATGTTCCTTCCGTCGAGCTTACGTCGAATCGGCCTCCCAGCCCGACGATCCCCAATTCATTCGCGGCAGTGTCCGTGCTATATTCGTCGCCGGCTTGCAGTTGCCGGACCTGCAATTTCAGGTACTCAAATCCAACTTTATCGGACTCTGCGGCCATCGTGGTTCCACGCCCTTCACTGCATGGCGCGGCACGCAATAATAAGTTTGTCCGGGGCTCCATCGCTAGTCCTTCCGTGGTGGTGCGGTCGATTCGCGAACGATTAACTCCGCTGGAACCTTGATCGTGGTTGCGGATTTCTCGCCGGCAATCAGTTTCAACAGGCTTTCCATCGCCAACTTGCCCATCAATCGGCGTGGCTGGCGAACGGTTGTAAGCGGGGGCTGGGTGTAGGACGCTATGAAAAGATCATCGAACCCGATGATGGAAATGTCATCCGGCACGCGCATTTTTCGCAGGTATAGCTGCCGTAGTGCACCCAGTGCCGTCATGTCGTTGTAGCAGAAAATTGCCGTGGGTGGGTTTGCCAGGTTTAGCAGCACTTCCACTCCGGTCATTCCGCCTTCGCACTTGCCGTCTCCGTGCACGACCAATTCCGGGAGAAACGGAAGTCCGGCGCGTTCCAGCGCTTCTCGATATCCAGTCGATCTTTCCATGTCGGACTGATAGCCGTAACGGTCTCCGAGATATGCAATCCGTCGGTGACCCAGCTGAATCAGGTGGTTGGTAACCTCGGTACTGCCTTTGACATTCTCGATTAAGACGGAGTTTACGAATTCTCCCGGATGCTGGTTGTTAATCAGCACAATGGGAATTCTCATTTCCGACAAAAGAGGACGATAGAGTGCGCCGACGCGGGAAGAGGTGACCACCACGCCTTCCACGCGCTGTTCGGAGAAGGAATGCACAACTTTGGTCTCTCGCTCGGCGTCCGCGTTTGAATTTGCCAGAAACACCGAATAGCCGTGTTCGTTACCGTACTCTTCAATTCCACTCACCACTTCGCTGACGAAAGGATCGGCAATGGTCGTAACCACCACACCAATTGTTTTTGTACGTTGGGTTACCAATCCCCGGGCGATAGCGCTGGCGCGATAACCTGATTCCTTGGCGATGTGTTGGATTCGCTCAGCAGTCCTGCTGCTGATTAGCCGGCTGTTTTGGAGGGCCCTGGAAACGGTGGAAGAAGAGACGTTGGCAATCCTGGCTATATCTTTAATGGAGGTGGGTTTTTGCACAGGGGTTCACCGACGCTGCACACGTTTGCGATGTCAAATTGTACTCCAAACGTCTTTTTCTGCCCACCCTTTTTCGCGAAAATTAGCCGGCAACTTGTTTCCGACTCGATTTCTTTACATCGCCAAGGTCTCGCAAGGCCGCAAACCGAGACTCTTTCCTTCTGCAACGCTCCAGGCCTCCGAGCGACCAACTGGCGGTTATTTGCTCAGATATCGGAGATGTTCGTCGCAGTTTGCCCAAATTCGTTGCAGGTTTTCCGCGATTTCCCATTGACCGATGATCGGATACTCAAGCATTGCCAGTTGCGCCAGCGGCCATGATTTCTCGATTGCCGCCCTGATCGCCGTGCGCTCGTAGGCTTTAACAGCCAATACCAATCCGCGCGTGCTCTCCGGCAGTGGTCCAGTTGGTATTGGCGTGATGCCCCTCGCACTGATCTGCGCAGGTACTTCCACAACATCGTCGGGATGGAGATCCCCAATGCATTGTTCGTTGCGAACGTTCACCACCACCGAGCAGGCTTCTGGCGACACCAGCGCACTCATCACTTCCACCGCTATTTTGTGATACCCGGTGGGGCTGTCAAACGGATCTGGTTCGTTTTGCGTTGCTTGAAACGCGGTTCCGGCTTCTGCCTCAAGCCTCAGGTACGACGCGTTTCGCTGCATCAAATAGTTGCGGTAAGTTGCCAGCGCACCGGCAGGAGACTCGGACTCAAGTTGCGTGAATAAACCGCTGTTCATTCGCAAAAGTTCTTCTCCGCGGCTCGCTCCCGCACGCAACTGGTTTCGGTAGGCTTTTCGCTGGCTGTAGTAAAAGAACAAATATTCAGAAGGGATCAGATTCAGCACTTGAATCAGCAAAGGATCGAATAAATCCGCGTGATACAACTGCCGCAGAGCTTGCTCGTCGCATAACAGTCGGGCGGTCACGTCTTCTCCGCGTACCGTGACTCGCCGGACCCATCCCAAATGGTTCAGCCCAGCATATTCGCAATGAACCTCGGAAGCTGGTTGATGAAGCGCATCCGCGATGCGGTGAAACAACTCGGCCGGAGTGTCGCAGATGCCGATAACCCTGAGCTTGGTGTGCTGCTGCAATGCCTGGGTGATCAGGCCCGCGGGATTAGTGAAGTTGATGAACCACGCTTGGGGAGCAACCCGCTCCACGATCCGCGCGTGCGCGAGCGCCACAGGAATCGTTCGCAAAGCCATTGCCACTCCGCCAGGACCGGTAGTTTCCTGGCCTGCGAGTCCTTCCTCAATGGCAATTCGTTCATCTCTTGCGCGCGCCGCCATCCCTCCTATTCGCAGACTGCTCAGCACAAAGTCGCTACCTTCCGTTGCGCGTTCAATCGAATCGACGGCAGCAATCTTTAACTGCACTTTCAGATTCTTCGCGATTTCCCGTCCGAGCGAAGCCATCAATTCGGCACGACTCTGGTCCACGTCGTAGAGTTGCAATTCGCCAACGTTGAGCAATGCCTGAGCGCGCAACAGGCCATGCACCAGCAATGGAGTTCGCAAGCCGCCGCCCCCGATCACGCTTACTTTACGTTGCATAAGATCGTTTCCAATTCTTCCTTGGAGGGGAAGCCTGCAATACCGCCCAGCGCCAGCGTGGACATTTCTCCGCAAGCGGTACCCGTGCGCAGACACTGCTTGGGTTCCATTCCATGCAGCCAGCCATACAAAAACCCCGCATCAAAACAATCGCCGGCTCCGGTCGTATCGACAGGTTCAATCGCGCTGGCTTCCTGGAAAACAATGTCGCCGTCCCACAACAGCGCCGCGCCGTTCCTGCCAAGCTTCATCGCCACGCGACGCAAACCCGCAATTTGCATCGCTTTAAGCATTCGACACGGATCTTTTTCTCCCGTCATAGCTTCCCCTTCGCGTTCATTGGGGAAAAAAACATCCACCAATTTAAGCGCTGCGAGCGCGCTCTTGTCCGCGTACCACTCGGGATGCCAGCCGACATCCACCGACAAAGTTCTGCCGTTATTTTTGAGCGATTCGAATGCGCCCGGAAGCTTTTCTGGATCCATGGCATGCGCCAAGTGAATGTGTCGAGCCGAATGGAAATCTTGATTGCCGATCAGCGTGGCCAATAACGCAGGCAGTTCGCGATTCGCGCCGTTATATGTAAAAAATGTGCGGTCCAACGCTCTGGACACGCTGATCGTGATTGCTGTTGGCTCCGCGACGGACACTCGAATTGTCGAGGTGTCCACACCCTGTGCCCTTAATTGATCTTTTACCCACTGGCCATCATAGCTTCCAACAACTCCAACTACTCCCACCCGGATTCCAAGTTTGCCTAAGCCGGATGCGGTGATGGCAGCGCCGCCTCCGATCTCTTTGTGAAATCGTTTGGCAAAGACTTCTTCGCCCGGGCGCGGCCATGCCTCAAAACCACTCATCACCAGATCCGCGAACAAGTCGCCTGCGACCAGGACGTCCGGCGCGTTGGCGACATTCATGGCGCTACCTCGACTTGCGGCCCTTCAAACGGCCATCCATGTTGTGCCCGCGCCCTCCATAAGTACGCAAGGACGCCGAATGCTGCCAGCGCAAATCCCCATAAAATAAACTTGAGGCCGCTGGCCCCCAGGATGAACGCCCACCCCGCAAATGCCACTACACTCGTTACCGGGTATAGCCACATCTTGAATGGCCGGTGAATATCCGGGCGGTATCGCCGTATCAGCGTCACCGCCACCACCTGAGCCATGAACTGCACCAGCACTTGGATGACAATGAGTGCGGTGATTAGGTCGGAAAGATCCAACAGACACGCGAATCCGGACGCGATTCCGATGAACGCCACGGAAAAATAAGGGAAGTTTTTCGTACGATGCAGCCGTCCGAAAATCGCGAAGAATCGTCCGTCGGTAGCGGCGGCAAACGGAACGCGCGAATAACCCAGCAGTACCGCAAACAGCGAGGCAAAGGTCGTAAATAGAATCAGGCCGGTCATCACTTGCGCGACGGTTGATCCGTATAACCGCAGCATCAGGTCCGAAACGATGAAGGTCGAATGCATTGCTTCCCGCCATGGAATCACTCCGATGATCGTAAGGTTCATGGTCAGGTACAAGGCCGCGACCAAACCGATCGAGATCAATATCGATCGGGGAATCACTCTCTCCGGGCGCCTGACTTCGCCCGCAAAAAAGCACGCGTTGTTGTAGCCGCCATAGTCGTACATAGCTAACAAAGTCGCCCCGCCTAAGCCGACGAAAAACTGTTTCGAAGGTGCGAAGGCGTGCGGCGGAAAATCCAGAATGCGATGGACCTTAAAATTTAGCAAGCCTGCCACCGTTACCGCCAGCGCCGTAAAAATCACCACAATCCATAATGCGATAGAGAGGCGGCCGACCGAGCGAATGTCCCGATACAGTAAAAATGTGATCAACAGGCAGACCGCAACCGCGACCGCCTTGCCCTGCCAAGGGCCCATGGTCGGCCAAAGGAATTTTGTATATTGCGAGAATCCCACGGCTCCGGCGCCGATCGAAAGCGGTGCGAGGAAGATAGTCTCCCAGATGAAAAGGAAGCTCATCAGCCTCCCCAGCCCGTGCGGGCCGTAAGCCTCGGACAAATATCGGTAAGGCCCTCCAGAACCCGGCATGGCGGCGCCCAGTTCTGCCCAAACCAGTCCATCGCAAACCGCTACGACTGCTCCGATCAGCCAGCCGAGCATTGCCTGCGGACCGTTCATCGTACTCAAAATTAAGGGGATAGTCAGGAAAGGACCAACGCCGATCATCTCCAACATATTGGCCGAGACAGCCTCAACGAGGCCCAGTTCACGGCGTAGCTGTGGGGCGGGAGTGCCGGACACGGCGGGATTTTCTCACACGTTTGCATAAACGCGCAACGTTCGTGTCGCTGCGATATTATGTTTCCCCATATGCCCCCCTTCTTGCAAACATTTTGCTCGCTGCTGCTGCTGCTGGAGGTTTGTTTTACCCAAGCCCCGCCCTCGAAGCCCCCATCAGATCCTGTGCAGCGAGCGGTTCAACTCTCCCGCGCGCACCGTTACAAAGAAGCGGCAGCAGCACTGCACGGTGTTACTCCCCCAGTGGACGGACCACGCCGTATCTCGTTCTTTCGCTTGAGAGCGTCGATCGAGTCTGGCTTGGGTCAGTCCTCCGCAGCTGCATTGGACATGGAGGCTGCCGCCAAACTTGCTCCCGAAAATCTGGACTTGCAGGTAGCGGCGAGCCTTGCCCACCTGGTAGCGCAACTGGATTCGCACGTTAGCCCAGCGCAATCGCTTGAGGCACTGCGAAATTTCCGGCTTCCTGACGACAAAGAACTCCAACTTCGGCTGCAAATGGCGGAGACGCTGACCCGGGCCAACCTTTTCGCCGAAGCCGCCAAGGACTTTGCCGCCGCGAGCTCTCTCGCTCCACGTCGGGCCGACATTTTCTTTAATCTGGCGCTGGCGCATTTTCAAGATGGCGATTTAGACGCTGCAATGGCGAGCGCTGAACGAGCCAAATCTGTCGAAGACAGCGCCTCGCTGGAAAGTTTGCTGGGAGATATCCAGGAAAGGCGCGGAGACTCTCTAGCAGCTGTTCACAGCTACCAGGCTGCCGTCACGCTTGAGCCGAGTGTGGAGCAACATCACTTGGTCCTCGCTCGCGAATTGCTCGCGCATCAGACTTTCGACGCGGCTATCGTCGTCTTGGAACAGTCTGCGCAGATCTTTCCGCAATCCGCCCGCGTAAAGATCCTTCTCGGGCTCACTTACTATGTCGTGGACCGCTCAACCGATTCCATTCGGTCACTCTTGGAGGCGACACAGCTCGACCCGCAGGACGATTTGACCTTTCGTTATCTGGGAGAAATCACTCTTGAGGATACGGCGACCCCCAACCCCGCGGCGGTGTCACGGGTTTGCGCGTTTGCCGATTCTCACCCCTCGAGTGGAACGGCCAACGCACTTTGCGGAGGAATTTTATTGCGGGTTGCGGAAGACAACGGCGATGCCTCCCATCGGCCCGAAATCTTGCGAAGGCTGCAGCGCGCGGCTCGAATCGCACCGAAAGATGCGCTTGCCCGCTGCCAATCGGGCAGGGCGTTCGAATGGTCTGGACAGTGGGTGGCGGCGCGCGTGCAGCTCGAGAATTGCATCCAGCTCGACCCGGAATCCCCGGAAGCTCACTATCACCTTGCTAGGGTTTATCGTCGTTTGGGCCTGACTGCTCTCGCCGACCAGCAAACCGCTCGTCAGCAGCAAGCAGCGCAAGGCAAGAGTGAAGAAAGCGCTCGGCGCAACAACACGGTTACAAAATTTCTGGTGCTGATTGACCACTGATATGGATGCTGGTTTGTGAACCGGCCATATACCCGACTGTTAACTGTAATGAGTTCGACTGTGCAACAACTGTTCAACAATCCAACGTTTTCTTTCTATTCGGTTACTTTTGAGCGAAAAGCAGATTCCCCGATTTGTTGGAAACGTTGAGGTGATCAATGGAGTTGTTGGAGTCGAGTTGTGTGCGCCCGAGGCACGCTGCTGCCTTAGCTTGCGAAAAGAATCCGTTGACTCCCGGGATGAAGAGTCGGTTGCCATCCGTGCCGCTAAGTTTGGGCCCGAAACCGACTTCGCATTAGGGGACGTGGGTAAGAAAACCTACCGAAAATTAGCACAATCGAAGGATCTGAGGGAGCTTTGGGGGAGCAATAAGAATTCCTTTGCATTCCTCATCGTTCCTCTCCAGAAACTCTCGCCTTTTTAAGCTGCCGGAACTTGGATGATTTGGAATCCTAAGCTGGTGGCTTTCCAGTTGAGA
>Ga0073928_10002360_pt1 | contig 32714 bp, 30 predicted proteins | sample PaiPotPPA55metaG_FD_76969 | JGI IMG/M metagenome (GOLD analysis project Ga0073928, IMG submission 76969) | Iron sulfur acid spring bacterial and archeal communities from Banff, Canada, to study Microbial Dark Matter (Phase II) - Paint Pots PPA... ...
CATGTGATCGCCTTCATCAAAGGTAAGCGACTCTCGATGCACCATCGTCAGCGCCAGTGTCGCTTGAATTACGAGCAGAGCTACCGCCGTGAGCCAGAAGTATTTTTGGCCATGATTGGTCATAGGCCGATTATAGAGATCGCGCACATTTGAGATTAGTACCCCGAAACGCAGAAAGGGCCGGGAATAGGGTTGTGCCTGGTTTGTCGCCTAACCGAAAGTTATACATCAGTAAACAGGTCAGTCGGTTTTACGACCGAGTCTCAACCAGCGAATCCAGCCAGCGATGATTCCGGCAGGCAGGCAACATAGACTGCGATCACGAAGATGACGAGAACAATTTCTTCGAAGACGGTTTTCATGCTCACTCTAGGGTGATTATCGCTCAGTGTGAATTCTCTCAGAGCACGGTTGGCGATAAATCCCCATAACACTCAATGACGGAGAAGGCCTGAGTACATCCTTACTTGATTAATGATATTGCATGCAATATCATAAGCAGATGGCGGCTTCTTACGTTCTTGACACTGACGTGATCGTTGCAGCGTTGCGGAGCAACAGAGGCGCTTCCCGCCAGCTTTTGATGGCCGCTTTAAATCAGCAGTTTGAATTGTTGATCTCGGTTCCGCTCATCCTTGAATACGAGGCGGTCCTGACCCGCCCGCAACATCTGGCCGCGTGTGGATTGAGCGGCCCTGAAGTCGGGCGCGTCCTTGATGACCTGGCTGCGGTTGCGAGACCGGTTCAGCTTGCGTTCCGATGGCGGCCAAAGCTATCTGATCCTGATGACGATATGGTGTTGGAAACGGCAATAAATGGGAGCGCCAGGGCAATTGTGACATTCAATCAGAGTGATTTTGCGTCCGGAATGAAAGGCTTTCGCTGCGAGGTCATTCTGCCCGCAACGGCGCTACAACAGATTAGGAGGTCGAACCCATGAGACGGAGTAATTTCGCATTACGACTACAGTCCTCTTTACTGGACGAGTTGCGCAAGGCTGCGCAATCGGAAGGCGTAGCTCTAAACCAGCTCATCAATGTGGCAGTGGCGGAAAAGGTTTCTGCTTTGCGCACTGAGGAGTATTTCCGGGAAAGGGGGCGCCGTGCCAATCGCGCCGAAACCTTGCGGATTCTCGAACGCGCTGGAAACGGAAACCCTCCCGTGGAAGGAGATGAACTTCCAAAGGAGTGGCAGAAGAAGCCAGGCGGAAAAATAACGAATAGGAGAAATTCGGCCAGTAAGCGCGGGCCCAAAAAAAGGGCGCTGTGAAGTAGCGGCGTAGTACGATTCTCAAAAAGCGTGGCCAAATAGTGGGCCGGTAGAATTGGGGACTGCTCTATGACTTTTCCGTTTCGGGTTACGGAGCGTTGGAGACACGATTGAATGAACCTTGTCGATCGCAACTCAGGTAATTCCAATGCCTGATCGCGCCAGATTGACACAGCAGTGCTCCGAAACACAGGTCCGCTATTATCGACTGGAGCGAGATTGCCTGCGATTGCCGGACTCAGAACAGACAAGCCTCCACCCGTTTAATCATCCGGTAGGCACTCTGTTGAACCTTCAGACACAATTGTGTGTGACAGGCGTGCTCAACCCCGCGAGGCGGGGTCAGGAACGATGCCTTCCATTCCAGTCCGACACGCGCGTGTGCCTTGGGATCGCACAACGCAACCTCCGGTTTCCTCATCAGGAAGCGCGGTTTCGCGCGGCGCTGAATGGGCAAAATATCAGCTGATCAACTCGCGCAAACACAAGAAGGCGACCGTGCACAAACCGTGGACTTATGAGCGAGATTCAGGCCATTCGGGTTACCTTTGAACGAAAAGCAGATTCCCCAAACTGTTGAAAACAAAAGAAACCAAAGCGAGAAATGGAATTCTTGGAATAAACAATCCCACTTGTAAGGCAGGCGCTCTAACCAACTGAGCTAACCGCCCGAGAGACGCTGTCGGCCATCAGCTCTCAGCTTTCAGCAAAACCAAGGCTGATGGAATTCCGGTGAAAGCCGACGGACGAAAGCTGATCGTTCTAAGTGCGGGCTAACTGAAGTATAGGGTTCGCTGGAAAGACGGGTCAAATTCGCTCAGCCGCTTCAGACCTCGATTCGGAAACGCGCCTGGCGCAAACCCGTCCTGCTAAACTCGCAGGCGTGCGCCGGCTCATCATCAATGCGGACGATTTTGGCCTCACTTCGGGAGTGAATCGAGGCATTCGGGAAAGCCACCAGAGCGGAGTGGTGACCTCCTCGACGCTCATGGCTTGCGGGGCCCAGTTTCAGGAAGCGGTCGCTCTGGCGTTGCAAGTTCCCAGATTGAGCGTGGGCTGCCATGTGGTGCTGGTAGATGGGGCCCCGGTCCTGAGCGTGGAGCAACTCTCCAGTTTGGCCATCGCCGGTTCACCGCCGCGCTTCCGGGAGAGCCTGATCGGCTTTGCCGGCCGCGCGGCGGCCCGACGACTGGATCAGGAACAGATCGAGCAAGAGGTGACCGCGCAGATCCAAAAGCTACAGGCGGCGGGCATCGCCGTCTCCCATTTGGATTCTCACAAGCATACGCACATCTTTCCCGTGGTTTTAAGGGGAATGCTTCGGGCAGCGAAGAATTGCGGAGTCAGAGGGATACGGAATCCTTTTGAGCCGTTGGTGTTCGCGAAAGTGGGAAGCTGGAAGCGCCAATTTCAGCTCAGAATGCTGCACCGCTATCGCGCAACCTTTCGAAACGAGCTGGCCGATGCGGCCATGGTCACACCCGACGGATGCATCGGGATCGCCGTGACAGGAGGTTTGACTCTGGCGGCTTTTCAGGGCCTCATCGAGAATCTTCCGGATGGTACATGGGAGCTTGTCAGCCATCCTGGATATATCGATGAGGATCTGGACGAGATCAAGACCAGGTTGAGAGCCTCTCGGGAGAAAGAATTGGCAGTTCTGACTTCGGCTGCAGCAAAAGAGTCACTGCGTCGCGCTCAAATTGAGCTGATTTCCTACCACGAGCTGGCTGCCAAGTGACGATCAGCACCGGAAGTACTATCACCTTTGACTCTAAAGAGTACCTGAGTACTGCTTACTGGACGTTTATTAGCGGGTTATCATAATGCATCTTTATGGAAAAAAGGCCAGAGCTACGGATTTCGGCAGATATCCCGGTCCGGGTGTGGGGCATGGACGTGGATGGTAAGCCGTTCTTTCAAAGCGCCACCGCAGACAACTTAAGCAGCGAAGGCGCGCAGCTTTGCCACATCAATCACTCCCTGACGATCGGGGACGTCATCGGAATCCAGCATGGCGACAAGAAAGCCAGGTTTGAGGTCATTTGGCTAAAACCCGCGCTCGTACCTGGGCGGAACAATGTGGGAGTAATGATTCTGCCCAAGCAAACCGTCCCGTGGAGTGAGGTAACGGAGGGAAATCGCCCCGAGGTAGTGAAAGAACGGCGGGGAGCAGAAAAGAGAAGGTTTACTCGTCATAGGGTCCAGTTTCCCATCGTGATCAGTTTCGCGGATGAGCGGCGGCCGCATATGCAGTGCAGTTCCACCGATATCGGCGGGCGGGGATGCTACGTGGAGACAATGGTACCGCTGCGCATCAATGCGGAAGTGACCATCACTTTCTGGGTTGATTCCGAAAAAATCCAGACCACGGGCGTGGTGCGGGCCAGCGATCCCGGTGTGGGCATGGGCATCGAATTCACCGCATTAGAAGAGCACATCCAGCAACGTCTGCAGACCTATCTCGAGAAAATTGATCAGGGTTTCGCCAGCGCTGCCAGGCAGAGCAGTTAAGCGCAGCTCATCTCACCCGCGTCTTTTCCCGTAAAATCTGAATCTCTGTCTAGCGGGGGCCATCGAATCGGACATGGCAGGTGACAGGCTGAAGATCGGAATAACGTGCTACCCGACGTACGGCGGGAGCGGAGTGGTTGCGACCGAACTGGGCCTGGAGTTGGCCACGCGCGGACATGACGTTCATTTCATTTCTTATGCGCAGCCCATTCGCCTGACCGGGCCTGCGCCCAACATTCACTATCACGAGGTCGAAGTCTCGCGGTATCCGCTGTTCGACTACCCTCCGTACGATCTGGCGCTGGCCACGCGGATGGCGGAGGTTTCCGAGCTTTATGAGCTTGATCTGCTGCACGTGCACTACGCCATCCCGCACTCGGTGAGTGCGCTGTTGGCGCGGCAGATGCTGGCAGCGGGGCCCAAGAAGAAAAGATTGCCGTTCGTCACCACGCTGCACGGCACTGACATCACCTTGGTAGGACAGGACCGCTCGTATCTTCCCATTACGCGTTTTTCGATCGAGCAGAGTAATGGTGTAACGGCGATTTCCGAATATCTGCGCGAGCGCACGGTGCGCGAATTCGGAGTCAAGAACCCCATCGAGGTGATTTACAACTTCGTGAATTGCGATGTGTATTGCCGCGCCAAGGAAGCGGAGTTTGCAAAGCGGCGAGCGGAATATGCACGCGCCGGTGAGCGGATTCTAGTGCACATTTCAAATTTTCGGCCGGTGAAGCGGTTGACGGACGTGATCGAAATCTTCGACCGGGTACGAAAACAGATTCCGGCCAAACTGCTGTTGTTGGGCGACGGTCCGGACCGATCTCCGGCGGAGTGGTTGGCGGTGCAGAAAGGCATTCACGACGACGTGATCTTTCTGGGCAAGCGCGAGCAGGTTTACGAAACCCTGTCTGTTTCCGATGTTCTCCTTTTGCCCAGCGAACTGGAGTCCTTTGGGCTGGTGGCGCTGGAAGCCATGGCGTCAGAGGTGGTTCCGATCGCAACCAATGTCGGGGGAGTGCCGGAAGTGATTGAGCATGGCAAGAGCGGCTTCTTGGCGAACGTCGGGGACGTTGAGACCATGGCGGGCTATGCACTCGAAATCCTGGGCGATGACGCTCGTCTGCGGCAGATGGGAAAAGATTGCCGGAATTCTGCGCGGGCGCGCTTCTGCACCACCAAAATCATTCCGCAGTATGAAGATTACTACCGCTTGGTGCTGGAACGTTCTTCGTAGAGGGTAGCTGAGACTGTATCTCCGGGCAGCACCGGCAGTCGCAAACGCACTAGCGTGCCCGTACCGTTGCGGCTGTCGATGGTCATGCGGGCGGTATCTCCGTAGAGGACCTTGAGTCGTTCCGCGACATTGGCCATGCCGATTCCACCTTCGCCGATTCCGCTTGGCCGTTCGAGAAGTTGGGCGGAGGCCATGCCCACGCCGTCGTCTTCCACTTCGATGGTGACGTGTTCTTCTACAAGCTCGCTGCGCAGGAAGATACTCCCTCCGTCAATCTTCGATGACAATCCGTGCTTGATGGAGTTTTCCACCAGCGGCTGCAACAACATGCTGGGGACCATAACGTCGAGGGAAGCGGGATCCAGCTCTTTGATGACTTTCAGTTTATCGCGGCCAAAGCGGATGACTTCGATGTCCAGATAGTTATCGATGAAATCAATTTCCTCCTGCAAGGGGACAAAGGCGTCGCTGGAGTGCAGAAGGCGGCGGAGGATGCTGGCCAGCTTGATGATCAGCTCGCGGGCGGTATCGGGGGCAACCCGCACTAGAGAAGAGATCGAATTGAGAGTGTTGAAAAGAAAATGGGGATTGATCTGGTTTTGTAGCGCCGTCATGCGAGCGCGCAGCAGGAGGCGCTCTTGTTCTTCAAGTTTGATCTGGAGGCGGACACCATTCCAGATTTTCAGCTCGATCACTATCACCATCACTGAAGTTGCGTAGATCAGGACATCGACCCAGCGGGGATGGGGGCCGTAGGCATAGCTCGGCATCCAGCGCGCGATCGTTTCCAACTGGAGGAAGCGCAATCCCAGGATGGCGAGCAGGAACACCATCTGCCAATCCCCGAAGCTGGGGCGCGGCTGGGCGCGGCGAATCCAGCGGTACAGGCTGAGGTAGTTGAAGGGAGAAAATTTCCAGATCTCTTCACGATGCGGAGCAAACTCGCGAAGCTGGCCAGAGACCAGGCCAATCAGCATGTTCAGCGGAAGCAACAGCCAAGAGCCCCCGCTCAATACCTCGGGAAGCGCCAGCAGAGCCCCGCCGGTGGCTCCGGCAAAACGGCCGGCAATGGCTCCGAGAAGGATCGTGGTTTCAAAAGACAGATCGCCGGCAAATAAGCTCTCCGCGCCGAACCTGATCCAGACCCCAAGAGCTAGGCGGATGCCGATCCACGCGGAAAGCGCTAGCCAGAAAACCAGGTACAGGCGGTCCTTGAGTGACCGTTCTTCGCGGAAGAGCAGCGACTTGAATTCCACCCAGCGGACCAGACCGGCGGCGATGGCCGCGGCCACGCCGAGCTTGACCAGCAGATTGATGAGGATGAGGCGGTATTCCATTTTTAGAACATCAATGTAGACGGACGCTCTAGAGAATGTAGCACTTCAATTGGCGGGCGGGAGGCCTATCTTCTTTACGAGGGCGCGATAACGTTCGTCGGAATGCAGAAAGTCGAAAACCGGTTCGTTTTGTATCATGACAAGCCACGAAGAACGCTCGAGATAGGACCCTTCCAGCAGCCGCAGTGTCTCCTCTTTTCTCTTGAGGCGGGCGGTTTGAAATGCCAGCCAGAGAGGCGAGACGTAACTCTTGCGCGCTCGGGCCATGGAACGACTGAGCAGCCACTCTGCTACGGCTGTCTCCCCGCCTGACTTAAACGCATGCTCGAAGGCCGCCGCCGATTTCTTGTCGCCCTGAAGCAAATAACCTTGCTCGGCCTGCTCGAATGATTCCCGCTCCATTCCATTAAATCGGTAGGCATCTGCTAGTAAGAATCGTATACCGCTGTCCTGTGGCTGGGCTTCTTCGCGCAGGCGAAGTTCACTCACGGCTGCGTCGAACTGTCGTAGATGCATCAGCACCTTTCCCAGTGCCCAAGGCCGCTCAAACTGATCAAGTTCTGTGCATCTTTTCTGTTCTCGCAAGGCTTCATCGCGACGGTTCATCGCCTCCAGGATGTACGCCCGCAGATGGTGCGCTTCGGCATAGTTCGGATTCAGAGATATGGCACGCACCGATTCCGCGTCGGCCCGAGCCAAATCCCAGTCGCCAAAAAAATACAGGCCCGCCAGAGAGTTATGAGTCTCGGCCAGCGAATCACCCAGTTCGACGGCTTTGTGGGCGGCGGTATTCGCTTTTCCCATGACTTGCTGCGCAGGAACCTCCATAGCCACGGCTTGCACCATATAAGCATTGGCAAGGCCGCTCCACGCCGCGGCATAGTCGGGTTGGAGTTGGATCGCTTTCTCGAAGTACTCCTGGCTTCGCGCGTCATCGTTATCGTTGCGGAACCAAAAGTACAGTCCCCGCAAATAGGCGTCGTGCGCTTCAGGATTGATGTAGCGTTGCGGTTTGACCGGCAAGACGGCCGCGTTCACTTCTTTGGCAATGGTTTGCGACACTTCTGAGGGCAACAACAGCGAGCCATTCAGATCGCGGTCATAACTTTCTGCCCAGACATGAGTGTCGCTTGCAGCGTGAATTAACTGCACGGTCAGGTGGATCCGATTCCCCGACCGCTCTACCGAGCCTTCCAGGATGCCGTCCACTCCGAGCTCGCGCGCTATGTCCCGCGCTGGCCGCTGAACTCCCTTGAATTGCATGGCCGAAGTCCGCGAAACGACACGCAGAGAAGTATTCTTGGCCAGCATAGTAATGAGTTCGTCGGTCATTCCGTCGGCGAAGTATTCCTGGGAGGCATCGCCGGAAAGATTGGCCAGAGGAAGGACGGCGATGGACTGGATTCGAGCTCGCTCACCCGGTGGAAAGATATGGTCACGAACTCCGCCCAGATTGAATACCAGCACCGCGCCTGCGAGCAGGCCGATGGCAGTCACAACAATCGCCCTAGGCCACCAACGACGTTCCGTGGCAAGGACAGCGCTAGGGATAGCGTCAGCAGGCTCTGTGTTCTTTACTTCCTGCGCGGACTCCAATGGCGTCGGGTTGCCATTCTTGTCCGCGACAAAGCGATAGCCTTTTCCTAGAACGGTTAGGACAAAACGAGGCCGTTCAGCGTCCTCTTGCAATGCCGCACGAATCTTGCGAATGGCCGTGTTGATGCCGTGCTCGGTGTCAACAAAGACATCTTTACCCCAAAGTCGCTCGATGATCTCCTGTCGGCTGACGACGTTGCCATCCTTTTCCGCTAACAGGATGAGCAACTCCATGGGAATCCGCTCAAGCTTCAGCACCCGCTCATTTCGCCGCAGCTCATAACGGGCGCAATCCAGCTCAAACTCGCCAAACTTGTAGGACGAAAGCGGCATGAGACGATCCTTCAAAGAATCTATACCCTCAAGACGCAGGCGGCAGCCGCATCTTCTTCACGATGGCGCGATAGCGCTCGTCGGAATGCAGGAAGTCGAAGAGTGGTTCGTTCTGGACAAACACAAGCCAGGCCGAGTGTTCCCGCAAAGCATCTTCCAGGTATCTCAAGGTCTTTTCTTTTTCTCCAAGACACGCATAACGGGTCGCTATATCAAATGGCGAAACGTACCCTTTGCGGGCCCGCGTCGTGATGTCCTTCACGCCCCATTCTTCAACCGCTCTTTCTCCCCCCGCTTCAAAGGCATGATGCGCTGGCGCCACTGCTTTCGGCCCGCCTATGAGCCGCAACCCCTCTTCCAAATTCTGTTGTGATTCCTTCCACATGCCTTTCAGCCAATAAGCCCCCGACAAATTAAAAAACCCGACGACGTTCGGTTGCGCCTTGCTGCGCATTTGAAGCTCGCTGATCGCAGAGTCAATCTGCCGCGTTTGAATGTAGGCCAGCCCCAAGGCCCAGGGTTCTGAGAACGGATCAAGCTCCATGGACCGCTTTTCCTCCCGTACTGCCTCGTCTGGGCGCTGCGACACAACCAGAACAAATGAGTACAGATGATGGGCTTCGGCAAAGTTAGGATTGAGTTCGAGAGCGCGCAGCGACTCCTTTTCCGCGTTCCGCCAGTCCCACTTACCGAAAAGATAGAACGCGGCGAGCGAATTGTGGCTCTCAGCCACCGCATCGTCGAGTTCCACTCCCTACCGAGCGGCGTCCCCGCCCTTTTGCATGGTTGGTTCCGGCGGCACTAGGCCTTCGACCACGCTGGCAATGTAGTCATCTGCTACACCGCTCCAGGCGGCGGCGTAATCGGGCTGCAGCTGGATTGCCTTTTCAAAATGCTTGCGGCTGTTCTCATTTTCCATTGAGTACCAGAGGTAGCGGCCCCGCAGATACTCGTCGTGAGCTTCGGGATTGATGTTGCGTTGCGGGCCGGCTGGGGCGACGGCGACCTTTACCTCTTTTGCGATAGTTCTTGACAGTTCCGAAGGCAAGGAGAAAACCTCACTGGAATCGCGATCGTAACTCTCCGCCCAGATATGGGTGTCGCTAGGCGCGTGGATCAACTGCACAGTCATGTGTACCCGATTCCCGGACCGCTCCAGAGAACCTTCCAGGATGCCGTCCACTCCGAGCTCCCGCGCAATGTCGCGCAGAGGCCGGCGCACTCCCTTGTACTGCATGGTTGAAGTCCGCGAAACCACCCGCAAAGAGCGATTCTTGGCTAGCGCCGTGATGAGCTCGTCAGTCATCCCGTCAGCAAAATAATCCTGGGCCGGATCCCCAGAAAGATTGGTCAGGGGCAGTACAGCAATGGACCTGATTTGCGTTCGTGGATTAGGCGGAAAAATGCGATCGCGAACTCCGGCGATATTGAATCCCAGCACTCCTCCGACAAGCAGGCATAGGGCAAACCCCGCAGCCGGCACAAGCCACCAATGACGGCGCTTCGCCGGGATCGTTTCGGTTGGTCTGGAATTCCTTACTTCCCGGAGAGATCCCACTTGCCAGGCGTCACCGTTTTTCTGTTCAGCGACCAAGCGGTAGCCTTTTCCCAAGACGGTCTGGACAAAACGCGGCCGTTCAGCGTCCTCTTGCAGGGCCGCACGTATCTTCCGGATCGCAGTGTTGATGCCGTGCTCGGTGTCAACGAAGACGTCTTTCCCCCAGAGTCGCTCGATGATCTCCTGCCGGCTGACCACGTGGCCGTCCTTCTCAGCCAGAAGGATGAGCAACTCCATAGGAATGCGTTCGAGCTTCAGGATCCGGCCATTGCGCCGCAGTTCGTAACGGGCGCAATCCAGATCAAACTGACCAAATTTGTAAGACGAAGGCGGCATTACGACCCAAACCAGAGGCCAAAACTATAGCATTTCCCGCGCCGAACGCGACAAACAATGCAGCGGCTCAATGACTTACAGGTTCACCTGTTCTTTACCAGAGCTTTATATGGCATCCATTGTGCCGGGCTGCCGTTTGAGGCAGGATTCCGCGTGCAAGATTCAAGGGGTCGCAAAGCCTCAAAACCGAAGGGAGATGGCATGAAAGCAATACTCAAGAAAATGACAGTAGCTCTGGGCTTAGTGGTGATCGGGACGATCCTCACCGCGGCCGCGAACGCCGAATGTGGAGATCTGCAACGATACAAACCGGGCGCCTCGCTTTTACCGCAAGCTTGGCAAGAGCAAGGGATAGGCCGGTTCGGACCGGCATCTTTATTGCAGGTTTCCGATACGACTGACCCGATTGTCGGGTTCTGGCAAGTCACACTCACCGCCAAGGGTAACCAGCCCCCTGGCCCTCCCGACGGGGCGGTGCTCGACAAGGGCTTTTCTCAATGGCACAGCGACGGAACGGAAATCCTGAACTCCTCACGTGCACCCGTCACACAGAGTTTCTGCCTGGGAGTGTGGAAGAAGGTCGGTACCTCGCGATACAAGCTTAACCACTTCCCGATTAGCTGGGACCCAAATAGCAATCTGGTCGGCGTGGCGAATATCCGCGAAGAGGTGACGCTGTGCGCTGACGGGAACACCTTCGCCGGAACATTCGCCCTCGATCAATACGATCAGGCGGGGAACAGACTGGTCCACCTCATCGGGGTAGTCAGCGGAACTCGAATCACAGTGGACACTCCGGCGAGCAGCGTGCTTTGACGAATGGGACCGGCTGGACGCGGGATTGGCGCCGGCAGAGTGGTAGATGAGAGTCCGCCGCTCCTGCCGGTTTTGTAAGATGGCCTAATTCGATACGGCCCGAGGATGCCGCTGATGTGGCGCGCCAGTGGAGTCTTCATTTTGGCTCAGAGCGTCAAGATACTTCAGCCCGGTGCCGCTGTTGAACGGTGCGATTTTATCCTTCTCGGAGAGAAAGCCGCTGGACCGCAGTTTACGATAGGGTGAGGAGGTATTCCATAGAGAACTGCTACAGAAAATGTAGCACTGGGGTCAGGCAACCGCGCGGATTTTCTGAGTAAGTCGGCGACCAGAGAATGACCTGACCCTTGCCACCAGCGAATGGACACTCGAAAATGGAGCCTTCACTCTATATCGAATGTCTATTCTGTGGTGACACCGTTGTGATGACGATAATTGGGGGCCGTTCCTGTTATTCCTGTTATTCGGGAGTCCGGAAGGTGTGATTCGATGGCGAGAGACGACTCTCGCATTCGACAGCTCTCCTCAACCTGAGTTGCCAAGCAAACAGGCGAGCCCCGACACAGTTCTGCCAAAGCGGAAGGAAGTGCACGGCTGCCAGGAGTCATACATTCTGGTGCGAAGACAGTGAGTAGTTTTGCGTTCCTCCATGCGGACCCAACCGCCTAACCAAATTCCACTCTTTCGGATGAACGCCGTTCACCGGTTCCCAACCGGGAGCCGCGCGGTTACAACGGTGCCCTTCCCGTCGCTCGTGGAACTGATCTCCACCGCACCGCCCAATTGGTGGAAGCGCTCTCTCATTCCTCTGATTCCAACTCCTGTCTTGCCTGACTCCATCTCGGCCCGCTTTTCGGACGAGATGCCTTTGCCATAGTCGTGCACTTCCACCCGAACATAGCTATCGGAATGAGAAATGCAAATTCTCGCCGTCTGACTTCCAGAATGGCGGTGGATGTTGGTCAGCGATTCCTGCACCACTCGAAAAATCGCGGTTTCGGATTCTCGCGAGAGTCGCCCGAAGTCACCAGGGATTTCCAAGTCCACTCGAATCTTGCTACGCTCTGCAAATCCCTCCACAAACAGCCGAAGAGCGGATGAGAGGCCGACCTCGTCCAACAAGGGGGGATGCAGCAAATGAGAAATCGTGCGCACTTCCTTGGACAGTTCACTTATGAGAGCAAGACTTTCCTTCACGATCCTGGCCGAATCGGGGCTAAATTTGCTGGCTTCGCTTTCCAGCGGAGCCAGATTCATGCTCAACGCCGCAAGCATCTGCCCAGCACTATCGTGAAGCTCGCGAGCGATGTGCCGTCGTTCTTCATCTTGCATCTGCAGCAATCGGGCTGAAAGCTGACGAAGATTTTCTTCTACTCGCTTACGATCGCTAGTGTCGCGGATGGCCGCGGTGACAACTTTATCCGCCTCCGACTCGAGCGGGCTCAGGCTAATTTCTACCGGAAACTCGTGGCCGTCCTTGTGCAAACCGTACAAGTCCAAGCCCGCTCCCATGGGGCGCACGCGTGGTTCCGCGAAGAAACGGATCCGGTGCCCGGGATGCTTATGGCGAAAACGCTGGGGCACCAGCATCTCGATTTCCTGCTGAAGCAATTCCTCCCGGCCGTACCCAAATAATGCCTCGACCTGCGCATTAACCAAGACAATCTTGCCCTCTCGATCGACCACCACCATAGCATCTGGCGCGGCTTCTAATAGTCCTCGGTAGCGGCGTTCACTGGCGTGCAGTTGCAATCGCTGTGCGGAGAAACGCCGGTCCACAGCTGATGTCAGCACAGCAACGCCGAGAACCAGCAAGGTCACCGCGCTCACTCCAGCCATGCCAAGAGTTGAGGTGCTCACCGCATGGGTGGTATCCGGAATCAAACGGGATGGCGTGAACCGCGCAGCGGCCATTCCGGTGTAATGCATCACGGGTATAGCGGCGCCCATCACGATGGCACTAGCCGCCTTCCACCCGGACGACGCTTTCTTATCTTCCCGAAAGCGAAATGAAAGCCACAGCGCCGCCAGCGAAATTACGATTGCGACCGCAACCGACACAGTCACCAGCCGCAGGTCGTAAGAACACATCGCTGACAACCGCATCGCCGCCATACCCGTGTAGTGCATGGTCGCGATACCACTGCCCATGATTGCACTACCGACGAGTGCGCGAAGCCAGCCCATGTGCTTGCGGCTCACGACAAACAGGGCCACCGCAGCGGCAAAAACGGCGGCGACCAGCGACAGCAACACCGTCGGCCAGTCGTAGAGCACCGGTACCGGCAGGCTAAACGCCAGCATTCCGATGTAATGCATCGACCAGATACCAACGCCCATGGCGATGGCGCCGCCCGCAAGCCACACAAGACGAACGCGTCCAGTAGCGGCTGTGGTCCGTCCGGCTAGGTCAAGAGCGGCGTAGGAAGCAAAAATCGCAATCAGGACTGAGAGCGTAACCAGACGGTAGTCGTAATATCCGATCATCGCTTTAACGAACATCAACTGACGCCGCGCATAGGTGTAAGTACGGCTGCTATGCGCGTGCGCAGTTTATGTTGCGAGACTCACAGTACGGGTTGAACCGGCATCGCCTTTAAACCCAACGCATTCGCGACATTCAGGAAGGAGCAAAAGCTATGTTATCAACAATGGCATAGGCGAAGCAGCTTTAGCAAAGTGAAATGTCTGGGAACGGCTGACGTGAGTTGCGAACTGGCCTCTACATCGATGCCTACAGCGCTGACTTGGATACACGGTTGGAGCTCTATCGGCCCTTAATCCCGCGGGTAGATTCCGTTGCTGAAGTTTGATTAGTAGGGTCCGATGATTCCGCCGATGTGACGTGCCGCAGGAGTTTTCTTCTGGTTCAGAACGTCCAGATACTTCAGCCCGGTGCCAGTGTTGAACAGCACCGCTTTGTCGTTCTCGGAAAGAAATCCGCTGGACCGCAGTTTGCGATAGGCGGCTAAGCTTGCTGCTCCTTCGGGGGCGGCGAAGATTCCCTCGGTGCGCGCCCAGTGGTGGAATGCGTGTTTGATTTCATCGTCGCTGACGGCGACTGCTGTTCCGTGGCTGCGGTTCAGGATGTCGAGGACCAGATAGTCTCCGTAAGGCCGGGGGACGCGGAGTCCGGCGGCGATGGTGGACGCGTGCTTCCACATTTCGACTGTGGGCTTCCCTTCATCCCAGGCTTTCACGATGGGGGCGCAACCCTCGGCCTGCACGGCAATCATGCGGGGGCGTTTCGCGGCGTCCTTAATTCCGGAGAACCAGCCCAACTGTTCCATCTCTTCAAACGCTTTCCACATTCCGATGATGCCCACTCCGCCGCCGCTGGGGAAAATGACGGCGTCGGGTAGCTTGCCGTCTAGTTGCTCGAAGAGTTCGTACGCCATGGTCTTCTTGCCGTCGACGCGGTAGGGCTCGTTCAAGGTGGAGAAATCGAACCAATCTTCTTGCTTTTTGCGTTCGGCGACGATGCGGGCGCAGTCGCTGATCAGGCCCTTCACCAGTGTGACCTTGGCGCCGTAGGCTTCGCATTCAATGCGATTCGCAAGAGGTACATCCTGAGGCATAAAGATGTGAGTTTCGAGTCCGGCGGCGGCCGCGTAAGCTGCCAGTGCGCTCCCTGCATTTCCCGCGGAGGGCATGGCCAGTTTTTTGAGGCTGAGGGCTTTCGCCACGCTGACGGCAACGGTTATCCCGCGGGCTTTGAAGGAGCCCGTTGGGTTCAGGCCTTCGTCTTTGATCCAGAGGTTGGGAAATTCGCGACTGGGGAGAAGCGGAGTGAATCCTTCTCCCAGCGTGATTGGCTCGACATCGGGCAGAACCTCGCGGTATCTCCAGAGGCTGGCTTCTCTTCCGCGAAGAGTCTGCAGGTTAAAGCCTTGCTTTAAGGATTGCAGATCATAGCGCGGGAAGAGAATGCCGCCGTCTTGCGGGCAGACGTTCTGCGGGACATCGGCTGAAGACTGTGCAGCGCATTTGGTGCACTCGAGATAGATCACGGGGGACACGCTGAGAGTCTAGCAGGCGAACAACCTCGCTCGCGGTGCGAGCGGGACAGCCGAGGACTGCTGTCCCCACATAAAACGGGCTTGGGCTAGATGGCGGGTAAAGTCTTCAGCAGACCTTTGGCTTTGCGGAACCAGGGACGTTCACGGCGCTTTAGATATCCGGGGAGGGTCGGTTTCTTGGCGAGAATTTTCTGCGCCCACTCGCGGGCTTCGGCTGGTTTTCCCTGGGAGGCTAGGAAACTGGAATAGTTCAAGTAAGTTTCGGAGAGCGTGGAGAGTTGCGTGGTTTTTTGAAAGAGGGAGGCGGCCTTTTCGGTTTCTCCAGTGCGGGCGTAGGCATGAGCCAGTAATCCGGCGGCACGATAGAAATCGTATTTCGGGTCTTTGGCCGTGGCTCGTTCCAGGTCAGGCACGGCAGCTGCGAAATCTCCAAGCTCCATTTCGGCTAGCCCACGGCGATAGAAGGGATCGGGCGAGTCGGTGCGGGATGAGATGGCTTTGTCATAACCCTCACGGGCCCGGGTGTAACTCCCTTCCTCCAGATAGAGGTCAGCCAATTCCTCATAGTTTCCTGCGGAGGGATTGTCGAGAATGATAGCTTCCAGTTCGCGAATTCTGCGGCGGCGGGGAAACACTTTGAACGATTGTCGCAGTAGGCCCATGTCGGGCAGTACTTCGACGAAGATATAGACAATGGCGCCCAGCCAGCCTCCGATCAGGATGATGTAAAGCCAATACGTATCCGGCCGGCGGCGGATGAAGTGGACAATTGCGATACCCTGGAGAATAAAGTTCCAGGGAAACAGAAATGAGTAAAGGGACCCCATGTGTTCTGCGAAATATAGCAGAAGCAGTGGTCAGTGGGCAGTGGCTAGTGGCCAGCAACTAACGGTGGCGCCGTCCGACCCAAGTCACTGATCACCGGCCACTGCACACCAGCAACTGCTTTTCCGATGTTAGAATCTGACCAGTGACTCTTCCCATCCGTATGTTGGCCGTGGATATTGACGGCACCCTGCTCAACTCCCAGTTTCACATTTCCCCGGTGGATATCGATGCGTTGCGCCGGGCCCATGATAGCGGCATTGAGGTACTTCTGGTCACCGGCCGCAGACATACGTTTGCTCTGCCGATGGCCGAGCAGCTTGGCTTTGACCTGTGGCTGATCAGTTCTAACGGCGCGGTCACGCGGTCGATTCACGGGGAAAGCTTTCATCGTGATCTTTTGTCGGTCGAGACCTGCCGCCAGTTGTGCGGGGCGATGCGCGACTTCCGCGGGAATACGGTCATCACCTTCGACAAGGAGTCAAAGGGTGCGCTGGTTCTGGAGCGCATGGATGAACTGACTCACAGCATGCAGCGTTGGTTGGAGAAGAACCTCCATTTCATCGACTTCGTCATTCCCATTGAAGATGCGCTAGTGGCTGATCCTGTACAGGCTATGTTCTGCGGACCGATTGCTCGGATGCACGAAGTCTTGGCCTGTTTGAATGCGAGCGGACTGCGGGAACGCATCACGGTCGTGCGGACGGAGTATCCGCTGCGGGATCTATCGATTGTGGACGTGCTGAATCGCGACTGTTCCAAGGGGCATGCGGTGGAGCGATGGGCTCGACATCGTGGTGTTGCGCGCGAGCAGGTCATGGCCATCGGTGATAACTATAATGATCTGGAAATGCTTGCCTTCGCCGGACTGCCGTTTATCATGGGAAATGCGTCTGAGGAGTTGAAGGCTCGCGGATGGCCGGTCACGTTATCCAACGATCAGAATGGCGTAGCTGCCGCGATTGAGCAAGTTCTGGGGACATCGAAACTCTTGGTTTAACTCTGTGAAAGTAGCATTTCAATTCGCGATAGCGGCAATGATGATCGCAGGCTCGACGTGCACGTCCGCAGCGGATCTTGCCATTTTGCGTAACGGAAATTCCATCCGCCACGAGCGGCGGCAGGTTGTGGGCGCGGTCACGAGGCTTTACCTGGGCGACTCGGCCAGCGGCTACATTGAGATTCCGACCGATCAGATTGAGCGCTTCGAGAAAGACACAGCTCCGGATCCAGTGCCGGTGAAGGCACAGCCAGCTGTCTTTCGGAACGCCGCCCCGCCGCGTGCCGCATTGCAGTCCCATGCAACGGTCAGTCCCGTGAACATGAATCAAATGGTCAACGGAGCGGGTGAGCGGCACCAGATTGACCCTGACTTCATCAATAGCGTGATTCGCGCGGAGAGCGGGTTCAATAGCCGTGCGGTGTCAAAAAAAGGGGCGCTGGGGCTGATGCAACTCATGCCCCAGACCGCCTCGCAGTTGGGAGTGACGAATTCGTTTGATCCCAATGCCAACGTTGAAGGCGGGACCAAGTACTTGCGGGAGCTGCTGGAGAAATACAACTTCGACGTGGTAAAGGCGCTGGCGGCTTACAACGCTGGGCCCAAGCGGGTGGACCAGTATCGTGGCGTGCCTCCTTATTACGAGACGCATGCGTACATTGCCAGAATCATTCGCGACTTTAACCGGCAAAAGCTGGCAGAAAATCCGGCACTGGGGCGCAAGGCGGCTACGCGTTCTTCGCCGGCTGCGGCTTCAAAACCGGTAGCCGCGAAACGGCGGAACCAACCGAGCGCGGCGGCGAATGTTTCCCTGCCGCAGAGTCGGCAAGCAGTTTCTCCTTAAACTCTTCCCAACTGATGACCAAAAAACGAGCTCTCGTCTACGCGCTGATTGGCTCGCTGCTTGCCATCCTGGTTTACGTCCAGTTTCGTACCTGGAGAAACTTTGACTGGGCAGTCTTCCGGGCGCAGACCAACCAAGTGTTCAGCGCGCGTGGACTCATCCACATTTTCGGCGGCATCGCCTATACCTATCTGGCCTATGGTTTGCGGGCGCTGCGCTGGAGGATCTTCCTGCGTCCGGTGAAGAGAACAACATCGGCAAAGCTTCTCGCGCCTACGATCATCGGCTTCACCGGCCTGGCATTGCTGGGACGTCCAGGAGAGATGATTCGGCCGTACCTAATCGCACGGAAAGAAGGACTGAGTTTCTCGTCGCAACTGGCGGTTTGGGCGGTGGAGCGCATTTTCGATATTGGCGCGTTTGCGACGCTGCTGGTGATTGCCATTTTCTTCGCGCAAGGCCCCCGGCAATTTGGCGCGTATTACGGAAAATTCCGCGAAGGCGGTTTGCTGCTGATTGCGTTGGTGGCAGGGCTGGGGGTCGCGACGACCATCATAGCCATAAAAGGCGATCTGGTGGCGAGCTGGGCAGAGCGCCGGTTTGTGGCACACGCCTCAGGACTGGGACACAAGATTGCGGCGCGGGTGCGGGAATTCCGCGGCGGGCTGAATACGATTCACGGCGCCAGCGAACTGGTGCAACTGATCGGCGTGTCCCTGGTGATCTGGTACTTGATCGCGCTTGCGTATCAGCAGGTCACCGGCGCCTACGGAGTGAGCGTTCTGGTAGTCCCGGTTTCGCAGGTGCTGTTGCTGATGGCTGCGAGCATGGTGGGATCGCTGGTACAACTTCCTGGAGTGGGCGGCGGATCGCAACTGGCAACCATCGGGACGTTGCAGCATATCTTTGGAGCGCCGCCAGAGCTGGCCGCGAGTTGCGGAATCCTGCTCTGGATGGTGACATTCATGACCGTGATTCCGGTGGGCCTAGCGCTGGCGCATCGTGAGCGGCTCTCGATTCGGGGCCTGTCGAAGGAAAGTAAGGTTCAGGAAGAGATCGCGGAAGGATAGCATTCAGCATTCAGCATTCAGCGCCAAACAACGGTTCCAGGAGCTAGTGAGACCAGCAACGTCCCCCTGGGCTGAATGCTCACTGCTGAAGGCTGACGGCTGAAGGCTGAGTGCTGGTTTTCCCCTGCTACAATAAGCCTTTCCTTCATCACCATGAAATGCCCATTTTGCGGCTTTGCCAATGACAAGGTCGTGGATTCGCGCGAGAGCAAGGAAGCCGATTCCATACGGCGGCGGCGCGAGTGTCTGAAGTGCGAGAAACGCTTCACGACTTACGAGCGCATTGATGAAATTCCTTACATGGTGGTGAAGAAAGACGGGCGGCGGGAGAAATTTGATCGCCAGAAGGTTCTGAACGGACTGTTGCGAGCGTGCGAGAAGCGTCCCGTGCCGATCAGCAAGCTAGAGCAGATCGTCAACGAGGCTGAGGGTTTCGTCATCGAGTCTGCCGAGCGCGAGCGCAAAACCAGCGAAGTCGGCGAGTTGATCATGAACCGGCTGCGCCGGTATGACAAAGTGGCTTATGTACGGTTTGCGTCGGTGTATTTAGATTTCAAGGATGTGCAGGAGTTCATGACGGAGTTGAAAGACCTGCTGAAGACGAAGGAAGCGGTCGAGACTCGCAACAAAGAAGCGCCAAAGAATATGTAGGGGCCGGTGCCCTCACCTGCCCACCCGAGCGCAGCTCGGACAGATAGGCGAGCAAAGCTCGCCAGCCCAGACGAGGGCGTCGGGGCCTACACGAACCGTCATGGCCCACAAAATCACATTAATTCCCGGCGACGGAATCGGCAGCGAAGTTACCCAGGCGGTGATCCGCATTCTGGAAGCTACAGGTCTGAAGTTCGAGTGGGAAACCGTGCAGGCGGGAGCCGAGGCCTACGAGAAATACCACGAGTACATCCCCAAGGAACTGACGGCATCCATCGAGCGCACGCACGTGGCGCTCAAAGGCCCAATCACCACGCCGGTGGGAGGAGGCTTTGCCAGCATCAACGTGCAACTGCGCAAGCAGTTTGAGCTCTATGCCAATTTCCGTCCGGTGCGTAACTTGCCGCATATTCCTACGCGCTATCCGGATGTGGATCTGGTGATTGTTCGCGAGAACACCGAGGGACTCTATTCGGGGCTTGAACACGAAGTAGTGCCCGGGGTGGTTGAAAGCCTGAAGATCATCACCGAGAAGGCGTCCACTCGCATCTCGCGTTTTGCTTTCGAGTACGCGCGCAACAACCAGCGCAAGAAAGTCCATGCCATTCACAAAGCCAACATCATGAAACTTTCTGACGGCTTGTTCTTGCGGTGCTCGCGCACGGTGTCGAAAGAGTATCCGGAGATCACGTATGGCGAGCACATCGTGGACAACACCTGCATGCAACTGGTGATGAATCCGTATCAGTACGATGTAATGGTGATGGAAAATCTTTACGGAGACATCCTCTCTGACCTGTGCGCCGGACTGGTGGGCGGACTCGGGCTAGTACCGAGCGCGAATCTTGGTGACGGCTGCGCGATCTTCGAAGCTGTCCATGGCTCGGCTCCCGACATCGCAGGCAAGAACATGGCGAATCCCACGGCGCTGCTGCGCTCTTCCCTGCTGATGCTGCGGCACATTGGCGAACCGGCGGCGGCGCTCAAGATTCGGACCGCTTTGGAGAGAGTCTATCGCGACCGTGACAAGCTGACGAAAGACGTCGGCGGCAAGGCGGGTACATCTCAATTTGCGGATTCGGTGATTGAGGCAATGGAGTCTGGAACACAGGCCGTAGTAAGCGCGACAACTGGGAAGGACACGAGTTCCACTCCTGCCGAATAGACATTTGCAGTTTCCAGCTCAGTCGCAGGGGGACATCCGCTGCGACCAGTCTTGCTGAGTCGAGAGCGAACCTCGGCGGCTGAAAGCCGGATGCCCTCTCACCTTAAATCGGCACGAGTGGAACTCGTGCCCTCCCCGGTTTTTTCTCAGAATCCGACAACATGACAGCGATCTGAAACTACTTCAGCAGATACTCCTTCACAAACATCACCGTCGCGTAAAACTGGTAATCCTGGTTTTTCTTTTTGATGAAGCCGTGGCCTTCGTCTTTGCCGAGCAGCCACCACACCGGCGTGCCGTTGTGGCGAACGATTTCGACCATCTGCTGCGACTCGCTGGCAGGCACTCGCGGATCGTTCTTTCCTGCCACTACGAACAGCGGCTTGGTAATGTTCTTGGCTTTGTTGTATGGCGCGATCTTCTCCAAAAATTCGCGCATCTTGGGATCGCGTTCATCGCCGTACTCCACGCGCCGGAGATCCTGGCGGTATCCGGATGTGTGCTCCAAGAACGTAGCTAGGTTCGACGGGCCGACCACGTCTACAGAGCAGCAGATGCGATCGTTGTAATTGGTCGCAACCGCGAGCGTCATAAATCCACCATAGCTGCCGCCCGTGACCATCACGCGACTGGCGTCGAGATCAGGTTGCGTCTGAATCCAGTCGAGCAGCGTGCTGATGTCTTTGTATGAGCCTTCGCGCAAGAAGCCGTTGTCCAGAGAAAGAAAAGTCTTGCCGTAACCGGTCGAGCCGCGCACATTGGGGAAAATCATCGCTACACCCAATTCATTAAGGTAGTAATTCCAGCGGCCCACAAATTGCGGGCGGAACTGGCCTTCAGGGCCGCCATGAATGTTGATAATCACCGGACGCTTGCCGGTGAACTTCGCCGCGGGACGGTAGAGAAAGCCGCTGATCCTGCGGTCATCCCAGCTTTTCCAGTGGACCAGTTCCGGCTCGGGAAAACTGGCGGTGTTGAGGCCGCCGGTCTCGCTGAACGTCCAGCGCTCAACTCTTCCGGTTTGAATGTCGAGCGAGTAAACGTCGGAACTGGACCGCGCCGAAGCCACATCAAATCCCAGGTCGCGACTGTTCTTGTGCCACCGCACGGCGGAGATGACGCCTTTGGGAAGTGCTGGCACTGGCCTCTCTTTACGGGTACTGGTATCAAGCACACGTAGGACGCCGAAACCATCTTCGTTGGTAACAAATGCCAGGAGCTTGCCGTTGTCGGAAAGGTCGAACTCATCCACGTCCCAAGAGATGCTGCTGCTCAGATAGGCATGTTGCTTCGACGCCAAATCAATGTAGGCGAGGCGGTGAAATTCAGAATCTTTGTCGGTGGTGACGTAGATTCCTTTGCCGTCCTTACTGAACTGTCCGGCGCCATAGTGAACCTTCGCGCTGCCTTTGGGCGTGAGCAGGGCCTTCTCGCCGGACTTCGCATCCATCAGCCAAAGATAACTCTCTTCGGCGGAGACTTCATTCAGCACTAGAAGTTCTTGCTCGTCCGGTGACCAGTCGAGCGGCTGCCAGCCTCCGCCTTCCAGCTTGGCCAGCATGTGATCGGTTTTCGAATCGGTGGGATCCATCACCCAGATGTCGACGTCGTTGCCGTCGCGCCTGGTCGAACTATAAGCGATCATGTCGCCCCCACGCGCCCAGACCATGCCAATATTCCGCGATTTTCCGTCGGTGAGTAAAGTAACGTCGCCGCTTGCGAGATCGTCGCGGTAAAGCTGGTAGAATTCGCCACCGCCAACGTCCTTGCTGAAAACGAAGTAGTCGGCACGCTTGGGATTGAAGTGCGCTTCTTCCACGATATCGGAGTAAAACGTGAGCTGGCTTCGATCTCCGCCCGGCATTTTCACCAAGTGGACCTGCGGTACGTCGGCGAAGCGGGTTATGACGAGCATTTCGCGCCGCTCAGGGTCCCAACTGGCGAGGGATGCGCCACGAAAATTGCTATAACGCTCAACGCTCTCAGCTAGCGAAGCGGGAATCGGCGGTGCGCCTTCAACCACGAGGTTCTCGTTAGGGGCAACGACGTCGGTCTGGGCAGAAACAGACGGGCTAAAGGCTTGCGCGATCAATCCCAGAAGCAGTAACAAACGGACCAGGGGTTTCATGGGGTCCTCCACGTGTTAGACGGTCTGGAAGGTGAAGAGTTTGGGATTAGATCCATCATCGGCGAACTGGGAAGATTCGGGTGCATCTTACCAGAATGGGCTTGCCTAAGAAGAACATCTCAGTTCGGATCGCGGGCGAGGGCGCCCGCGCCACACTGATTTGCTGATAAACTGACGCGTTCGGAGGAGGGTGCTTGCCGTCTGCGTCTGCGTCCACGCCGTTCAACCGCTGGCATCATCGAGTCGCGGTATTCATCGCTTGCGCCACTCTGATCGTCATAATCGCGGGCGCCCTGGTGACCAGCGAGGACGCTGGGTTGTCGGTGCCAGACTGGCCGACGTCGTATGGTCACTACTTTCGGCTTCCGCCGTGGGTTGGTGGTATCGTGTTTGAGCACAGCCATCGCGTGGTCGCATTCTTTACAGGCGTTTGCACTACGGTGATCGCCTTTTGGACTTTATTTGTTGACCGGCGCCGCTGGATGAAAGCGCTTGGATTTGGCGCGCTGGGCACGATCATCGCCCAGGGAATCCTGGGCGGGTTGACGGTGCGACACTTTCTTCCTCCAGCGATCTCCACCGCTCACGCCACGGTGGCGCAGACTTTTTTCTGTATTGCGATTGCGATCGCGGTATTCACTGGTCGCAGATGGGTGGAGGAGGTTCCTCAGCCGGTTGCTGACGACGGACATCCAACTCTGCTCACACTCACTCTACTATCCATCTTCATACTTTACGTCCAGCTCATTCTTGGCGCAATGTTCCGGCATCACGGGATGCCGTGGTGGCCGCACGTGCTGAATGCAATCATCGTGGCTCTGCTACTCACCTGGACAGGAGTGCGCGCGATTTTACAATTTCCGCGCATTGACGCGATACGAGGACCGGCGGTGTTGCTATTATTTCTTCTGGTGATTCAGCTCTGCCTGGGATTCGCGGCGTTCCTCACTCGCGTCGTCTGGGGACCGGCCGCGCCCCAGCCCGAACTGTCCATGGTGCTCTCAACCGTTGCCCATGTGGGGGTGGGGGCGCTGCTGCTGGCGACGACGGCGGTGCTGGCGCTGCAGGTCTGGCGGCACGTGCCGGCGGCGCAGACGCAGGAACTGCAAAACATCCAGGGGAGGACGATTCCAGCGTAAGTAGAATTTCTGCCGCTTACAGTCCCACTCTGGGTGCGGAGGTCGCATGAGAAAGGAGTTCCTCTCTTATCTGCTGGTACCTCGGGAACGACTGGCGACCTGCCTCGTCTTGGTATGTACGGTCCTCACTGTTGCCCAGAACGCCTCTCAACCTAAGTTCACGGTCAAGCCGCTCACGCTGCCAGGCAGCAGTGGACTGGTCGTCCTCGATTACATCGCATACGACGCCGTCAGCCACAGGGTATGGGTTCCCGCAGGGAATACAGGCAATGTGGACGTAATTGACACGACGAACGACAATGTCGTCGGCATCGCCGGATTCGCCACCGGGCAAGTTGAATTTCGGGGCAAACCGCGTGTCATGGGGCCATCGTCGGTTAGTGTTGGTGATAGCGTCGTTTTCATCGGCAACCGCGCCAAATCGCAGATCTGCATGGTTGACGCGCGCGCGCGCTCAAGAAGGGCGACTGCATTGCAGTCGCGCCCGTGTCGGCGGGATTGGCCGCAGCTCCCGACGGCCTGATCTACATCGCCGCTACTAAGGAATTGTGGGTGACCAGTGGCGCTCCGCCGCTCGGCATTCCAGCGGCCGAGCTTGCAATCAAGATCTTCGACGCTTCGCAGCCCAGACATTTGAAACCTGCCGGCAAAATCCCCTTGCCGGGCTCTGCCGAAGGTTACGCAGTCGATAACGAACACGGTCTTTTCTACACTAACCTGGAAGAAATCGGACGAACCGTCGCGATTGATGTGCGTAAAAGAACCGTTCTCTCCAATTGGCGGTCATGCGAGGATCCGAGTGGGGTGGCCGTAGATCGCAAACGTAGCTTCGTTTTTGTCGCTTGCGTAGATCACATTTTGGCTCTCGACGCTGTACATGACGGGCGAGTTCTGGGATCGCTGATGACGGGAGCTGGAGTCGATAACATCGACTACGCTGAAGACGACCAGTTGCTCTACGTGGCGGCTGCCACAGCCGCAAAGCTGACCATCGCCAAGGTTGACGATCACGGCGCCATGAGCGCCATTGCAACCGTGCCTACCACCGCTGGCGTCCGCAGCGTCATCGCTGCCGGCCACGAACGCGCGTACCTGATTAACCCGATTGGCGGCCGCATTCTAAAAGTGGAACGTCAGTAAGGTGCGGCTGCCTGAGTCGACTGCACAGTTCGCTCCCATTTCCAAGCACTGCTCCATTCTTCGTCGTAAAATGGTGTTTGACCTCCAACATGTCTGCCATCGCCGTAGTGGGTGACGTCCCTCGAGAGGAATCCGCAAATTCTGCGGTGATTGCCGTGCGCGATGTAGTGCACAACTATGAGGGACGGGCTGCGCTGAACGGGGTTTCGTTCGAGGTTCGGCCTGCAGAACTATTTGGGTTGCTGGGACCAAACGGCAGCGGCAAGACTACCCTGTTTCGAATTCTTTCCACCTTGATGGTTCCGGTGGGGGGACGGGCGTTCATCCTTGGACATGATGCGGCGAAAGATCCCAGCCAGTTGCGGCGTGAGATTGGCGTCGTTTTTCAGGCGCAAAGCATTGATGTGAAGCTGACCGCGGCGGAGAACCTCTGGCACCAGGGGCATCTCTACGGCCTCCACGGCTCGGCGTTGCAAGGAAGGATCAAAGAGATTCTTGGACGTGTTGGACTTAGTGATCGTGCCAAGGATAAGGCTGAAACCTTTTCCGGTGGAATGCAGCGGCGACTGGAATTAGCCAAGGGACTACTGCACGGGCCGCGGGTTCTCTTGCTAGATGAACCGACGACGGGGCTTGATCCGGGGGCGCGGCGCGATCTCTGGCAGTATTTGCAGATTCTGCGAGATGAGGAGCGAGTTACGGTACTAGTGACGACTCATTTAATGGAAGAAGCCGAGCGCTGTGACCGGCTGGCGATTCTGAATGAAGGCAAACTAGTGGCGCTGGGTACGCCCGCGGAATTGAAAAATGAAATTGGCGGCGATGTGATTGTTCTGGAGGCAAAGGATGCGGCGTCGCTAAGCGGCAAAATTCGCGAACGTTTTGGGATCGAAGTTCAAGTGGTAGATGAACAGGTGCGGATAGAGCGAAGGAACGGGCATCGTTTTGTGACCGATTTGGTGGAAGGATTCCCGGGAGAAATCAACGGAGTTTCGATCGCAAAGCCGAGTCTCGAGGATGTGTTCATCCGGCGGACTGGGCACCGATTCTGGAGCGAACTGGATCGTGATCACTCTGCGGACGCAGAGACACGGCGAAAACCTGCGAAGGCTTCCAAATGAGTTCTGTTGCTGCGCAGAGCACCGTGGTTTCCTCGGTTACCGCCGACGAATTGATTCTTCCTGCTTTCACGCTCTGGTGGCGCGAGGTGGTTCGTTTCTATCGGCAGCGGGCGCGAGTGGTGGGAGTGATCGCGTCCCCGGTGCTGTTTTGGCTGGTTATCGGCTCGGGCTTTGGGACTTCGTTTCGTTCCGGTGGATCGGGCGAGAATCAGCACTATCTCGACTACTTTTATCCCGGTGCGCTCATCATGATTGTCCTCTTTACTTCCATCTTCACCATGATGTCGGTAATTGAGGACCGCAAGGAAGGATTTCTTCTCTCGGTGGTGGTTGCGCCCGTTTCGCGTTCATCGATTGTCTTGGGAAAAGTACTGGGCGGGACGACTTTGTCCACCATCCAGGGACTGATTTTCTTGTTGTTCGCGCCGCTGGTTGGGGTTCACATCGGACTCGGAAGCTTTCTGCTGGTGGCTCTCACCGTGTTCCTGGTTTCCTTTGCGCTGACTGCGCTGGGGTTTGCAATCGCCTGGCCGATGGATTCGAACCAGACGTTTCATGCCATCATCAATCTTTTTCTGATCCCGATGTGGATGCTCTCGGGCGCGTTGTTTCCGCTTTCCGGTGCGTCGGGCTGGCTGCGTGTGGTGATGCGAATCAATCCTCTGACTTACGGAGTGGAGGCCTTACGCGGCCTTTTGTATCCCGCGAGCCAGGGGGAGTTTTCGCTGGTGGCCTCAATGGCAACGCTGGTGCTGTTTTCGCTTTTCATGTTCGGCCTGGCATTTCTGATGGTGAATCGGCGTTCCACAAGGGCCGCCGCATGACCCCAGTTCCTCCACAGTACGCAATCTTCCCGGTGATCAACGCCACCCTTAATGCCAGCAGCGCGGTTTTGTTGGTAACCGCGCACCGGCAAATCAAGTTGGGACGGATGGCTGCGCATCGCGCCCTGATGCTGACCGCCGTGCTCACCTCTTCTCTGTTTCTCGCCTCTTACCTTTACTACCACTGGCACGTAGGGTCGGTGCATTTTCCGAGGCAGGGTTGGTGGCGGTGGGTATACATCAGCATTCTGACTTCACATACCATTCTGGCGATCACGATCGTGCCGCTGGTCATCATCACGCTGAGTCGCGCGCTGCGGGGACGCTTTGACCGGCATCGTGCCATTGCCCTCTGGACCTATCCGCTGTGGCTGTATGTGTCGGTCACCGGGGTGGTTATCTACTTCATGCTGTATCACTGGTTCGCTGCCTGAAAGCTTCTCTAGCTTATGAAGTCAATTCCCATGTTCAATTCTCCGCAAAGAGGGGCCGGTATCGCTTGGTCCGTCCCTCACTTAATTCGACAACCAGTCCCAGGCCCGCGAGTGCCGCCAGGCGATTATTCCACGCTGTTTTTTGTATGTTTTCGCCCTTGCCATGCTCGCGCATCAATTCAGCCGCGTCCGTCATACCGCGTTTTTGAACCAGATCGAAGGTCAGACGCTGTTTCGGATCGAGCTTTCCGAGGAGACGCGGTTCGTGCGGGAGCTCATTTTCATCGAGCAGGCATAGCATCAAAACATCGCCGTCCGTGCTGACGAGAATTTTCAGTTCTTCCTCGACAACCTGGTTTGCGTTGGCGATGACTGTATAGAAATTGGAGCGGCGGCGCCTGACTGCATCTCGATAGGCTAGGACCGTTTCCCTTAGAAAACTGGCTGTCGCGACGTTGACGCCGGCAAAGTCCAGGAAAAGAGGTTCTGGCGCTGCTGGTTCTTTTTCCGTGCTTTCCAGCAATTTCTCAAAAACCTTTCGCCCATTGGCGGCTCCTGCCAAAACATCAGCATTTCCTAGTTTCGACATATGAATTCGCATTATCATTATCCTCACGTGACTCACGTGATTAAATTTCCATAACGGCTAAGCTCCTGTCAACCTGTGGATTTCTCGGAAAATGCGGCGAATAGCAGCCTTTTTCACCGCACCATATGCGGTGAATATTGATCTTGCGGAGAATACTGGCTATAATCTCCGCAGGTGATGCGGATAATGTATATCCATGAGCTTAAAGACTTGCCCGACTTTATCTGGAACCGCGACGGGCTCGCGGACCTGCTGGCGGACGTGCGCCACCGGCAGGGCAAACTGATCGGCCACATGGAGGCCCTCGGGTTCCACCTCCGCCAGGAAGCCGTGCTTCAAACCCTGACCGCCGACGTGCTCAAGAGCAGCGAGATCGAAGGAGAGAAGCTTGATGCCGCACAAGTCAGGTCTTCGATTGCCCGTCGCCTCGGCATGGATCTAGGAGCGCTCAAGCCCGCGGACCGCAACGTCGAAGGCGTTGTTGAAATGATGCTTGACGCTACGCGTAATTATGCCCAGCCTTTAACGGCGGACAGACTTTTTGCATGGCACTCTTCCTTGTTCCCAACCGGGCGCAGTGGGATGAGCAAGATCAAAGCAGACGCATGGCGTGACGACAGCAGCGGCCCGATGGAGGTTGTCTCAGGCCCGATAGGTAAGGAGCATGTCCATTTCGAAGCGCCCAAGGCAGCACGCCTTGATCGCGACATGCAGGCATTCTTGGCATGGTTCAATGAAAATGCCGAGATTGACCCCGTTCTGAAAGGGGGGCTGGCACACCTCTGGTTTGTGACCATCCATCCGTTTGATGACGGTAACGGCCGTATTGCGCGCGCCATCGCGGATATGGCTCTCGCCCGCTCTGAGAAAAGTCCGCAGCGGTTCTACAGCATGTCGGCGCAGATCCGCCAGGAGCGGACTGCGTATTACGACATTCTTGAGGAGACGCAAAAAGGAACGATGGATGTCACCCCATGGATGAAATGGTTCCTCGAATGCTTAGGCCGCGCCGTCGATGGCGCACAGACAACTCTCTCCACCGTGCTCAATAAAGCGCACTTTTGGGAGAGCGTCTCCGGGAAAGCGATAAATGAGCGGCAGCGTCTGGTTCTGAATCGGCTCCTCGATGGGTTCGAGGGAAAACTTACAACTTCGAAATATGCCAAGCTCACGAAGTGTTCGCCGGATACAGCACTGCGGGATATTCTCGCGCTCGTGTCCGAAAACATTCTGGTCCGCAACGCTGAAGGCGGACGGAGCACGAGCTATGCGCTTGCTTCCGCAGATACGGGCCTCAAGATAAGCTGATGCCGGGGAGCCGGCACGCGGCTTGTGCGATAATTCGCCTTTCATGAGTGCACAATCGGAAAGCTCGCGCGCACCGAAAAGTACTGGGACATCTCTGCCCCAAGTGGAGCAGATGAACGATGGACCGGGTTTGTAGAGAGACCATGTTACTGCGACCTCCGGGGACCTGGTCGAAGCTCAGATCGGAATCCTGCGGATCGCGTTCCCTGAAGTCTTCGTTGAAGGCAAAATTGATTTCGACAAGCTGCGGACGGCAATTGGCACGTTCGGAGAGTCCGGACCGGGCCGCTTTAATTTCAGTGGGGCCGGCAAGATCGATGCGATCAGTCTCTTCCAAACGCCGAGCCGCGCAACCTTAGTGCCTTGTTCTGAGGAGTCCGAAACTTTTGACGGGACCACCAACGTCTTTATTGAAGGCGATAATCTCGAAGTTTTGAAGATCTTGTTCAAGCCCTACTTCGGGCGAGTGAAATTAATATACATTGATCCTCCTTACAACACAGGTCAGGACTTTGTTTATCCGGATAACTATGCCGATCCGCTCAAGACCTATCTTCAGCTAACCGCTCAGGTCGACGCTGAAGGCAACCTGGTCACGAGTAATCCGGAGACCAGTGGCCGGTATCACTCGACCTGGTTATCGATGATGTACCCCAGCTAGGATGAGATCAGGTCACCAATCACTTTCCTAATGCGTCATTGAGCAAAACCGCCAGGCGTAATCCAGCCAAGGCCAACCGCTCGTCCAGGCTTCCGATATTGTTCCGAAAATAGGCTTCGTCCACGGCGCGGCCATCCTTCAACCAGACTTTCTGAGCCAAGTGAAAAGACTCGTTCGCCCAGGTTTCCGGAGTGCCGTTGGCTTCATGCTGAAGGTTTCGGAGGGATATCAGTTTCTCAAGCTCGGCTACGTAGCCTTCTTCAGACCGGTTGGTGTGCTCGATTAGGCCGGTGTCCCAGGTGGCATGTAGGTTGCACGAGCCGTTTCCGCATTGTGCTGAACCAAACTCGAAGACGTGGATGTCGTTGCCTCCGCGGGCCTCGCCGATCGCGTGCAGAGGCTGATGGAGGTCGGCGACGAAGTGGACCAAAAACTTGAGCGCCTCCACGCGATTGGCCGGCGATTCATTTTTGTCAGCCAGAACTCGCTGAAAAATCTCGATCCTGTCAACCACGCAATTGTGGTGGTCTTCTTTTGTTTGCGGATGCTTTTCATCGGGCCGATAGCAATCTCGTTGCGGGGAGAATCCGCTGGCATTTAGGGGTATGTCCACAAAGTGCCAGCCGAAGGTTTCCGGGCGCTGCGCGCGAACTTCATCTGCCCAGGTTGAAATGGCGGCCAGATCATCGTTGCCCAGCAATTCGCGGATGTGGCGTCTAGTGGTTGGAATCAGATGCGAGCGGGCAATGTCGGCGACGACTTGGTGTCCTTGCGGACCCCAACCCAGTGCCGGCGTGCTAAAGCAGACCGATGAGACGAAGAGCGCTGTCCATCTGGCTAAAGACACCAAGAGATTTTAATCGCAAAGATCGCGAAGACAGCGCCAAGATCGCGAAGAGAATCCCGAGATGTTGATCTCTTTGCGACTTTGCGTGTTGCTTTGCGATCAAGAGTTTTTTGCTCTCGCCTGCGGAAGAACATCGCTTCATCCCACGCACCAAACTAACTAACAAGTCCAGCGGCTACAGGCGTTTGTCCGCATGGTACTCTCAAGTTGCTCTGGTCTGTCGCTCCCGCAAAGGGTTGACGGCACAAAAAGAAAATTTCCGGCGGCTGTTGCGCACGGTGGAAACGCTCTCCGATCTCGGTCCCGAGATGACGGCGGAGCGGGATTTCACCCAGACGGCGCACACCATGCTTTCCGCGTTGATGCACGCCACCGGCGCCCGCGAAGGCGCGCTTTTCGTTTTTATCGAAAAGCCTTCCATGCTGACGTCGGTCGCGGCACAAGGCTTTGCACTGATTCCAGAACCATCCGTCATTCCTCTACTCCCGCGCCATGTTCATGCGCTGAGTTCGACCCAGGGTTCGGTGCTCCTGGCGCAGTCTTCTTACGATACGTTCTTGAGTTCGAACGGAAACGTGGCCCCTGAGTTGTTCAAGTGCGTGGCTCCGCTGAAGGTGGCAGGGAAACTGGTGGGCGCCATCGCGCTGGGACGCCGCGACGCCGATTCCCTCTATGACGAAGACGGCCTGCAGGCATTGGATCTGTTGTGCCACTACGTAGCGCTGGCAGTGCAAAACCACGCGCTCACCCAGACGCTGGCGCAGCGAGTGTCGGAAAATTTGCGCCTGATGGCTTCACTGCACGGATTCTACGACAACGCGCTGGAAGCGTTCGCGGCCGCGATCGACGTGAAGCACGTCAACATTCACGGGCATTCGCTGCGGGTTGGACGATACGCTGCCGCCATCGGCGACGCTATGGGAATGGATATGAACGAGGTTGCGGCGCTGCGCTCAGCCGGATATTTGCACGACATCGGCAAGGTGGCAGTCGATAAACGTCTGTTCGGCAAACCGACGACGCTCGATGCGGAAGAATTTCAAGAGATGGCGGACCACACGACCGTGGGCCACCAGATCGTGACCGGCGTGCAGTTCCCATGGCCACGCATTCCGGAAATCGTGCGCTGGCACCATGAGCGGGCCGACGGCACGGGATATCCGGACGGACTACTGAACGAAGACGTGCCGATGCAGGTGAGGATCATTGGGCTGGCGGACACTTTCGACGCCATGACCAGCCAGCGGCCGTATCGCGAACCGATTTCGCTGGGCGCGACACTCAATGAGATCGTGCGCATCACGCCGCAGAAGTTCGATCCCAACGCCGTGCAGGGACTGCTGGTGCAGATTCGCCGCGACTCGGTCGGCAGCAATCGTACGCCTTTCCTAGAAGACCGCTCGGCCGGAAATCTTGCGCCTACAGACATTGATTCCCTGGCCGCAATCCTTCAGCACAAGACGTCGAATGGGCGACTGTATCTGACCTAGCTCACAAGTCGTCAGAAAACAGGGACTTAACCTGGCTTTTTGATCGGCTGCAACTTTCCTCTGCCGCAGGGTTCATAATGTGAGTGTTTTCCTTGATCAGAATGTCCGTACTTCGCCGACATCTCGTGGCGGCCTCCGTACTCGCCACGTGCTGCCTTCCCTTGGCTATTGCACATAAAAAGCCTGTTGCGCCACAGGGTGACGAAAGAGCACGCGCGGTTCAAGCCCTGAACCGGCTGACTTTCGGTGCTCGCCCGGGAGATCTGGAACGAGTGCTTGCGATTGGGGTTGACAAATGGCTCGACCAACAGCTGCATCCGGCGTCCGTTGACGATCACGAACTCGATATGCGACTGGCGCAATTTCGCACCTTGCGTATGAGTACGGTTGAACTGGCTGAGAACTTTCCGGCGAACGCCGTGATCCGGCAACTTGCAGATGGCAAACGAGCGCTGCCGAGTGA
>Ga0073928_10002361_pt1 | contig 32693 bp, 26 predicted proteins | sample PaiPotPPA55metaG_FD_76969 | JGI IMG/M metagenome (GOLD analysis project Ga0073928, IMG submission 76969) | Iron sulfur acid spring bacterial and archeal communities from Banff, Canada, to study Microbial Dark Matter (Phase II) - Paint Pots PPA... ...
CGCCCGTGCCCATGCTGTCGCGATGCTCCAGCGCTCCATCCAAAATCCACGTCAAAATTTCCATATCTTTGTGCGGATGCATTCCAAAGCCTTTTCCGGGGGCCACAATATCCTCGTTCAATACACGCAACGACCGGAATTGGAGGTGTTCCGGGTCGTAATATTGGTCGAACGAAAATGTGAACTTCGTATCCAGCCACGGTAGCTTGTTTTGCCCTCGTTCTTCACTAGCTCGAACTTGTATCATGTTCTTTCTCCTTCTTCCTTTTCTCTGAATTGTGTTTATTGCACTCCAAACGGATGTCCTCGCCGCGCCCCAGCTTGCGGCACAGGCGGCGTAGCTCTTCCTGCTCGCTCGGTTTTAGCCGGCTCATTTCTTTGGCAATCTCTTTTGCATGCCGCGGGAACACGCGCTCGATAACCCTTTGCCCTTTCGCGGTCAGATGAATCACGATCATGCGCCGGTCGTCGCTCTGCCGTTCTCGCCTCACCAACCCGTGTTTCTCCAGGTTGTCGAGCACCATCGTTATGTTCCCGCCGCTGCGCAATAGCTTTTCGCCTAAGGCCCGCTGGCACATGGGCCCCAGGTGTAATAGCGCCTCGAGAATGCCGAACTGGCTCGTTGTCAGCCCTTGCTGCTCCAGGTCCGCCGTAAGCCTCAACGCTACCGAGTTCGACGCCCGCGCCAGATTAATGAACGCATTCAGCGCCCGCCGGATCTCGCTATCGCCTTTAAAATGTGTCGGCACTATGGTTTAACCATCAATCGTTTAACGTCAAACGATTGGATGCACCCACCCCGGTATTGGATTCATGTCAATAGGCACTAAACTGCGGGGATCAGTGGACAAAGTTAATTGCTACTACCGGAGTGATTGTCATTGCAGTGTTGTGTCCGCCCGGAATCACGCGCGTGCCGACGATCACGCCAATCGTGGATTTCCAACTGTACTCAATCGCTGGAGCAAATCCGGCCGTTTCGCGGGCGCCCAGGTTCCACAAAACGCCGTTCGAGTTCTGCCCGCTGCTTGGACCTGAAATATTATTTCCAATCACGCGCGTGTTCCCGGTGTAGCGGTACGTGGCGTCCAGCGCCAACACCCATCGCCGCGTCCAACTATATTCCCACGACGCATCCACTAAAGACGACCGACCCGGCTCAGCGCGCCCGCAAAAATCTGCTCCGGTACCAAACACGCTGACCCCGTCCACCGTCACGCCCCTCGAAAACGCTTGCGACACATTGAAACGCATTCGTAAAATTCGCCGGTTCGGCATCCACAAGTAAGTTTGGGAGTAAAGCGCGACCGTTGTGGTGAAAGCTCCGCTACCTAGCCCGTCGCTCGGGCGATTACCCAATCGATCGTATTTCCCGGTCGGAAGGGTTTCCTGCACGGTGGCGGAAATCGTCGGAATCCAACTGCCTTCGTGAAACTGTCGTAGCCTGATCTGGCCCTGCACGGTGATGTCTCCCAATCCGATCCCCGCGCCGCTCAGCCCGTCGCTCAGCTTGTTATAGCCAAAAGTGGGAATCACTCCGACCGTGAACTTGTTCGCAAGCCCGTAGTTGATGTAAGTGAGCGAACCAAACCCGTTCGAATGCGGGCCGACCACGTCGTAAAGATATGGCTCGATCAGAAAATGCCCGCGTGGCAAAGTCGAAGCGTTGGGCGCAAGAAGCGGCCCAGTCCACCAGGCATCCTCCAGTGATTGGCGATCGCCGGAAAGTGTTGGTGCGGCGTCTTGAGGGCGGGCAAGTCCGGCGGATAGTGCGATCAGCGCAAGTGTTCTTAGAACGGCTCTCCACAACTTCATGCCTGCGGTCTCGACATCAGGTAGTGTTACAGTTTCCCGCGCCGCTGCCGCCATCCGTTTCCCGCGCCCAAACTCCACCGAGCCTCCATCCCAGGACCTTCCCCCTTGGCCCAGCGGGCAACTGACCCAATCCCTACCAACGGATCAAGCCGTCCACGTCCTCCACGACAACGCCTTCGTACTTCTCGAGCATCGGCATCAGCACGTTTTCCAATTCACTCTTCCAGAGCTCGCCTTCATAAAACCTCGCCTTCATTGGCTCGCGCGACGCCAGGTCCGGAAATCCCCGCATAGAGAAGAAAGTGTCGGGGTGCTCAACCGAGAGAAAGGGGCCCAATAACTTCATTCCAATTTCAACGTGCGCTGCGATCGTCTTTTCACGAAATACTTTCAAGAATCGTTCGCGGCATCCAGGCTTAGTCGTATAAGTCCGCATCTCGATGATCATCGCCGCAGCCTTACCGCGGCTTTTGAGCTTCGTCATTTACACGCGTGTCCACTGCGATCCAATTCGTCTCCCAGGTTTTACCGCCGTCCTCCGAAAACGCCTGCTCAAACCGGCACGAATTCGCGGTAATGTCCATCCAGACATTTCGAACCAGAATCATCCTGCCGTTAAATTCTTCTTGGTCGTAAAACTCACCACGCCCATTTTTGAATTCGCCCACCGTCGGTACGCTCAGCGTTCCGCCTTTCACATTGGCAAAGTTCAGGCTCCACTGGTGGGATTGCGGATGGTAGAGGCGCAGGTTCAGTCCCTCGACGTGCCCCGTAGGACCATCCACCTCCAGCTCCACCATATTCGCGCGCCCATCCCAAATCTTCCGCACCACAGAAATTCCGTCGTACTCAATCCAAGTCTTCGACCCAGTCAAAGGATGCTGCAGCCGAGATAGATGCGTCTTCCAAGTCCCAATCTCAAAATCAAAATCGTGCGAGCCATCGTGTCCCTTGCTGTCGATATCCTGCCCGGCGGCTTGGCCTCGAAGACTAAAGTCAAAATCATGTTGTCCATCCCGGACAGCTTGTTGTGACGCTGTTTTCGTCGTATGCGAATTCTGTGCGAATAGATGCGACGGCCAGGCGCCAAGTAAGCCGCATACCAGGGCGCAAGAGAGAATATAGTCGCGCGACCTTCGGCACAGCAGGTGGCCGAGTTCAGTACACTTAGCGAGATTCATCTGCCACCCTCGTTTGATCCGTAATCCAATTCACTTCCCAAGTTTTGCCGCCATCATCGGAGAATGATTGTTCAAAGTGCGGCGTGCTAGTGGTCAAGTTCGTCCAGTCATATCGAATAAGGATCGTTCTGCCGTTAATTGTGTCCTGGGCGTAAAAATCGCCCCGTCCATTCTTGAATTCGCCTACTTGCGGTGGGTCCAACCTAGCGACCTTCGAGTTGGCCCAGTACAGCGACCACTGATGCGTTTGCGGATTGTATAAACGTAGCGTCAGGCCTTCGATGTGTCCCGTTGAGCCGTCAACCTCGATGGTGTCTAGTTCAGCGCGGCCATCCCAAACCTTGGAACATTTGCCAGTGCCATCCAGGTCAACCCATGTAGTGGAACCTGACAAAGGATGCTGCAGACGTTTCAGCTGATATTTCCAGGAGCCGATGAGTGGAGCAAATTCGTGCCCTTCGCTCGCAGCTTCTTGCGCTCCGGTTGTCGCTGCCGCTGAATTCTGTTGTCCGGGCGCCTTTTCAGGGTCTTCGCTCACTCGCGTCTGGTCAGTAATCCAATTCACTTCCCATGTCTTCCCGCCGTCCACCGAAAATGACTGTTCAAAGTGCGGCGTGTTCGTGGTGGTATTCGACCAGATAAATCGAATTAGTATGGATTTGCCATTAAGTGTGTCTGTCCCGTAAAACTCTCCACCTCCATTTCTGAACTCGCCGATCTGCGGCGCCACAACGGTTCCGTCTTTCGCGTTGGCCCAATAGAGCGACCACTGGCGTGATTGAGGATTGTATAAACGCAGCGTCAACCCTTCGATGTGCCCTGTCGAGCCATCCGTTTCGAATTCTTCGATCTGAGACCGACCGTCCCAAATCTTTCGCGTTACCGACGTTCCGTCAAACTCCACCCATTTGTCCGACCCAGTTAGAGGATTCAGCCGGCGTTTCAGATGGATTTTCCAGCTCCCGATTTCGAAGTCAAAATCATGCTGCCCGTCGCGATAAGCCGGCGCCGCAGTGGTCTGCTGCGGGGAGGCCTTGCCCGCCCAAATGAAAAGTCCCGAGGCGCAGATCGCGCACCAAATCAAAACCTTCCTGAACATCCTCATAGATGCTTGCTCCTTGACGTACTGAATCATCGCTATCTCAAAAGGTGTGAATGTAGCGCCGCGGCCTGCAGGCGTCATCCAGCGCTAAGGAGACATTAGCTGCCGGAACAGCTTGCGCCTGGTAGAAACCTATCTCTCAGAGTGGTCGGCAGCAATATCCACTCTCGTGTGTTACGATATAGCCACTCTAAGCCGCCCATGAAGCGCCTCCCCGCCAGCTTCCTCCCACCCGTCGCGCTCGACCACAAGTCCAAAATTGCGATGTACCGCCAGCTCTACGACTGGTTTCGCGATGCCATCACCTCCAATCAGTTGCGTCCCGGACAACGCGTTCCCTCCACCCGAAATCTCGCCGTCGAACTAAAAATCTCACGCATCCCGGTTTTGGCCGCATACGAGCAACTCCTCGCGGAAGGCTATCTCGAGACCTTTGTGGGAGCCGGCACCTGCGTGGCAAGATCCATTCCAGACGAGACGGCAAGACCGCCGATCAGCAAAGCAGGAAACACGTCGCCGCACCAGTCCGGGCGCAAGGCGCCGCGCAAAGTTTCGCGACGCGTTGGATTGCTGGGCCTGCAAGAGCAATTGTGGCTGAACGACCTGGTCGCATTTCGTGTAAGCCTGCCGGCACTGAATCACTTTCCGAGCGCCATTTGGTCGAAGCTTGTGATCCGGCATTCGCGAAAACCTGCGAGAGAAGTGCTTGCTTACGGCGATGCGACGGGATACCCGCCGTTCCGTGAAGCAATCGCGGAGTATCTGGGCGCAGTTCGCGCGGTTCGCTGCGACCCGTCGCAAATCCTGGTGACCACGGGATCGCAGCAGGGTTTGCAGCTTTCCGCGCACGTTTTGCTCGACGCGAAAGACCGCGCGTGGATGGAAGAGCCCGGCTATCTCGGGGCGCGCCAGGCTCTCATGATCGCTGGCACCGAGATAGTGCCGGTTCCCGTCGATGGCGAGGGCCTGAACGTAGAAGCGGGAATTCGTCGCGGACGCGGCGCACGGGCTGTTTACATCACGCCGTCGCACCAATATCCGCTGGGCGTCACCATGAGCGCCTCGCGACGGATGCAGTTGCTGAGTTGGACTGCGCGCACCGGCTCGTGGATTATCGAAGACGATTACGACAGCGAATACCGCTTTGGAAGCCGTCCGATTACTTCGCTGCAGGGTCTGGATGCGGACGCGCGTGTGATTTACATTGGAACATTCAGCAAGGTGATGTTTCCCGCTCTGCGCTTGGGATACCTGGTTGTTCCGAAAGACTTGGCGCGAGCCTTCACTGCAGCGCGGGAAGCCAGCGACATTTTCTCGTCCACTCTGTATCAGGCAGTCATGACTGATTTCATCCGTGAAGGACATTTCGCGCGACATATCCGCAGAATGCGAATGCTTTATGCGGAGCGGCGCACAGTGTTAGTAGAAGCGATTCGCAAGGAAATGGGCGACCAGCTCGAAGTGCTCGGCGAGCAAGCGGGCATGCATCTGGTGGCGCTGCTGCCGCCTGGCGTCAGCGACGTAGCGGTTTCGGTGAAAGCCGCCAAGCGCGGCGTCTCCGCCGTGCCATTGTCTTCCTGCTATGCGAAACAACCGAAACGCGGCGGCTTGATCCTTGGCTACGGCGGCACCGACCCCGCACAAATCCGCGAAGGCGCCCGCATCCTGGCCACCTGCCTCTGACCTACTTTGAGGCCGGCGGGGGCCCGGCCTGGCACGTATCTGGGTCAACTTCCTTGACCAACTTAGCGTCCTGTTTATACCCACTCCGGCGGATGGCCGCGCAAGGCGTTACGCCTTTTGCGTGGACCTGCCAGGGGCGGTATAGCTGAGGATACAAGCTGGTCAGAGGGCGGCCGCGCTTAGCCGTGTGCTGAAAGTTTCCGAACTGCGCACGTTACCGCCCCCGACGCGCTGTTACTGCTTGTCGAACACGGCTGTGGTGTTATACTCCTTGCCGTCCGCTGTCTTTCCCGATCCAGTGACAGTCGTAACCTTTCCGTCCTTTGATACCTCTGCCGTGGAAGTCCCGAATTCCTTCCCGCCCTTGAAGAACACGCCGGTGGTCTTGCTGGCGTTGACGCGCTTGATAGCGACGCTGTCGGCGCCACCGGGTGCTCCCGTACCTGTAATGGGAGAAGCCTTGCCGTCGAGCATTGTGGAGAATGTGTAATCGATAGGCTTTCCTTCGCCGTTGGTTCCCTTATAGGTATACTTCGCGCCCTTACCTTCGGCTTCGACTGTACGGTCTAGGTTCTTTGGCATGGGTACGCCGGTGTATTTCGATTTTTCAGTGTTCAGTTTCCAAGATCCAACAAAAGGACTCTCCTGCGCCATCAACGGCGCGGACACGACAGCCGAGAGTGCAAGAGCAGTCAACAGCAACAGAATACGCTTCATGTATTTTCTCCTTGATTTTAGCCTCGGCGCGGTGTTCGCCTCAGCGGTGGCGGATTATGTCCTCGCCCGCCTTGAAATGGCAAGCTGAATGTTCTTCGCGGCTTGTAAGTATCTCTGCCGCTCGCCGAAGCGGAGTTGTTGACTTCCCGACGTAGCACTTTCTAACAAAGACTAGAACGGCAAATTACAAATTGAGGTTCGCCTCTTATTTTCAATGCCTGGCTGATCAGCGAAGCAAAATAGCCTATGGCTTTTGCGTTGGTCGCAGCAGGACTTCGCTGATGAAACTCTGGGGTGCCTGCGTCACGATCATCTCCACCACCTGAGCTATGTCATCGGATTGCAACATCTTGCTGGGATCTTTTCCAGCGTGTGGCGAAAAATCCGTGGCCACCGTTCCGGGGCAGATCGCGCTGACCCTGATGCCATAAGCTCTCAGGTCTTCCGCCATGCATTCCGTCATTCCCAAGAGTCCCCATTTCGACGCGCAGTATATGGCTCCGCCCGCAAAAGCGTTTTTGCCCGCTAACGACGCGATGTTAATGATGTGTCCAGTGCGCCGCTCGATCATTTCTTTTGCCACCGCCTTACTCAGCAGGAACACCGATTTCAAATTGGTGTCTAATACTGAGTCCCAATTGGCCTCGTTCGCCTCATGGAAGGGGCCGAAGTATCCAATGCCTGCGTTGTTCACCAAAATATCGATGGCTCCCAACGCCTGTTTTGTTTTTTGCACCAGCGACTCGATATCACCCGGACGTGTAACATCAGCGGCGGTGAAGAAGATTGCAGCGCCTGCGCTTCTTAACTCGTCCGCCACACTTTCAAGCTTATCCACCTGCCGCGCACACAAGCTCAGCTTCGCTCCCATACTTCCCAGCTTGCGAGCAACAGCCAACCCAATTCCTCGGCTTGCGCCTGTAATTAAGGCAACATTCCCTTTCAAAATTTTTCCGTTGGTCATCGGCAAACTCCAGCGAGGCGACTATTTACCCACATCGAACATCATAACATTGGGACGGTGTCGTTCCGGGAACCACCAAATCGAACACCAGAGTGGGATTCACCTTGCACGCGTGAATGGCTTTCCCTATAATTCGTTGATTCGTTACCCCGTTTTTTCTGTGCGGGTAGCAGGCCTAGTTCGATTCTTCCGAAGTAATTCTGGTCAGGAGGCGGTTAAGATATGCGAAAGTTTCTCGGCATCATAGGGGCGCTCGGCATCCTCATAGCGCTTAGCTTATCTGCGCAGCCGGCAGCTGCCCAGGACCAGGCGGATCCAAACAAGGCCCCGGCTTATACCATGCCGGAATATAACGGTTTTCAGGCCTGCCATGCGGAAACCAACGCCCAAATGCGGGTCAAGTGCCTTGACGATTTTGTCTCAAAATTTCCCAACTCCACATTGATGCCCTACGTCCTCCAGCTCTACGTGCAAAGCTACAATGAGTTGAAGAATTATCCGAAGACCATCGATTACGCCGATAAGCTTGTTGCGCTAGGCGATAAAGTGGATGCGGGGACGCGTTTGCAAGCGTTTTACACCCGCTCGCTTGCGTTCAACTACGCCTTTAGCGACAAGGCTGCCGACCCGGATCAGCTCAATAAGGCTCGAACCGCGGCTGGTGAAGGGCTGAAAATTCTGAGCACCATTCCCAAGCCGGCGAACCTCACGGATGACCAGTTCGCCGAGCAGAAAAAAGGCCCTACCGTTTTATTCAATTACACCGCTGGTTCGGCCTCCTTCATGTTGAAGGACTTCCCGGGCGCCATCAAGTATTTCAAGGCGGCGTTAGCCGTGAACCCGACCGACGCGATAACAAACTATCGTCTCGGACTTGCCTATCTGCAATCCACTCCTCCGCAGCCGCTCGATGGTTTCTGGTACCTGGCGCGGGCCGTCAATCAGAAAATTCCGGACGACGCGAAGGTGAAGGATTATCTGCGTAAGCAAATTCTTGCGTACGAGCAGCCCGGTTGCGATTCACTCGTGGATGCGCAGTTCAGCGAGTTGCTGCAGCTGTCAGCCAACGCGCCTGATCGTCCGACTACTTACACGATTCCCAGCGCCGATGATTTGAAGAAGATCCAGACCTCGAGCAACATTCTCACCGTGCTGACGGATCTGAAAGGCGGCGGCGATAAAGCCAAAATGACTTGGCTGGCAATTTGCGGCGCCGAATTTCCGGAAGTCGTCGGCAAGGTCATTGAAGTCGTACCCGGAACCGATTCTGTGGAATTGAAATTGGCAACCGGGGCTACTCCGGAAGAAATTGAGAAGGCCACTACAGCGAATCTTGACGTAAAAGTTGCCGGCCAGCCGGAAGCAGCACGTTTGCAAAAAGATGATGGCGTGCGCTTCAGCGGCACGCTCGCCAGCTATGATCCGGATCCTGGCTTCTTGCTCCACTGGGACAAAGCCAAAGTGAATCCCGAAGACATCCCAGCTGAAAAGGGCAAGCACACCCCCCACAAGGTTACTCCGAAGCCAGGAAAGTAATTTTCAGCTCGCAGGTAAAGAAGACTAGAGGCCGGCTCGTAACTGAGCCGGCCTTTTCGTAGGTGCGCCCGGCAGGGCGCTTGCTGAACCGCCGTATGCGTACCTGCCTGTACGGTGGTGTGGGAGGGGCGAGCAGGTGACTGCACCCCCTATCCCGATGGCGTTGCTAGGTCCGCATGTTTTCAGCGGAGCCGGTGCTTCAGGGCCAACGCGTACCGGCGGCTGATTGAGAGAGGTTCGGGCTTACCCTGCAAAAAAACTTCAAACGTATCATTGCCCATTGCCGCCACTCTTTGCACGTAATCAAGATTGACGATGCAGGATCGGTGTATGCGCACGAATCGTTTCGGAGGCAGGCGTTCCTCCCACTCTTTCAGCGCTTGCAGCAGCATGAATTTGCGCCCGTCCGCGGTGAATATCTCGCAGTAGGATCCTGCCGCCACAATGTATCGAATCGCTTGCACCTTCAAGAACTGAGGACGCAAGCCATCCGCAACGAAAAAGTAATCCGCATATTGGAGCGGAGCAACGTTCGCCGGAGGCGGTGATGCCGTAGACTCTGAAACGCGCTGCAGCGCATCCGCAAGGCGTTCAAATCGTACAGGCTTGAGCAGATAATCGACAGCGTTCACTTCAAACGCCCGCAGAGCAAATTGATCGTATGCCGTAACGAAAATTACCTTGAAATCGCCGCTCGCTTGCTCCAGGAAATCGAAACCGGAATCTCCTGGCATCTGAATATCGAGAAAAACTACTTCCGGTTGAAACTGCTGCGCAGCTTCGAGAGCCTGCAAAATGGAATCTGCTTCGGCGACAACTTCGATTTGCCGGAATCGTGCAAGCTGCCCGCGTAATTGCACGCGCGCAAGGCGTTCGTCATCCACCAAAAGTGCACGTTGCATCAAGCCACCGCCGAATTCGCCATCTGAATCACAATCACATTTTCCACCCATCCGTTCCGCTCACTGTATGAGAATTCGTGCCGCCCGGGATAGAGATGCTCGAGCCTCTGCCTCACGATTTGCAGGCCCAGACCTGTGCGTGTTTCCGATTGAAAATCGTCACTGCTTCGCGCCCAATGTCCTGTATTGGCGATGGCCACGCGCAGCGAGGCTCCCGATCGCTCTGCGGTCAAATGAATCTGCAAAGGCATCGCGCTCGTCTGCATGCCGTACTTGACCGCGTTTTCCAGGATAGGTTGCAGCAGGAATCCCGGTATCCGAATGTCCCGCGCGGTGGCATCGAGGTGTACTTTGGCGCAAAGTTTTTCTTCGAATCTGATTTTTTCGAGTCCGAGATACCTTTCCAGGATTTAATTTCCTGGCACAGCGGCACATCGGGCACTTTGATACACGCGAGCGAATAGCGAAGAAAATCGGCCAACTCCTCGATCGCACTCGTCGCGCGCGTGGGATTCTCTCCCACCAGAGCGTGAATGGAGTTGAGCGCGTTAAACAAAAAATGCGGGTTGATTTGGCTGCGCAGCGTTTCGAGTTGGGCCTGATGAGCAAGCGCGCTGGCGCGGAGGGTGTTGCGCTTTTGAGTTTCCAGCGCTTGATAGGTTCGTACGGCGAAGTAGCAGGCGCTCCAAGCCAGAAATACGGCAGAGGCGTTCACTGCGCCGCCCAGGTATGCTGATAATCCGTCGCTGGGATGTTTTCCTCCGGCGAAAAGCCTTGCGGCATTGGCGGCGAGCGTGGCGAAAGTGCCTGCAACATAGGAAGCTGCCACCACCAAGATTGAAATGCGTAGCCACGAGCTGCCGCGCTCGTTCTCGCGCCGGTAACAGGGTCGCAGGGCGCTACAGAAGACAATCCCCGTGGCCGCGAACGCCATCTTGCTGAACAGCGCCGAGCGCACGGAATCCAGATGCGGCGCCAAGCCGACGTACGGAAGCACTCCAAGGAACGACACGAGTCCGTACGCCGGCCACCCGATCAACTGGATTGTCCAAAACGGCGCGATTTCAAACTTGCTGCGAGACATCCTATGCACCTGCGATTTCACGCGAACCCTATAGCCAACTTAGACGAGGCAGTCAGCGCTTCGGCTCGTAAGAAACTACGGAGGGAACCCCCCAGGTGGCGCCGTGATCGCTCGACCGCTCGACGCTTTGCGTGAATCCCGAGCTCTTTTGCGCGTACTTTATTCGGATAAGAATTAGTTTGCCATCGGGATCGGGTCGCTCGCGATAGAAGGCCCAGCCGCCGTTCTCCGAGCGGCCTTCATAGACCTGCATATGCGCGCGGTTGTCGATATAAAAAAGCAACATCCGCTTGGTCGTAGAGTCGTATCCCCACAGTGCATCGCCGTAGAACAATGCTTTGCCATCCTGCTCCATGTAGCGATGCTCCCAGATGACGCAGCCATCCAGCGTTGCTTCCGTATGACTTGTACCTTTAGCGGCGCCCACAGCAAGCGACGACTCCGATGTGATCCAGTCTCCAGCCATGTAAGCGAACGCGCTTACCGGGCTACTTATGCATGGGCTCTGTGACGCAGTTTTTGTGGTCGTGGAAGAAGAGGACGAGCCAGACTGCACCGTGTGGTCGACGTAAAAAGTCTTGCTCACTACTTTCCAACCTCCACTGCCGCGAATCAGCGATAGATAATCCGTGACTGTTGCATCGTCTGAGTACTCGGTAATCTTGGCGATTGCAGCACTTCCTTCCTGATCGACCAAGTCGATCGACATTTTCGGAACCCGCCGGCCACTCGCGGCACCTTTTGCGACATTCTCCAGGAATTGCGAAAAGGGAATTGTGCGCAATTCTCCTTGTTCCGTGGCCAGATACAGATTTGCCGTCGGATAGAACGCCTCACCGAGATTGGCCCGGTCGAATGTCATATAGAGCTGCGCGACCCGCCGGATCGCGAGGTGTTCGTCATCTGCTTGCCTTTTCTGATTGCCCGCAGTGGCCGGCGCCTGGGCCCGTGCCGTTCCTTGGGCCGCTACAGCCGGTATAAATATGGTTGCCACAATTGCTGAGAGCGCAAGCTTTCGCATAATTCCTCCTGCTGCGAAGATGCCTCTCGCTCGTTTCAGATTAAAGAGATTTTGGACGAGCGGCTATTAGGCTCGATAAGCGGTGGAAAAATTCTCTGGATCCGGCATGGCGTGGAAAATCTCTAGCATTTGTGCGGTTAACTATCTGCTCAGAGACTGCTTTCAGCTGCGGTGGCGTCTGCTGTGGTCCAACTTGTATTCGTCCACTTTGCGGCTAAGTGTGTTGCGATGTATTCCCAGCGCTTTGGCGGCGCGGGATTGATTCCCGTTGAGGCGCTCGAGAACGCGCTTGATGAATTTCTTCTCGAATTCTGTGACCGCTTCTTCGAGCAGAATTCCGCGCTCGACCATCATTCCCACCAGCGATTCCAATTGATCTTTCACGATGCCGGCTCCGTACTTAGAACCTGATGTTTATTGCCTTCGTCAGCTTAGGGGATGGCCGGTAATGCGCTGATAAGCGTCTCGGTATTTTTGCGTCGTTCCGGTGACCACTTCTAAGGGCAAAGCCGGCGCGGGGGGGCGCTTGTTCCAGCCGATTCGTTCCAGATAATCGCGAACGTATTGCTTGTCGAAGGACGGTTGAGCTTTTCCAGGAGAATATTCGTCGGCGGGCCAGAACCGCGAAGAATCGGGCGTAAGCGCCTCGTCGATCCATATCATTTCGTTGCCCATCATTCCGAACTCAAACTTCGTGTCGGCGATAATGATCCCGCGCTCAGCGGCATATTCCGACGCCAGGCGGTAAATCTTCAGGCTTGTTTCACGCAAACGCTCCGCCAGCGGTCGTCCGATGCGCGATACGGTTTCGTCGAAAGAAATATTTTCATCGTGCCCTGTGGTAGCTTTAGTCGAAGGCGTAAAAATTGGTTCAGGCAGCTTGTCTGATTCGCGCAGGCCGGATGGAAGAGATATCCCGCAGATTGCGCCGGTCTCTTGATAGTCCTTCCACCCTGAACCGGAAATATAGCCGCGGACAACGCATTCAATCGCGACCGGCTCCGTTTTCTTAACAAGCATTGCCCGGCCGGCAAGGGAAGCCCCATAGGGCGCTAACTCACCTTCAAAATTCTCTGTGCGAATCACGTGGTTCGGGACTACCTTCGCTAGCTTGTTGAACCAGAACAGCGAGAGCTGCGTCAGCACCCGGCCCTTGTCCGGTATCGGCGTGGGCAGTACCACGTCAAACGCCGACAGCCGGTCGGTGGCAACGATAAGCAAGCGATCGTCGAGATCGTAAATGTCGCGAACCTTGCCACGACCGCGAAGTTTCAGTCCCGGGAAATCTGTTTGCGAAATAATGGCGTTCATTTGTGGAGAAGACACGGAATGTTTTTCCTCACTGGAGGCGGGTATTCTAGCGCAGCAAGTGCGGATGTCAACGTCTAAGAAATTATTTTCGGGAATTACCTAGCACAAGGTTGGCAGGCTGTCGCACAGAGATCTGAAGAAGGCGAGCGGGTACACAGCTCCCACCCGGATTTATGCGGCGTTGCTGGCGGCTTTCGGCGCGGTTGCGGCCTCTTCTTCCCACTTGACTGAAACCAATTTCGAGACGCCCGGCTCCTGCATCGTAACACCGTAAAGAACGGAACCCATCTCCATAGTCTTGCGATTGTGCGTGACCACGATGAACTGAGTCTGCGCGCACATCTCGGCGAGCATCTTGTTAAAACGCCCGACGTTGGCTTCGTCCAGCGGCGCGTCCACTTCGTCGAGGATGCAGAACGGGCTGGGCTGGTAACGGAACACGGCGATCAGCAACGCCAACGCCGTGAGCGCTTTTTCACCGCCGGAGAGCAAAAGAATATTTTGCAGACGCTTTCCCGGTGGCTGTGCGGCGATATCGATGCCCGCTTCGCCTGAACTGTCCGGCTCGCTCAAGCGCATCTCGCCGTGCCCGCCCCCAAATAAGGATTGGAACGCGATAGCAAAGTGCGCGTTGATAAAGTTGAACGCCTCTTCGAATTTCTGTTTGGAGACCTGATCCAGTTCCGTAATCGTGAGCCGCGTGTTCTCGATAGCGGCCACCAGGTCGTCGCGCTCTCGTCGCAGGAATCCTTCGCGCTGCTCGCATTCCTGAAACTCTTCCAGCGCCATCATGTTTACCGGGCCTATAGCTTCCACGCGCGCCTTCATCTCGTTGTAATTTGTCTCGGCGCTCACCAAATCTTCGCCGATAAGCAACTGCGTTTCTTGCGCCATTAAATCTTCCGGCTGCGCGTTCAGCTCCGCTACGCACGTCTGGCGCAGATAATCGCGGTCCGCATCATTGCGCGCCTTCTCGATTTGCCTCTGGCTGCGCTCGGCGCGAATTTCTTCCAGAGATTGGCGCTTGCCTCGCACAGATTCCTCGAGCTGGGCTGTACGCGTGCGCGCGCCTTCCCATTCCGTTTCCAGCGTCGCTTTCTGTTCTTCCATCCGTGATTTATCCTGGCGCAGATCCTCAGCCTGCAGCGAGAGCTGGCCGCAAGAAGATTCCAACTCGGATTTTTCCTGATACATCGCTTTCTGTTGTAGGCGCAACGAAGACAAACGCTCATCGGCGATGGCGATTTCTTCGGTCACCTTTTGTCCAGCCAGTTCGGCGGTGGTCAGCCGCTCGATCATCGTTGCCAGCTCTTCGCGGTTCGCGCCCAACCGCTCCTGCAAGGCTTGAAAATCCTGACGCATGCGCTGAAGTTTCTCGGCAGCTTCCACACTTTCCGTTTCCGCAGCAGCTCGGGAACGCGTCGCTTCGGCGTGTTGCCGGCGAGATTGTTCGGCACGCACGCGCGCGGCTTCCCCTTCGGATTTTAGCCGGCCGATTTCCCGGCGCTCGGTCGAAAGCTGGGCGTCGGTTCTCTGTAGTTCAGAGCGAGCCTGGTCAAGAAGATGAGTTGCGCCAACCAGCGATTTCTCCGCCTCAACGTGCTGTGATATCGCCGAAGTCATGTTGGATTCGGCGTCGCGGATCTCTTCCGCCAGTCGAGCGCATGCTTCCTGCTGCTCTTGAGAAAGTTTTTCCAAGTGTGCAGCCTCTGTCTCATGCTGGCGAAGCTCTCGCTTCAATGCCAGCGGTCCTGCTTCGCCCGCGCGGCCGCCCGACACGATGCGTCCGTGGTAGCAACTGCCATCGAGTGTCAAATAATAGCTGTGCGGATTTTCATTCGCGAGTTGCTCGGCTATTGCAGAGCCTTCCACCAAGTATGCCGTGCGCAATTTCGTAAGATAATTTTTCGCCGCCGAACCTATGGGCTCCCGGAACTCCACTAGGCGGTCGAGTCTAGCCACCACGCCTGCCGGCAAAGGAAGGGAACCGTCAGCTTCGAGCGCAGAAGCATCCACATTGTGCAGCGAATCCACGAAGAAAGTTGCGCGGCCGCCCATTTCGTTGCGCAACAGCGCGATCCCCGCGCGCGCACGGTCGAACGACTCCACCACGATATATTCCAGCTCTTCTCGAAGGAACTGCTCGATGGCGCCTTCGTAACGTTCTTGCACTTCGGCGTAATCGGCCAACAGTCCGGCGGCACGGAAACCGCTGCAGGACGAATCCGCCTCTTCACCGAGCTTTACCGCAAATAATTTTTGAACGGCGTCGGCGGTATAAGCGCGGTCGCTTAGAATTTGCTCGATCGAAGCGCGGCGAGCTCGTTCTGCGGAGAGATTCTCGCGAATTCCTTCGAGCCGTTGGCTGGCTTCTTTCTGATTAACGCGAAGTTCGCCGAGGCGCGACTGCGAATCGTGAACGGCTTTGCCCAGATCGTGCGCCTGCGTTTCCGCTTGTTGGAATGTTTTTTCCGCTCCCGCCACTTTTTCGGTGAGCGCCGCGTATTCCGCCTCAATAGCTCGCAGCTCTGCGCCACGCTGTTCTTCAGCCGCAGTGTATCGGGCGGCGGTCTGTTCCGCTTGCACTGATTCGGCCTGTTCGCGCGCGGATTCTTCCACCATACGGGCGGCGAGCTGGCGAAGCTCTGCGATGCGAACTTCCAGGCTCTCTTGTTCGACCGTGCTGGACGCAGTTTGCTCCGTCGTTTTACACAGCGCCACTTCCAGTATCGCGGTTTGCTCGCGCAGCGACCTTGCTGCTTCGCGTTGCGCCAACATTCGAGCGCCCAGCTCCGCGGCTTGCCGTTCGGCCTGCTCCAATTCAACAACCAAACGCGTGGCGCGCGTATCGATTTGCGCCACTTGTTCGCGATTGAAGGTGATTCGGTTTTCCGCACGGTCCAGATCCAGCGCCGTTTGCCCCAGCAGGTTCTGGACTTGGCGCAATTCGCCGTCAAGTTCGTAACTTCGCGCGCTCAAACGTTCTTGTTGCGACTCAATCTCGTGCACCGAACGCGCTTCGCGATCTTCAGCCGATTCCATTTCGCGCAGCAGATTTTCCAGCCGCGCGGCTTCGATATCGAGATGCTCGGCTTTACTGGCTAGAACGCTGCGCAGAAGGCCGCGCATTTGTTCGCGCAACTCGGCGTAACGCCGCGCCTTGGAAGCCTGGCGCTTCAGCGAAGCGAGCTGCTTTTCCACTTCCACGAGAATGTCGTTTACGCGCGAAAGATTCAGTTTCGAAGCCTCCAGCTTCGCCTCCGCCAAACGGCGCTTCGTTTTGTACATGGTTACGCCGGCAGCTTCTTCGATGATGGCACGGCGATCCATGGGCTTTGAATTCAGGATTTGGCCGATGCGGCCCTGTTCGATAATTGCGTAGCTATCGGGGCCGAGTCCCATGCCCATGAAGAGTTCCTGCACGTCGCGCAGGCGCGCGACTCGCCCGTTGATTAAGTATTCGCTCTGACCGGAGCGATAGAGCCGGCGTCCTACGACCACTTCGCCAGGCGTGAGGTGGATGGCAGGCTTTTCGGCCAGGCGTTTTTTCCACGGCTTCTTTTTGTCTGCTTCAGCTCCCGCATCGGCCATTAGTATGGTGTCCGGAAGGCTTTCCGTTTCCTTGCCCACAATCTCTACAAAACCATCTTCGTTGGTTACCGAGACTGGCGCAGGAGCATCAACAAGCGCGATTCCGCTCTCGGTGGGGGTTTCTTCCGGGGCGTTCAGGACTTTTTGAACCGCTTCAGTCAATTCCGGGTCCACCAGCGTGAGCGTTACTTCCGCCAAACCCAGGGGAGGCCGCTTGGCCGTGCCGTTGAAGATGCAATCGGACATGCGCTCGGCGCGCAGCTGCTTATGGCTCTGTTCTCCGAGCACCCACGAGATCGCGTCCACCACGTTTGACTTGCCGCAGCCGTTTGGACCGACAATGCACGTGATTCCGCTGCCGCTAAAGGTGATCGGCGTCTTCTCGAAGAACGACTTGAAGCCCAACAACTCCACTTTACGCAGCTTTAGCACCAGTTTCCTCGCACAGTTCGCTTCCAAAGCCTTGTCGGCAGAAGCGGACTCGATTTAGATTTCTTTGGAGGTCTTCCGAGACAAAAAATGCAGGAGGGTCGACGGATCAATGGCCCTGCCGCCTGGCGCTATCGGATCGGCGGTACGGGAAGAGAAATTAGCATGGTGAGCTGGCAGTGTAAAGAGCGCTTTTCCGATATTTTCCAGCATCCGCCTGGTTCTGTCGCGATACCTCCATTTCCTTCCGGCTGTGTTTAGTTTAAAGTAAGGGTGCTATGGCAGACTACTACCTGTTCAAAACGGAACCATCGGAATATTCCTTCGCCGACCTGCAGAAGGACAAGAAAACTGTGTGGGATGGCGTCGCAAACCCGGTAGCACTTCGAAACCTGGGCCAAATGAAGCCCGGCGCGCACCTAATCATCTACCACACGGGAGACGAAAAGAGCGCGGTCGGCACGGCTACCGTAATTTCCGTGCACATCTCAAATCCCAAGAATCCCAAAGTGGAGATTCAAGCCGGGAAACCCTTGGCTAGGCCCGTGACGTTGGCGGAAATTAAGGCGAACAAGCTGTTCGCCGATTCACCTCTAGTTCGGCAGGGAAGGCTCTCTGTAGTGCCCCTAACGCCTGCGGAATACGGCTTGCTGACTTCCTCCTAAAAGCTTCTAAAAGCCATTTTGTGCGAACCCGAGATGCTGGATTCGGCGAATGCATGGCTTTCCTGTGAAAGTGCACATAAGCTGAATGTTGATGCACATCCGCGCAGACTACGGGACGAGATGTCGACGCTAAAGTGTTTATTTTCATCATCGTCGACTGGCTATGGTTGGTACTTTAATTGCAATCCCTACTAACTTGATAGACTTACTAGGTCTATCGAATCCGACTCTGTGTTCGAGAGGCCAGGTGCAAAACTCAAGGAACTTCCCAGCTACTGCTGCCAGCTCCAAACGTAGGAGAAGCATGGTAGACGTAGCGATCATTGGAGGCGGCTTTAGCGGTACTATACTCGCAGTTCAACTGTTGCGCCGCGCTCCATCTCTCAGGATAGGAGTAGTCGACAAGAGTTCAATTCCGGGCCGCGGACTCGCCTACAGCACCAAGTACAATTGTCATCTGCTGAATGTGCCGGCTGGAAACATGAGCGCACTGCATGACGACCCTGGCCACTTCCTGCGCTGGTCCCGCGCCAATTGCGGTCCTGCGGTACACGCGGAAAGTTTTGTTCCGCGCATGGCTTATGGACGCTATATCGGTTCGCTTCTGGAAGAAACCGTCATGCAGCAAGGCGGCCATGCGCTCGAGTGGCTTCAAGAGGAAGCCCTATCGCTAACACGCGAGAACGGTCGCCCTGTCGTGTTGCTGAAAAATGGCCGCGAGTTGCAAGCGAAGATTGTAATTTTGGCCATTGGCAATTTCCCTCCTGGCAACCCGAAAGTCAGCGGCCTGTCCGGACCGCGGAAGAAGTACGTACCCTTTGCATGGTCGCCGGCGGCGCTTGAAGGATTGGATGCGAATGGCAAGGTGCTTTTGATTGGTTCGGGACTTACCAGCATTGACCTCGCGATCGCGCTGCAAGCCCGAAAATTTCAGGGCCATATCCAAATCATTTCCCGCCATGGCCTGATTCCTCAGCGGCACCAGGCGACCGAGCCGTGGGCGCAATTTTGGCACCCAGGGTCGCCCCGGAGTATCCGGGGATTGATGCACCTGGTCCGCGCTCAAGTTCAGGCGGCAGCGGCCAAAGGCGTCGACTGGCGAGCGGTGATCAACGCACTTCGTCCCGTGGCACAGGATGTCTGGAAATCTCTGCCGCACGAGGAACGAGCCCGATTCCTGCGTCATGCGCGTCCTTACTGGGAAGTGCATCGGCACCGTATCGCTTTTGAGATTCACAATATAGTTTCTCGTTTGATCTCGGAAGGCCAGCTCGTGATTCATGCGGGCCGAATCACGGAATACTCGGAAGTTGACGATCATGCTGTAGTTGTTTTCCGCGATCGCAAGGACGGAGCACTCCGGCGATTGCAGGTTGACCGGGTGATCAACTGCACCGGTTCGGAAACGGATTGCCGGCGAATAGACGATTCCTTGCTCTCCAGCTTGTTTCTTCAGGGAGAAGCCAGGCCCGATCCTCTTTTTCTCGGACTAGATGTGGATTCCAAGGGCTCGGTGCTGAATTTTAACGGAGTTCCATCAAACACACTCTTCGCGGTCGGTCCCGTGAAGAAGGGTGGTTTGTGGGAGACAACTGCCGTGCCGGAAATCCGGATACAAGCTTCAGACTTGGCCGAGCACGTCGTCCAGTTGTTGGCCTGTCGTTCAAACTCTCCGCACAAAAATGCCGTAGTAGAAGCGACCGCGTAGGTTTTCACCGTCTAGCAGTTAATCGCAAAAGGTGTGTCCCCCGATTTCTTGCACATTGACTTGCAACATGGCGCAGCCTAGGATTGCGCGAACGAGGGGGCAAATTTGCCATCGGAAGTTTCGCCTGGTCCGCGCGGGATACTACCTACCGCAGTGATCCTGATTACAATTTTCTTTTTAGCGGTTGTGAGCCGCCGCCCTCCTGCGCCCAAGCCAGCCAGTGCTCCTGCCGCGGAGTTTTCCGCCGCTAGAGCCCGCCAGGTGCTTCGCCGCTTGGTTGGCGATGGCGTCCCGCACCCCGCGGGAAGCGAAGCCAACGATGTGCTGCGCGGCCGTATCCTTGATGAGCTCATCGCGCTCGGATATCAACCCGAAGTGCAAACCGGCTTCGCGTGTGACGAGCTTGGTACCTGCGCCACCGCAAAAAATATTTTAGCGCGCCTGCAGGGAACCGAGCCCGAGCAGGCCGTACTTCTGGCCGCGCATTACGACTCTGTCCCGGCAGGTCCGGGGGCATCCGACGATGGAGCCGGAGTTGCCACCGTTCTTGAAATTGCGCGGGCTTTGAAATCCATCGCCACACCACTCCATTCGATTGTTTTCCTGATTGATGACGCCGAAGAGGAGGGGATGATCGGCGCGCGCGTTTTCGTGGACCAGAGTTCCTGGGCCAAAGACATTCGCGCGGCCGTAAACTTGGAGGCTCGCGGAACCTCCGGGCCCAGCCTAATGTTTGAAACGGGCAGCGCCAACTATTGGGCTCTGAAACTTTATTCGAAGTTCGCCCAGCGTCCTGTTTCCAATTCGATTTTCTATGAGGCTTACAAGCAACTCCCTAATGACACCGATTTCACGGTATTCAAGCCCGCCGGTTATCAAGGCCTGAATTTTGCTTTCATTGGGGGCGTGAACCAATATCACACGCGGCTCGACAATTTCGAAAACTCCAGTTCCCGCAGCCTGCAGCACCACGGGGAAAATGCGCTTCCCACGGTGCTCGCGCTCGCCAATGGGGACATTTCGAATCCGCCGCACACTGACGGCGTTTTTTTCGATATTTTCGAGCGCCACATAATTCTCTGGCCCGCCAAATGGACTTTGCCCGTATCCATCTGCACGTTTGTGCTTCTGTGTTTCCAGGTTGCATGGATGCTGGCCAAAGGGCGCCTGCATCCCGCCTTGCTTCTGTGGGGAGTTGTTAACTGGCTCGCTATTCTGATTACCACTGGCGTGCTTGCCTTAATTCTTCATTTGGTTTTGCGCGCTGCGGGAGTTATGCCGGCAAACTGGCCGTCGCTTGCTCTTCCGCCACAAATGGCATTTTGGTCGCTGGCAATATCAGTGGTGGTGTTGTTATCTGTCGCCTTTGCCGCGCGCGCCGGATTTTGGGGCTTGTGGGCAGGCGCATGGATTTGGTGGACGCTGCTGTCGGTGATCATCGCCTGGCTCACTCATGGCATCAGCTTTGTGATGTTGGTGCCCTCGTGCGTGGCTACACTTGCGGGATTATTTTTCACTTTCCGTCGTAGTGAGCCTAGTCGTGGAGTTTGGCTGGCGGCAGCACTGCCTTTGTTCGCGGCTGGCATCGTCGGTTTTACTTCTCTATTTTTTCTGTACGATGCTCTTGGCGTTCGCTTACTTGCCGGCATTGCTTTAATCGTCGCGATTTTGTTCACGCCGGCTGCTCCATTATTGGGCAGTTTGCGAGGCTCCAAAGGATTAACGCTATTCGCTCTTCCAGGGACGGCCATCGCTGCCACCGTTGTCGCGATTTTTGTCTCCGTGGTCGCCCCTGCGTATTCGGCGAAATCTCCCGAACGCGTCAACCTGCAGTACCGCCAAGATGGCGATTCCGGCAAATCACAGTGGGCCGTTTACCCGGGCTCCGGCCGGCTGCCGGAATCGATTCGCATCGCGACAGTTTTCCGTCGCGATGATCCGGCAACATTTTCCTGGGACAGCCAAAATGCGTTCGTTGCAGACGCGCCCCATCTCGAAATGGCCCCTCCCACACTCACAATCCTGGAATCCTCTGCGGCCAATGGAAGGCACAAATACCGTATGCTCCTGCGCTCTGAACGCGGCGCGCCCGATGCCATGGTTTTCTTTCCGCCGGATGCAGGTCTTGTTGCAGTTCGCATGCAAGACCAATCCATGCAACCGGAGTCCGTGCGCGTCCGCCAATTCCTGAAGGGCTGGGAAGTCTACGACTGCGCGACCATGCCTGCCAAAGGCGTCGAGATAAGTTTTGAGTTGCCTGCAGGAAAACCGGTGGAAGTTTACGCGCTCGACCGAACTTACGGTCTGCCGCTGGAAGGAATGTTTCTTCTGAAATCGCGGCAGTTCACAGCGACGCCTTCCGGAGAAGGAGATGTCACCCTCGCGAGCCGCCGCGTCCAGTTGAACCCGTGATCGCGTGATCGCGTGATTCGCGTGGTCGTTTGATCGCTGGGCCGCCAGGTTAGTTATTCTTGCCGTCCTGGTGCTTGCCGGAAATCACAAGGTTTCCCGCATTATCCTGGCCGGCCACGACCACCGCCTTTCCCGTCCCGGACTTCTTCGTGGCTTGCGCCATCCGCGCTGCCTCCGCCAACTGGGGCTGCTTGGCGTCGAGCTCTCTTTGTCCCGCTGTTACCGCTTCCTGATAATTCTGAAACATGGTGGGCACAAACTCACCCGTGTTGGTTGCGCTCACATTCGCGCGCGGGGTGGAATAGGGGCCTGGAACGGTCGGACCCGCGCTGTGCGACCCCGAACTCAAGCCGCCTCCACCGCCGGAACCGCCGCCGGAGCTTGGAGCGGCGTTGGGAGCTGCCCCAGCCCTCTGTGCCTGTGCGGCGCCGGCCAATGTAAGAAAGCCTGCTAGAACAATTAGTTTTTTCATCGTTTGATCTCTTTCGCTCGCCACGATTTTCCAGCGCGAGCCGCAAATTCAGACTCGATACTAACTCAGCACATTTTTTAAAAAATGGGCCGAACGTACCCTTGGTACTAGCGACGGGCTTCCCTTGGCCAAAACTATTTACGGCGCTTTTTGCCCGAATAAGTCGACCGTTACCCAATCTTAACAGGGGCCTACTCCCTGCCGTTTTGTGCAACTGCGATTCTTAGGGTGATACGACAGGAGATTGGTGGCCGCCGCAAGCCGACATTTAGCTGTCGCGACCGGAATTAGAAGCAATCACATGCCAGACGCCCATGCAGCCTGACAATCGTTGCAAGAATGATTTCCTAACAATGGACTGCTGCGTGGTTGGAACTGCGGAAGTTCTGAAATTGAGTCTAAGGCGAAACGAGGATAAAAATGAGGTACTACGGACTTAAATTGCTTACGGCCTGCTCGACGAGACGTCCGCGTCCGTGATGACCTGGGCTTGGCGGTTGACCGCAGTTAGTTTTGCTTGCCCGCTAGGAGCGGCTGCTCCGTTCGGACCGGTTTTACGGGGCTTGGAGATGACTAGGTTTCCGCCGTCGTCCTGCTGGGCAACAAGCGCGGGCTTCTGCGCGCTGGAATTCTTCATGGCCTGAACTGTACGTGCTGCGTCGGCTACGCCTGTCTTTGCTTGCAGCTGTTCCTGGCCGGTCGTCAAGGCTTCCGAATAATTTACGAATGTGGAAGGCACGAAGCTGCCCGAGCCCGAGGCGCTGGTCGCGCCCGAGTGCGATGCAGCGGCGGCCGCTCTTGCATACGGACACTGTGCTTGCGCCGCGCTTGCCGCTAATGCGAAGCTTGCCAGAAGGAGCCACTTTTTCATTGGGTTTCTCTTCCGCTCGCGAAAAGATACCTGCGCGCGCGGCGTTAAATTTGTCTCTATTTTCGCCGAAACCCAGTCCTATCAAGAATAGTACTTCCGTACTATCTTAGTAATATTAGTCAGTTCTAACTTAAAAGATTTTTTGGGGTTGCATACCGGCACTTGCCGTAACTAGACGTTTTTTCGCCTAGTCGGCGCGGTGTACGATCATCTTTAAACGGGCGGCGAAGCCCGACGTCCTCCTTTCACCCCGCCTCAAGAAACCCCGACGCTCGCAGCCTTTGCCGCGAACCAAGGCCTCAGATAGAATTACACTTTTCCTATGGCCGCAAAAATGAACGCTGTGCGCTTGCACAACACGTTGACGAACCGGCTGGAACCACTCGAGCCGATTCACAAAGGTGAGGTTCGCATATATACCTGCGGGCCGACCGTCTATGACTTCGCGCACATCGGAAATTTTCGCACCTTCGTGTTTCAGGATATCCTTCGGCGTTTCCTTCAATCACGCGAGTACCGCGTCTTGCAGGTGATGAATTTAACTGACGTGGACGACCGCATCATCCAAAAAGCCGCTGCCGCCGGCGTCAGCATTCGCGAGTACACCGAAAAATACGTGCAGGCATTCCTTGCCGACATGGACGCGCTGCACCTTGAAGCACCCGAAGAGATGGTGCGCGCCACCGATCACATCGAAGATATGGTCGCTCTCATAGAACGTCTTCAGAAGAAGAGCCTCACCTACAACAGTGAAGGCTCCATTTACTTCAAAATTGCAAAATTCCCGGACTACGGAAAACTGTCCCACATCGACCTGGCGGGAATGCAGACTGGCGTGCGCGTTGATGTGGATCAGTACGAAAAAGAAAATGCGCGCGACTTTGCGCTTTGGAAAGCGCCAAAACCCGGCGAGCACTTTTGGGAAACGCGCCTTGGCCCCGGCCGCCCCGGCTGGCACATTGAATGCTCCGCCATGGCCATGAAATATTTGGGAGACACTCTGGACATTCACACTGGCGGCGTGGACTTGACCTTCCCGCACCATGAAAACGAAATCGCGCAGAGCGAAGCAGCCACCGGACGTCCATTTGTCCGCATCTGGCTGCACGCCGAACACCTCATTATCAACGGCGAGAAAATGTCTAAATCGCTGGGCAACTTCTACACACTGCGCGATCTTTTCGCAAAAAATAAAAAACCTTCCACCATACGTTTTCTGTTGCTTTCCGTTCCGTACCGTCGCCAACTCAATTTCACCGCGGATAGCCTACAGCAAGCCGAAAGCTCCGTCGTGCGTCTGCGAAATGTCGTCGCGCGCTTGAAGTCAGAGCAATTTCCCGCTGGCTTCAGCGTTTCGATCCGTAAGCGCGCAGAAAAGGCTGAGCAGGATTTCGACGCTGGCCTTGCCGACGACCTGAACACCGCGCAGGCCCTGGCCGCGGTTTTCGATTTGGTACGCGACGTGAACACCGCGATGGATCGAGGTGAATTTCTGCAGCAAGATGCGCCGCGCGTCCTGGCCGCGATGGAGAAAGTAGATCGCGTCCTGGCAGTTCTCCCCGATGATGACGACGAAAGGCTCCGCAAGCTCGGCTTTGGCTCGGACCAGCCGCGGATCTCTCCCGAACAAATCGAAGCTCTAGTCAAAGAGCGCATAGAGGCCAAGCAGCGCCGCGACTTCAAGCGCAGCGATCAGATACGCCAGCAGCTCGCGGAATCTGGTATCATAGTGGAAGATACAAAAGACGGCACTGTTCGCTGGAAGTACAAGTAAGAGTACAAATGAAAATTTCCGCCAAATACGACCTGTCGCTGCATAGCCAGCCCTCGCACGAACGCCCGAACCTTTTCGGCGTAGATTAAGTCTTCTTCTTCCATTTGAATCGTTCCGCGCGTTTCGCAGAAATCCGCGCGTGCGTCCGCTAAACCTTCACAAATTCACTTCCCGGAGGAAGATATGCAAGCTATCGAAACGAAAACTGAACTCACCGCTGAATCGAAGTTGCCGCACCTGATAACCTCGTTGCCCGGACCGAAAGCCAAACAAGTTGTAGATCGCGATCACGCAATTCTTTCACCGTCTTACACCCGCGATTATCCGCTCGTCGCCAAAAAAGGTCGCGGCGCAGTGATTGAAGATGTGGACGGCAATCAATTCCTCGACTTCGCGGCCGGCATCGCTGTAGTATCCACCGGCCACTGTCATCCGCAAGTGGTCGCCGCGATTCAGAAGCAAGCTGCCGAGCTGATTCATATGTCCGGCACCGATTTTTATTATCCCAGCATGGTCGAACTTGCAGAAAAGCTCGCTTCGATCGCACCGGGTGAAGGACCGAAGCGCGTTTATTTCGGCAACTCCGGCACTGAGGCAGTCGAGGCCGCGATAAAGCTTGCGCGTTATCACACCAAGCGCGATAAGCTGATCGCGTTTTTCGGAAGCTTCCACGGCCGCACCATCGGAGCGCTTTCCCTTACCGCCAGCAAGGCCGTGCAGCGCAAATATTTCGGCCCCTTGCTCGCCGGAGTTTTTCACGCGCACTATCCAAACACCTACCGTGGAACTTTCGGCGATCGGCCGGAGCAAGCTTCCGGCATCGCGTTGAACTACATCGAGAACGAACTCTTCAAGCGCATCGTCGATCCCGAAGACATCGCCGGGATCATCATCGAACCGATTCAAGGGGAAGGCGGATACCTGCCGGCTCCCGTAGATTTTCTGCAGGGCCTCGAAAAACTTTGCCGCAAGCACGGCATTCTCGTGATTGCCGATGAAGTGCAATCGGGAATGGGCCGCTCCGGAAAATGGTGGGCTTCTGATCACGCCGGGATCGAGCCGGACATCATCTGCTCGGCCAAGGGCATCGCTTCAGGAATGCCGCTCAGCGCCGTGATCGCGAAAGCGGATGTGATGGACTGGAAACCCGGTGCGCACGCTTCCACTTTCGGCGGCAATCCGGTTTGCATCGCCGCGTCGCTCGCCACTCTGAATTTACTCGAGCAGGCTTACATCGCAAATGCTGCTCGAGTGGGTGATTACATCATGCGTCAAACAGCGAATTGGCCCGAGCGTCACAAAATTGTCGGGCAGGTTCGCGGCAAAGGATTGATGATCGGCATCGAGCTGGTGAAAGATCAAAAAACCAAGGAGAAAGCCCCCGAGTTGCGCAATCGCGCCGTGGACATGGCATTCCACAAGGGATTGCTTATTCTCGGAGCGGGTGAAAATTCTCTGCGGCTGGCTCCGCCGTTGATGATTGACGAAGAGCAAGCCGACTTTGCCGTACGCACCCTTGACGGCATCCTCAGCGACCTCGAAAAAACGGTATAGCTGACCAGCAAGTGTTCGGTTCTAAAAGCGGCCAGACTCGTCTTTGCGGCGATCTGGCCGTTTTTTTATGTTCGCGACTCGATTACAAATATTAATTTCATGTAGCATCCCTCCGCCGTGTTGTCATGCGATAATCTCCACAATTCACGATGCTTCCACAAATCATGTTTTCGATTTTGAATTTTGCCGCAAGCAAAGGCCTCGCGGAAGCATCGAAAAAGCTCGCGCGAAAGGCCGGTGTACATGGAGAAACCTAGGCCTGCTGCTACTTCCGCCGCGTTGACTCATCCTAGTTCTCCAGGCTTTCGCCTCGCGCACGTTCTAGTACCCGAACGGCTCCAATCCTTGTCGCGGCTCTTGTGCTTCTTCGGCATAGTAGAGAATAATTCACTCCGCACGGGGACTATTCCGGATTTGCCGCGCGAATAGAATTATAAAACCGGGGGAAAAGTTTGCCAGAGCTGCGTAGGGATCCAATCACCGGACGTTGGGTAATTATTTCTACGGACAGGGCCAATCGCCCGATGGATTTTATTCGCGAGAGTGTTCGCATCCAGGGCAACGCGAATTGTCCGTTCTGTCCCGGTAACGAAGGCAAGACGCCGCGTGAAATTCTCGCTTACGGCCGGAATGGCAGCGGTAAAGACACGCCGGGTTGGTCGTTGCGCGTAGTGCCCAATAAATTTCCGGCGCTGGGCATCGAAGGCGGCCTGGATCGCGAAGGCGACGGACTTTTCGACCGCATGAACGGTGTCGGAGCGCACGAAGTGATCATCGAAACGCCGGATCACAACCTCACACTGGCGAGTGTGCCGGAGAAAGCCATCGAAGAGGTTTTCTGGGCTTATCGCGACCGCATGCTGGATTTAAAGAACGACCGCCGATTCCGATACGTACTCTTGTTTAAAAATCACGGCGAACCTGCCGGCGCCACGCTCGAACACACCCATTCGCAATTGATTGCGCTGCCCATAGTTCCCAAGCGCGTCCGCGAAGAGGTGGACAACTCCAAGCATTACTACGACGAAAAAGAACGCTGCATTTTTTGCGACATGATCCGGCAGGAGATCGAAACCAGCACGCGCATGATCCTTGAAAACGATTTCTTTATTGCCCTCGCTCCCTACGCCCCGCGCTTTCCATTCGAAACCTGGATCCTTCCCCGGCAGCATAGTTCGGCTTTTGAGAACATGCCGGCTCCCTACTACGGAAGCCTGGCAAGAATCCTGCGCGACTTTCTGAACCGACTCGATTCTGTTTTATCGTTCCCGTCCTACAACTACGTAATCCACACCTCTCCCATCAGCGAAGAAATCAACGACCACTATCATTGGCACATCGAAGTGATGCCCAAGCTGACTAAAGTGGCGGGATTTGAATGGGGAACCGGCTTTTACATTAACCCCACGCCGCCTGAAGAAGCGGCGCGTTTTCTGCGGGAGGCCAAGCAGTAGACGAGCAGACTAATTTCTCGTAGTTTTATTTTCTGCGAACTGGTTATTTAGCGCCGGCCGGCTGCAAAACTTCAGTCTTGCTGCGGATAGCTTCTTCGATTTTTAGTAGCAAGCTTTCTCGCGTGAACGGTTTCTGCAAAAATTCAGCCTCAGGCTCGTACCCGTCCGGATGGCTGTTGTGCTCCAAGTACCCCGACATGTAGACAACCTTTAGTTCCGGATGGCAGCGTTTCAATTTGCGCGCCAATTCCGTGCCGCGCATCCGCGGCATCACCACGTCGGTAACTAGCACGTGTATCGGCTTTCTGCGCTGCTCCGCAAGTTCCAACGCGTCCAGCCCATCTTTGGCAATCAGCACCGTGTATCCGCTTGCCTTCAGAAATTCCGACGCCAGCTCCCGAACCGCGTCCTCATCCTCAGCCAGCAGCACCGTGCCACATCCGCACCCGGATGTCCCGCTTTTTTCCGGCTTGGTCGCCTGCAGAGTATCGCCGGTCTTCGGCAAGAAAATTTGAAACCTGGTGCCTTTTCCCAACTCGCTATCCACCCAGATGTATCCGCCGCTCTGTTTCACCACACCATAGACGGTGGAAAGTCCCAGTCCCGTGCCTTTTCCCAGTTCTTTGGTGGTGAAGAACGGCTCAAAAATTCGCGCCTTAGTTTGCGCATCCATTCCTTGACCGCTATCTTCCACCTCTAGCAGTACGTAGTTGCCCGGCACGGTCGGCGGATGAGATTTCGCGTACTCCACATCGTGGACTATATTTCGTGTGCGAACGGTCAGCTTCCCGCCTTTGCCTTCCATCGCGTCACGCGCGTTCACCGCGAGATTCATCAACACCTGCTCGATCTGCGTGGGATCCGCTTTCACCAGTCCCAATGATTTTTCCGGATCAAACTTGAACTCGATGTCCTCGCCTATCAGCACTGGCAGCATTTTGCTTAGGTCCGCAATCAGGGAGTTTAAATCCAGAGTCTTGGGCTGCAACACCTGCATGCGGCTGAAGGCCAGCAGCTGTCGCGTGAGTGACGTCGCCCGATCGGCCGCTTTTCTTACTTGCGTTATGCTGTGATACAGCGGAGTCGCTGGCGGCAACTTTTCTTCCAGCATGTCGCTGTGGCCCTTGATCACCGTCAAAAGATTGTTGAAATCGTGTGCCACACCACCGGCAAGTCGGCCCACCGCTTCCATCTTTTGCGCTTGGCGCAACTGGTCTCCCAGCCGTTTACTTTGCTCTTCGTTTCGCTTCAGAGTGCTTCTCATGCGATCGAACGCGGCGGTAACTTCCGCCACTTCATCGCCGCTATCCACGTCCACCGGGTAGTTGAAATCGCCTTCTTCAAGGGCGCGCACTCCATTCACCAGCGTTGCCAGCGGTTTTGTAAACGTATCCGAAATCAGAAAAACCAGTCCAGCGCCCGCAAGTACGGCGAAAAGTCCCAGCCCGATCAGCGTCTGATTCAGCCTTGCTATGAACGCAGCTGCCTCGTCGTAAGACTTCAGCACCGTTAGCGTCACTGGAGGAAACAAGCCCGGTGTCAAATCTACGGTACTGGCGCGATAATGTTCTTTCCCTATCTGAATATTTTTTGCGGTCGGAGAATTTTGCAGCTCATTTGCCAGCGCGTGTTCATCCATCGCCGGAAGGGAACTTACAACTAGTTCGCTGCCGTAACGAAATGCAATTTGGCAAAAAGCGATTCGGCCCACATCACTCGCCACGCTCGCATCCACTTCGCGTCCTACGATCACCGTCCCTAAGCGCTTGTTCTCAGCATCGGTGCCCAGTTGGACGGGCCGTGAGGCCACCTGATACAAATGCCCGTTGCCGAACCACCATCCGCCCGTTTCGGTCATTCTTCCAGAACGAGCCAGCATTTCCTCCGCCGCACCTTCAGAAAATCCGGGAATTGAGGTGTGCAACGCGACGATTTTTCCTTTCCAATTAGCCAGCGCCGCCAGTTCGTAGCCGCCGGCACGCCACAAGTCTTCTGCGGCTTCTCGCACTACCGGAGAATCATCCTCCCCCGAAAGCAGGGATTTCACGCTGGGAAGCGTGGCCAGTAGTTCGGCTTGCCGGTTTTCTTCGAGTTGCCGCTCGGCCCGCAAATTCTCAAACGTCAGGATTGAATTTCGCGTGTCCTTCTCTATTTCTCGTTGAACTTGTCCTTCCGCGGTATGGCCGACGATCAATAAGGTCGCAAAGGTAAGGCCCGCGATAATCAGTACGATCGACAAGAGAAACTTAGTCCTCAGGCCCAACACTAGAGGACGGCTCTCTCTTCGAATTCGCGCAAGACAGGTCGAGATTTCTTGCAGCAGCATTGGCAGTTTTCCCCGCGTACATAAGGTAACAATCGCAATCGCGCAGGGATATGGCCCGGTAGTACTAGGGGACAGGCTCGTAACTTATTGATTTCACTTAAGGTACGGTCTAATTTTGTCTAAAGCAGCACTGGCGAAATGATGATGGCTTCAGGTCTTGCCAAATCCAGGACAGCGTTACGCGATGCTGGTAGTCCGTTAAAAGGATGCTCATTCTGCGAGCGGCAGCGTCACATCTATAGTGGTACCTTTTCTTCCAGATCGTATTGAGAATCGTCCGCCCATCACTCTCACTCTCTCGCGCATGCCCGCAATTCCCACTCCCATCAACCTCCTGCCGGCGTCCATGCCTTTCAGAATCTGGGGGTCAATGCCGCGGCCTTCATCGCAGATTTCCACTCGAACACTTTCAGCATCCGCGTCCATCCGAATCTTCGCCACATGGCTGCCCGAGTGCCGGTGAATGTTCGCCAGACCTTGCTGCACCACGCGGAACAATACCGTTTCAATCTCACGCGGCAATCGTCCGAAGTCTTTTGCATAATCAAGATCGACGCGTATTCCGCTCCGCTCTGAAAAACCTTCCACGTACCATCCCAGCGCTGACGCCAGGCCCATTTCGTCCAGTAGTGGTGGGTGCAGCAGGTAAGAAATAGTTCTAATCTCCGCTGTGCAAAGGCTGGCGAGATCCAGCGAATCCGAAATCGAGCGTGCCAGAGATTCCTCCAGATTGGGAGTTTGCTTTAGCCCGCTCAGGTTCATTTCGATCGCTGCCAGATATTGCCCGGCGCTATCGTGTAGTTCGCGAGCGATGCGTCTACGTTCTTCGTCCTGCAAACTGATTACCCTCGCGGAAAGCTGTCGCAACTGTTCGGTGCGGTCATCAATGATCGCTTCCATCTCCGACTGTGTTTGCCGAAGCAATGTTTCCGTCTGTTTGCGGGCCTCGATTTCAACTTCGCGCTGTCTCCTGGCCGCGCGCTCTGCTTCGATCGATTCCAGAAGATGAAGCCCGCAGGATGTGAATTCCGCTAAAACCGTCATCAGCCGGACATCTTCTGAATCAAATTTCACATTTTCATCGTGCGAAACGATCCAGAGAGTGCCTTGGATTTCGTCTCCAATCGGTAGAGGGAATATCAGAGTCTCAACCATAGGCGGATTCACGTCTTTGATAAATTCGAAATATCTTGCCGGGTAAGAAAATAATTGCGGCGATCCCAGGTTCAGGCAAATCGCGCTGAGACTGAAATCTTTCGGTTTTACTTTGCCGACGTATCCTTCCAGGGCACCGGCTAGGTGCGTCCACCGAAAGACCGGCTCCGCGTCCGGACGTTCTTCTAGCAAACTGATACCCGCGGTGGCCGCGCCGCAAAGCCGAAGAGCCATTTCCAGCAGTGTCTCGACGAGCTTGCCAGGTCTCCTCGCCATCACGTGTGCGAGCCGCTGCAATGACTCCGCTTCTTCTCTCGGATCGCGTCCCTTTTGAGCGCGCAGGAAAAGTTGGTCAGTAATTAGGACATCTTCTAACTTTACAGGTTCGCGTCGCGGGGCGGGAGCAGGAGTGTTTGCCATTATTGCGCCATAACGAAAGTGCCGAATGGCACTGTACCCAGGAAACAGCAGAGGCAGTCTACCACGAACAACCTCTGCATACGGCGTTCACGGCCGCGTCCTCAGGCCTTCTCCCATCGCAAACCTTTATCCTATAACCAAATACCGCGCGCCTATCTTCAATTTACGTCGTTCCCTGTATGGCCGAGCTTCCCACCGCAAAGTAGGCTTGTCCCGCAGCTCTTCAACTCTTCAAGAGTGGAAATTTTATGAGTTACGTTTTTGCGATCGAAAGGAGACAAAAGTGAAACTCGGAAAGTATTTATCAGCAATGGGAGCGACTCTCTTTCTAGGAGCCTCGCTCTTGGCCGGCGTTCCGCAAAACCAGCAACCCGCTCCAGACAACACAAAAAATAACCAAGGTGATGCCAGTAAAGATGCCATGACTGCCGATCAGCAGAAAATGAATCCTGCGGATCGCAACACCACAAAGCAAATTCGCAAATCGATCATGCAGGACAAGTCATTATCCACCTACGCGCACAACATCAAGATCATCACTCAGGA
>Ga0073928_10002364_pt1 | contig 32658 bp, 37 predicted proteins | sample PaiPotPPA55metaG_FD_76969 | JGI IMG/M metagenome (GOLD analysis project Ga0073928, IMG submission 76969) | Iron sulfur acid spring bacterial and archeal communities from Banff, Canada, to study Microbial Dark Matter (Phase II) - Paint Pots PPA... ...
CATCCCGGGAAATATGCTTGTCGCTAAAATAGTACTAGATACTACACTTTAGCGACTACGCCACTTTGAGTTCTGGGTGTAAACCATTGATTCCAGAAAACTAAGCGACTGCTCTCTCAACACGTCTGTTTTCCACGTTTTCCAAAACATCAATTTTGTTGCCATTCATGTTGGAAAATGCGGCCTGAACTTGTGCTAGTGGAATCTCCCCTGTGTACAGAGCCGTCATAGTCGCAGAGCTATGCCCCATCTGCTGTCTGTGACAAGCCGGATTCATACCTGAGAGTTCCCACCTTCTATTGCAACCATGACGGAAAGCGTGCAGCCCTGCCTGTGGCAATCCTAGATTCTTTAAGACAGGATGCAATGCTTCCCTAAGCACATTCGTTACTCGCAAGGCTGTGCTTTGTGGAGAAGGAAAAAGCAACTCATTCGAGTTTGCTAATCTAGCGCCGAGGAATTCTTGCAACAGTTTCATTGCTTGTTTTCCTTCGGAGTCCGCTAAAACAACCGTTCGATAAGCCGCTGCGTTCTTGCATGGCCCTATTTTCAGGGTGCGAGGACACACGGACTCATCTACTCGAACTGTGTTCGCCTTGAAGTCTAGGTCATTCATCTTCAGAGCAAACAATTCCCCACCACGTAGACCGCTTGCAGCTGCGAGAAGGAAAATTATCGAGGCTCGTTTTTTCTCGGACTCATCTATATTGAGTTTCTCGATTTCAGAAACCATCAACATAGTTTCTTCCCACGAGTACGATATTGCTTCTCGACTTTTAATCTTCATCTGCAATTTGTCACGTTCAGGGATTGCTAGACCTTCCAGAGAGAAAGGCGGTTTCTTGTCCTTAGAACTACAAGACAGAACACGCTGCATGGTTTGTAAAACTTTCTTGATGTAAAACCATTTCATCCCTGTTTGGCGTTTCTTCCAAATCCACTCATTCACGGAATCAATGTTGATGTGCTCTACCGGAATGTTTTCCCAATCTGGCAAGAGATGTTTTGAAATGTGGTAGTTCGCCACACTCAAGGTGGACTCTCTCAGCATTCTTGGAGCAAACACTTCTTGGTAGTACTTCACCGCGTGAGCGAAGGTACGAGACGAAGGAATTTTGTATCCACTCGAATTGATTTTCAGGTTCGAGATGAATTCCAGTTTCTTCCGCTCCGCTTCACTCTTGGTCATGGTTGAAACAAGTCCAATCACTTCTGTTTTGCGTGTACGGCCTTCCTGTCCCGGCTCGTCTAACCAGTACTGGAAGTAGTAATACTTCGATTTGTTCGCACCCTTACGAATCCGCAAGGATGGGTTTTGACCGACTCTGCGAGTCATGCACTTACCTCTCCTTTTCGCAGGAATCGGCGGCTCAAATGGGATAACACACTGTGGGTCTGTACTCAAGGCATACGTCCTTTGAAGCGAAATTCCCTAATTTCCGGTGGACGTGTACTGAGAACAATTCATAAAACGCGGGTTATTTGAAGCAGGACATTAAAGGCAAGAGTGCAGGTAGAACTCAAGCGGACAATCGGGGTCTGGTGGAGTTGCGAAACAATTTCTATTTAAGGCTTGCAACGATTTCCGTTTGGGTCAGTCAGCGAAAGTCTCGGAGCTAATCGTGGAGCAAGCCACGTCTTCCAGTGCATATTATTGAGCAGGATGTACCCACGCCCCGGGTCATCAGTACTACCGTCTTGTTTGCTGTCTGAATTATCTTTATAGATTCCCACTAGCCGTCCTTTTTCAAAATCCTGAAAGTAAAGCGTGGAATCATCATACGTACAAGCCCAAAGCCTACTACTCAACTTGCTCCATTTCTGAGGGTCTCTCTGCCAGATGAGGGCCATTGACCCATACGGGGGACGTTGGGTACTTGGAATGTTGAGCATTTTTCTTAAAAAGTCGTCGTCCTCCCACAATGGAGAACCCTTATACCAGTGCGGAGCATTTCTCTCTAACGGCTGGTCATACAAACCTCCTTCCCATAGTACGTATATAAAGTCACGGAGATATAGTTGTACTCCGTTCTCGAATGTCTGTTGGTCACCACCATCAGTCATAAGCTGAGGCTCTGAGGTAGCAGGACCAAGGTCGGAAACGTATTCTTTACCCACATCCGTGAATGAGTCACGCAGCGTTACCGGACGGCGTATGGAAAGTGTAATAATAACCAAAAGAAGTAATACCAAAACAACGCTCGCAATCGACCATCGTAGAATTCTAGTTTTTATAGACGTAGCTACAGGTGCCTTTATCTGGTGTGGCTTCTTTATCATTTCCAGTGCGACTTGCGGCCCGCCGCACTTCAACGAGAACAGTTCCGTTACTTTGCCATGTTCACCGAAGACGGATATTTCTAGCTCATATTCCGGTCTAGGTTGGCGGTCTGACTCGTACCACCTGCTAGATTCAACCGTTTCTATGGAACCGTTTGACCATTCTAGGAGTTCGGCCTCTGCAAGATGGGTTTGACGGTTTTCATCTGCTACGGCGATTATTAGGTTACAGGATTCTGCGGGGGCAAGCGCTAATTCCCGTAATGAATCTCTTTCCCAAGCCAAGTCCCAAGACCTTTCACGCACTCTGTTATAGTCTTCATTTAGGCGTTTCACTAATCTGCATCGAGCATGGAATTTCTGTTGTTCTCTTTCATTGTTCATAACAGCTAAAAATTGTTTTTTGCTAGCTCCGCTAGATGGCGTTAACTGCACATCCAGCTTCGTCGAGAAAGGCTTTCTCACATAACTAAAGAGTTGAAGAAGAACGAAAAATAAAATTCCACTCGTTATGAACCAAGCAGCGATTTTCACATCAGGCGAAAGATTTATAAATTGTTCAGTAACAATCTGCAATAGTTTGCCAACCCCTAACGAAACGAGGAAACTAACTATCCGCCGACCCCACGTTGCCAAAAAATCTACGTGCTCTAGGTACTCCAATACCCTTTCTAATCTTCTCCTAGCCACGCAAAGCCTCCGCTAACCTCACCTGTTGATAACACAGATTTATGGAAAAAGACGATTCTGAATTTGCGGAATTACGGGAGAGGCTTACGAATTCTGCTGATGTAATGAGCACCACGGGGCCTCTTCTCTGGCAGTGATTTCCTGTCCTCAATCATAATCAGTCTTGCTAATACTTCTTCCTGATTCGGTTGACCCCAACACTCGGATACGTAGAGACGCCTATACGCACGAACTAAGCGTTGGAATTCTTTCAATTGCCAAAGTTTCTGTTGGTCTTTTCGACTAAAGTGTTTGCCAATTTTCGCAGCCGCTTCATTGAGAGAACGTCTATCCGCCATGTGGTATGCAAGGTCTTTGAACCAGGGTGCATATGTTCGGCGTCTGCCTCCTTGGTGAACTCCCCGTTTTGCATACGCCTTACCAAGTAATTCCTGTTCAAGAGGGGTGTACGACTTTTCTTCTAGAACCTCTCGCACTTCTTCTAACGTGGGCTTTAGTGATTCTACCGATTGAACGGGTTCATTACGGCGAACAGTGCGTACGGGAGTAGACGCACTTTGAGTTTCAGCCTCATCGCTACCAAGCGAAGCCAATGCTTGCTCCAATCGAGCGTTCTGTAAAAGTTTTTGGTACTGTCGTTCGCTATAGTTCATGTGGAGTTCGAGGACCCATTCAGGTGGAGTATTTAGAAAGGAAAACCATGAAGACCAATTGGAAATTTGCGCTGGGCTTCTTTACCCTGTTGCTTTTGTCACCAAATGTGTTCGCACAAGAAGTGAGGAAGCCAAAACTCGCGCAGTTGCAAACCCTTGGAGATGATTCCATTTCTGTTGATGGATTTTGGGAACCGGACAATCCGACGAAACATAATGAACTTGTTATGGCCGCGACCCACATTGAGTGTTATCGACACGGAGGTAAGGCGCTTGTGGGAACCGACGCGATTTGCATAACGGCTTACGCCCGAACCGCAGGAGGATTGTTAAGTTCGGATTTCACATTGAACTCTGCTTCATGGTCTGACGATGAAATCGTTATTTCCGATGATTCTCCAATCTGTCTAATCAGCAAGACATTTCTTGATTTGAAGCGACACACTGTAACCGCCTTGGATACTCGTAAGCCGGAGGCCACAGGATTAGGCGACTCCTGCAAATCCTTGCCGGACAGACAAACATATTATTTGCGCGATTCAATCGACTACCACTTGTTCCACGTACCGGTGAAGGAGTAGCTCTGCCTACACTTGACTGCGTTCTTTTGGGTGTGCAAATCTGACTGCATGTTTAAGCTAGAACCAGCCGTCATTGCCGCCTTGATAACCGGGCTTATCGCTTTATTGGGCTTGATTATCAGTAAGGAATCGAAGGTTTCCGAATTTCGCCAGCAATGGATAGATTCACTTCGTGAAGATGTTTCTGCGGTTATCGCTCATGCAGAGGGTATTCGCCGCTCATGTATCTCCGCGTCAATCGGACCACCCGCTGACGCTGGCAGACAATCTCTCTGGGATACGGTCAGAGATGACATGGCTGGTATCAAGAAAAAATCAGCCACAATTCGGCTTCGGCTTAACCCAAACGAAAAGAGAAAAAACGAAAAAGAGGCCAACAATCTGATACTCAGTGCGCTAAAACGATATCGGGAAGTTTTCGATTCGTCCGACACCCGTTTGGTAGGAGTAGATGAGGTAAACGAGCAACTGATATCGGCCACTCAAACCGTCTTAAAGGAGAATTGGAATCGAGTTCGTCGCGGCGAGCGCGTTTATCGGATAACACGGTGGCTCGCAGGTCTTTTTGTACTCGGCGTTCTGATTTATTTGTTGTTTAACACCGTGACAATAAACTTCTAGGACCCCACTCTCTGCCTAAACCGATGACATTTTATTTTGCTTTACTTCGGAGATTTTTCGGGTTTGCGGCCTGATTGGTCCAAACTTTCGCCTGGAGTTGGATAGGGCGTAGCTGTGTTGCTAGCGGCAATAGGCCGCATATGAACAACGTGGTTAGGGTTGAGACCCTTTACTGACTTCTCTAGTTCGCTGGCTGTGTTTACAACTTCTGATTTTGGAGTGCTTGGGTAACGATGCATTTTTGTTCGTCCTTGTATTTTGAAAGTGAGGTGAGATTAAAACTAAATTTGGGAAGGTGCAACCACTTGCCTCGACAACAGGACTGTGCCGGGGTCTACCACTGTAGACGGGAAAGAAGGTGAATCCCTCTTAAACGGCATCTAGTTTTTATAGTTCCACCTTTTAAATGGGTCCTTGAACTCTACTTACCTGATGAAGAGGAGGGCGTTGCAGCTTTAGCATGGCTAGAGAGAATGGACCTTACATATTGCTGAGTTTCTGCTGGCGTATGAAGTAACCAAGCATCACCATATTGAGTGATAGCTCGCTTAACTTTGTCGGGACTCCAATCATAGGCAGCTAATGCTTTATCATAACTTCCGAACTGTCCATACAACTGCTGCATTAATCTGGCACCACCATCAATATTCTGATTAATGTCGTCCGGGTTCACACCAAGAACTCTGGCCGTTTCGGGTTCAAGCTGCATGACACCTCTTGCACCCTTTGGACTAACTGCTGATTGTCTGTATCCCGATTCTTGTTTGGCTTGCGCCTGCAAGATGGATTCAGGTACACCATACTTTTGTGCGGACCTAGAAACTAGGGATTGAACTTCTGAGACTTGTGGGTCTTTGAATTCAGCGTATGGGTCATCGGAATTAGCTCTCCCACCAAACTCCACATAAGGGTCAACTTGAGTGGCCGGAGTTGAAGATTGAGGAACAACTGGTTGCACTGGTTCTTTATAGGTCCCATTCTTCTTGCGGAGTTCTAGCAATCGGTCAGGACGTGTCTTTGCAATATTTTCTTTAAGACGGTCTTCAACACGTTTTGCGAGTTCATCAGATAAGTTTGTAAACAGGCTACCCATTGCTTGTTCTTGGTCGTGCAGGGTTTTCGCGTCTTCTGCGTCCAACTGAGACTTTAAATCCTTTTCATCATCAGTCGGTTTACCCATGCCTAATTTCTCACGAGCTTGTTCTATGCGACCCTTTTCAGGTGGTGCTAAAGCAATCTGAGCCTGCTTCTTCAAAATAGGGTCATTCGTTTCGTATGTAACTGGGTAAGGGTTGAATCCACCAACAGCACTAGCGGGTCTTTGAATTGGTTGACCATCTAGACCAGTCTTAGGAGGAACATTCTTAGATAGTCCGGGGATGTTGGATTCAAAGGATTGAGCAACGCTGCCAGGCTTCCTGACAGTCGGGTCGATGATGTGCGCGGTGTTACGAACGAAACCGGGAATGAGTTCGTTTGAAAGAGTTGAGCCAACATTTTGTCGGCCTTCCCATAAGTTCGTAATCTCGGACATTGTATTTAAAAATGGGATGTCTCTACCTAGGTCTGAAGACTTTTTCAAACCCTCTGTGATTAGCTTCCTGATGGAAGAATCATTGGGATTCTCTTTGACACTCTCTGCAATATTCGCAGCGAGACCAAGGGTCAGGTAGACAGGAGGGAGTCCTTTCCATGTGTAGTATTTATTACCAACCTTAAATGAGTAAGGCTGCCATCCTGTTGCCTCTAAGATTGCTCGTTTCTTCGGGTCAGTTGGACCGCCACCAGTAATTTTTCCTTGCAAAGCTGAGTGCAAGGCCCAAAGGAATGCACCAGTACCAAGTGCATTTTTGGCAAGAGCATCACTGAGTTCACCACCTTTTAATCCATCAAACATCACACCCTTAGCTGTACCAACCAAACCAAGTGGACTGTAGCGAGCACTTTCACGAACAACGTCAGCGGGAGTTTTCACGAATGGGAAGAGATATTGAAAGATTTTACCTCTGTTCTTCAGACCTGCGACCCCTCGCATAAACTCGTTATACAAACCAGGACCTTCAAAACCTTGTTGGAGCGTTTGAGTCTGAGCATAGAGTTCTGCCTCGGCTCGCATCGTTTTAGTAGGATTGGCGCGGAGTTCCTTAATACGCGCAGCACCTTCAGGCGTAAAGGGATTCATCCCTTCATTAGCCGCGATGCGATAAGCGATAGAGTTTATCTGAGCGGTGTAGTTAACAACGTGTTCCCCGCCCGTGACAGCTGACCGCAATCGAGTCGGAATACGGATAGCTCGTCCTAGTTTGCCTTTAATGGCTATATCAGGAGAACCAAACTCATTACCTGTTTTCCCATGAAGACTTATTTCCGTCTTGAAAGTCTTCATCGCAGTTTCAAAACCTTCTTTGAACCCAGCTAACTTATACGAAAACTTTCCTTCTAGTGCATATCGTTCCTGAGGCGTACCCGTTGCGCCTGAACGGGCGTAGTCAATTATTCCTGCCGCAACCTTGGTAGGATAATTTGCAATCTCCATCGCAGTATCGCCAATGAACTTTCGTGCGAATGCACCACCGGACACGAGCGAGTTAATCCATGCTTCATAGATTTTGTCTCCCATACTGGATGGTTTAATCTCTCTGGAAAACTTCTCAATTGAAGTGGGGTCGGTAGGGTCAAGCTTGCTCATGCGCCTAGCAGCCTCTCGCTTTGCATCCTCTGGCATCTTAGACAATGAGTCAGCGATGTCCTCAATCGCGCTCTTCGGTCCAACTGCTTGAAGGGAACGTCCCGCTTCTCTTGCGACTTGTCCTCGAAACACATTGTTAATCTCGTTGTGTTTGGCGAGTGTGTACATGAAGTCATCTAACGATTTTGGATTAACACGTGCTGCCTGAGCGGCGTTCACAACGTCCCGTCGAGAATTATCAAGAAGTGTTCTAGCAGCTTCGATTTGTTCGGCAGACTGAGCCTGACCAATCGGGGTGTTTAGAAGTTCATCCTCAGTCATACCCATTTCGCTAGCCAATTGCTGACGCAATGGCGCAGTCAAGGGCTGAGTAACACGCGGGTCGCTAATGGCTTGTAAGATTCCAGAGCCATTATTCAAAACCTTCCGAACATCCTCGGTGGAATTAATTTCATCAGGATTGGCAAAACTGGACAGGAGCTTGGTATTCTTTTGGATTCGGTCGTACACGTCTGGTGCAATCGAGTCAGGGTTATCCGCTATTGCCCTTCGGTAAATGTCTGAAGGCTTTACATTCATTTCGGGATTCGCCTGAGCAGCGTCAATAGAGTTTTTGACCTGTGAAATTTGCAACTGCGTTCGCTGCTCTATCGAACCCTGTTGAGCAAGTTTAGCATTCGCCACTTGTTCAGGTGTTGCGTCTGGATGGTCGATGATTGCCTGTTGACGAGCAATCTCTGCGGTGTGGTTTTGAATTTCCTGGGAGACATTCGACTTTGGAGCTTCTTGCTCAATGAAGGCCGCACTGGTACCTTCACCCTGTTTCATTGCAGGTTGAGCTTCATTTATCGCCAACGGATTTAAAGCGCCTTTGACTCGCTCCACTCGATTTTGAACATCAACATTCGATACAGGAGCAGGCGCAGCCTCAGTAGGAATACTAGTTTGAGGCGCACCTTCACCCATAGCAGCATGAGTTCCAGCGGCTAATCCTAAACCCACATTGATTCCAGATTGGGTTAAGAGCCTTGAAGCCGTTTCATAATCACCAGTTTCTAATGCTTGTTTAACACCAGGAATACTCTGATAGGCGTGATAAATCATCTGAGCAGAAAAACCCGCAGAGACCAACCGAGGAATTACTTTCCCCGCCATTCCTCCAATCGAACCGAGACCACCAGTTATAGCCATGATTCCCAAATTCTCTGGAGTAGTCATGCCAGTAACAGCATCGGCTTCTGCCTGTTGAATCCCTGCATAAGCACCTGCAACTTTACTAAGCGTAGTGTGTCCACTTTGATTGAGTTTAGCTTGAGCGTATTTGCCTGCAATCAAAGGCAACGCAAATAGTGGGTCTTCCTCTACATTTGCAAGGGGCTTCTGAATTAATCCACCAACGGATTGTATGAAACCCGGTGGCATTGGATTCTTTTTGTAAGCGGTATCAACAGGAAGTTGCGGGTCTTTACTGACTGCAAGCGGACTAGAGGACCCACTTTGGGTGGGACTTTCAGCCGGGACAGTTTTCGTTTTACCTTTTACCGGAGTCTGAAACTCGGCATACGGGTCATTGGATGTGTTCTGGAATTCGGTATACGGACTGGCAGGGCTGGAAGTCTGCTGTCCACCAAATTCTTCGTAGGGATTGCTATTAGGTTCAGGCATGTTTGTTTAAACCTACTGAGTGACAATGGCGTTCGGGTATTTGGCTTGGAATGCAGAGAGATTGGATTTAGGAATTTGTGCAGAAGGATGACCAGGAATCTGAACTGTAACCATTCCTGAAGAACTATTAGAAGACGAACCCAATACGCTGTCCTGAACTTTTCGTTGCTCTTGGTATTTTTGGTAATGCTCTCTTTCACTGTCTATGTCAGCTTGGTGTTGGGCTGTACGGGCTTCCCTGTCTGGACCCTGAAGGGCTTGCACAACCTTCCCCGTTATCGGGTCAACCTTCGTAGCTGCCATATCCCGTGCATAAGCCGCATTCATGCTGTCTATATGGGACTCATATTGATTTTCAATCGTTGCGTCTAACCGCGCACGATTATCAGCGGACTGACTGGCTCGAAGTTGAAGGTGATTATCAAGCAAATCATCTGCTTGCTTCTGTCTCTGAGCTAGCGTCGCAGCATTACGGCTATTGCGGCCTTCCTCCAGCATAGAGGCAGTTTGAGCCTTTTGCTCATTGGCTTGCTGTGCGAGAGGACCTTTCTGGCCGAAGTAATCAGCTTGAGCACCGTATAGCACTCCGCGTGCACGAGCTTCGTCTATATCAGCCTGCTGTTTTGGTGCCTCGAACGCTTGCTGTTGTCGTTGACGGTTATTCTCCGCTTGTATTCTCAGTTGCTCATTCAACCGTGCCGCTTGGATTCCAGTTGGGTCTCGGTTCGCGGCAATTTCTTGAATTGTGTTCGGAGCGTTCAACAATAAATTACTTATTACGCCTGCCGCACGACTGTGATTCTGACCAAACTGGGTATTGGCAAACAGGTTCGGTTGACCTTGACCTGGTTGACTAGCTGGTGAAACTGTCTGCTGTAAAGCTTGGAATAATTCCTGGGGGATGTATTTGCCACCACCCATATGGACCGCTCCACTTTGAATCATTTGGTCATGGTTACTTTGACCTTGCTGCCGAGCCTCCGTTTCTGGCGTGAGTGCTGGTGTAACAGGGGGAGCAGTATTGGGCGCACTCCCAGAAGGATTTAGCGCAGGGGAAACTTGCTGTGGAAAGCTCGCCAAGAAATCTGAAAGTCCTGATGTGTCGTTAGAGAATGCCATTTTTTATATTTCCTTTATTTCATTTTGAATAGGCTGGATTTCTGAAATCTGTTTGCGGACTACGGGTTCCGTCGTAGAGATTAGTTCGAGAAATAATTCATACGGAAGTACAGCCATGATGGGGCCATCCTTCGAGCACTGAACCAAGCCAATATCTTTTCCATGTAGGCTGTTGGTGATAAGAGTTCCACCTTTGTAAAGTTTGGAGGCAGCAAAGGTCAGACCGCCGTGCAGTACATTCTCTGACTCAGGATTGCGATTGCGTAATTTACAGTCTACGAAATGCTTATTCGTGGCGAGAGCCTTAATGCGCTGAAGTAAAATCTTTGGTGCTTTCAATTTGCCTTCCTCCTGCGTTTGTTTTCTTTAACTATGAAATCGTTCTGAAGATGTCCGCATGAGAGCGGCCAAGGTCCTCGACGCAAACTACAACCAGTAACTGTGGTTTTTTTAGAACATGTACACAGGCATCGCCAACAAGCCCTTCTCCACCTGTCTACATGTGAAAACTCTAAAACCGTTAGCTGTCCAATGACTTTGCCGACCATGTCTGTACGACGTTCTTTCATGCTGATTCCTAATCCTTAAGTTGAGTTCTAGGCCCCCTTTCCCAAGAGCTAAATTCACGTTTCAGTGGCTATCTCTTGGCTAGGATGTGGGGCGACAGAGCCTAGATTTAATTAGCTTGAAAACTTGGATTGAATCTCTTGGGAAGGGGCCTAGAAGACTGAAGTACTACAATTCACCAATGTTTAAAGGGTTTTAGCGGCTTTTGCGTCTTGCAGATTTACACCACCAAGGAACCGCTGGCCTGTTTGACTTCTTAATCTTGTTATTTTGGTCCTTGGTTAGTTTGAAATTCTCTTTGAATTGTAGATTCTGTTTGTAAGCCCGAATCTGTTGGCGGGTTTCGTACTCAGAATCCTTCAAAGCAGCGAGCACCTTTAACTGTGCAAGTAATTGTTTTTCCTTCTTTAACTTCTCAATTTCTTTTGCTTGTACGAGGATTGTCTTACCAAGTCGGATGTCCTGAACTTTTTTTGTAGCCACTTGCGTTGGTCAACCTTGAATGTGATTCCCTCTACAGAATTGGAATGGGTGGCGTTGCCAGCATGGGAGTGTGGAGATTGCACTCCTGCCACCCACCCAAGCTTGTTAATTAACGAATGCGGACTGCGCTTGCATTGCTGCAACTTCACACTCGCTAGGTGTGAACCAGGAATCTATTTCGGCTTTATTTATAACGTCCATTTTCCCCGGCCTATTCTCCGCACAATATGCGAGGTATGAGATGACGTCTTTAATCGTTGGTACAAAGTGAAGCTCATCACTGGACCATTGGTCCACTTGCCACAACAAATCCTGTAGCGTCGAACCGGGACGGAGAAAAGCGAGGTTGCAAATCTGCTCGGATAAGGGCGTCTCTGTGTAATAAATCATTGAGGATTTCCTTTTACAATTTCTTGCACCTGTTGTCTAACAGCGAGGTCGTTCTCGTACCGGATGTAGGCTTGAATCACTCTTTGCTCACCGAGTTCTACTAAGAGTCTAAGCTCGCGTAGCTGCTTCTCTCGTGGAAGGGTTAGAAGTTTATCAAGCGTGGCCTCAAAGAAGTCTTTAGAAGGACTGAACATTTGCAAGCTCCTACTTGTGGACGCTCCAAGGAATATGAAATGAATCAGTCTTCTCGTCACGAGGCTTGTTTGTACGGGCAATAATTGCGTTTCTTTCCGCTTTTAGACGCGCACGTTCCTGAACCATAGCATCTGCGTTACCTTGTGTCGTACCGATACGTTTCCGATTCTCAGCTAATTCGTCCAAGAGTTTCGTATTGACGGCGAATGCCGACTGTTCCTTTTCAAGTTCTGGTTCCCTGATGATTCGTGGGTCTCCATTCATATAAAGTCTCCTTGTCCTGCTAAATCTATGCCTGCTTCCACCCCTAGCTCGGTTAGAACACTCACTAATTCAACCAAGCCGATTGGCTCGCCATCCTCGAACATCGAGGGGTCTATAACAAACTCCTTAACTTCATCTGGCTCGATATAGCCTATAGTCAGCTTTCCATCATCCATTCGCTCAACTACTATGCAGCTTGTTCCGGCCTTAAAAAGACTAATCATTGTGTGTCCTAGAGTCCTCATAAAGACTTATTTCAGTTTCTCGTAAATTGGCGGGTGTAAGAATCTGATTTGAGTGACGTTAAAGGAAAACTTTTTCAGATGGTCCACTGAACATAGCTTATATGCACGATTACGGTTATTCCAACTGTTTCAATTCCCCCTGAGCCAACGGATAATACTTTTAAACTGACCTATTAGAGATACGGGGTAACTGGCTGACACTGAAGGTGGATAGCTATATTAAGCGTAGATACAGTAGATGAGGGGTACAAACCAGGGTTAATTTTAACTACTCTCGTGTGGAGGAGAACTTTCACATCCCCGTCACTCTTTAAATCAGAAATAATCCCCATTAGGTAATGGACTTTAGACTATAAACAGGTATAGCTTGTACTCTACCCTAGGGTTTAATAGTCGAAGACTTCTCGTACGTGAGGTTCGTAGGCGATGGGAGCCAGTCTTTCTTACCTGCGGTAGCGGCTAGGTACTCGTCTTCCGAAGAGTAGAACGTCCAGCCAAGCATGGCGTTCGCGCCCACAGTGACCTTCTGGTAAGGTACGTGTCGAGGCTCGTGGTAGAACTGCACGCTGTAGAAGGCGTCTGGTAGCTCGGCCAATACCTTCCCTTGGTATAAGGTGCCAGCGGTGAACCAAGAACCAGGTAGGTCGCTTATATTTATAAAATTCATCTTTAAACCCTGCATTTTGTTGTTGCTCCACCCTTAGAGGGTCCTTACACACTCTAAAAGGAATTTTTTGTCCCACCCTATAGAAGTAAAAAATGGGACAGTCCTACCGGGGTGTGTATACGGGGGAGAGTCGTTTACACTCTCTCCCCCTGTGTATACTTAAATTCACCCTTTCTTCCAACGGGCCGCTGTACTCTTACTAACACCCAATTCCAAAGCTAATTCTCGAACAGGCTGGTCGGATTTACGGGCGACTTCTTTTAAGTCTGGAAGTACGACATAGCCTGAATCAGTAAGTTCGATTGTAACTTCTGGCTTAGCTGCCTTCCCTGGTCTCCGACCTTCGTAATCCAAAACTCGTTGGGGAGAGTCGTCTTTCACAGGCTTAAGCATGGTGTTGAAGTCCATGCATCCCCGCATTGGGCCGTAAAGCATGTCGTCGAAATCAATGCTGTCACCTTTTCTGCCATTCAACTTACGAGTGTGGTTTATAAGCAGAATGGCAATCTCATGGTCAATCTGAAAAACCATCTGCTTTAATTCACCGATTCGTAGCGTGACTACACCGGGGTCTGCCATCTCGCCGCCTTTGAAATGACAAAAGGGAACAAACGTATCAATGATTAAGACCTTAGGATGGTGCTTCAGGATAAGACTAGACCAGAATTCTAGTTGAGCTTCCCAGTTTGAGGGTCTGGTGAAATGAAAAGCTACTTCACCATTGTCTTTAATTATTTTTTTGGGATAACCGTTTCTTTCAGTCGGAACAATGGTAACGTGCTCATTCCCGTACAAACTCGTAATTACTTCAAGTTGGTCAATAAGGATTTCTTCAGTTTGTTCAGAAATGTATAGAACATCTCCGGGATAAGTTTCTTCATTTAAGAAGGCTTCTCCCCTGGTTTGAGCACCTATAGCATGGAAAAGAAGGGTAGTCTTACCCATTTTGGGAGGAGCGTTAAACGAACTGGTCCCGCCGACACGGGCGATTCCTGGGACATACCACTTGTGTTCTGTCTTAGGCTTGTACAACATTGCCGCTGTACTCACGCCGTTACAAGACATAAGGCGAATGTGTTCTTCTTCGACTGCTTCTTTGTTTTGTCTAGCGAGTTCTAAACACTCAACAATGACCTCCCGGTCGGACTTATGCTCCAATGCCTCAAGTTCAGGCTGGGACTCGGATTCACCGTCAAGGCTCTGGCATATTTGTTCTGCAAGCAATTCCTCTTGGGTCTCTTCGTCCGGTTGAATCTCGGATGCTTCATGTTCTAGGAGAGGCGTATCATGTTCAAGGAGTTCATTCGCATAGAATGCTTCGGCTGTTTTATACCGCTCATGTTTTCGCGAACGGGGATAAATGCGACCCGCCAAATCCAAAACTTTAATAACTAGCGCTTCGACTTTCTGACTATCGGCTATCACTGGTTAACACCTCCACCTGCTCTACTGGCTGTTCAACAACCAAACTGTAAAAGCCTTTCTCGTTCCTTTTAACAAGCTGGTCTCCCGCTGCCCATCTTTGATACAACTTCCACTGTCTAGCGGCAGCGTTGACTTCTCGCTTCCCTGCCCTACGCTCTTTGTGCGGACACGGCATTCGCCTATTACGTTCCACGTCTGGTTGAGCTTCGACTTGAATTTCATCCATATATAATTTCCTTGCCGCGTTTGCGGTCTTCTATATGCGTGCGCGTGTGCGCGATTTATTTGCTTCTCGAAAAAAGCGGGAGTTTCTTTTTCTGTTCCCACTCTGATTCTTTGGCTTCTTTAAGGGCCTTAGCCCAAGCTCGCCTGCGTCTGTACCGCTCCGGGCGAGACTCGCCGTCATACTTCGTTAACATAATGTGCCTCATTTAAACGGGAAGGGTTCTTTAGGACACCTACTCTGTGCCTACAGTTCTGTAGCGCTTGGTTGAGAGAGGTGTCAGCAGGCTCAGAGCCAAGAGTTTTGAAATGCTGTAGGGTAAAGCAGGTGTCCTAGAAGACTGCTACTTCGTGGTTTGTAGACTTCGTAGAATTTGCAAATCAGTTTTTACAAGTTGTTTGCAACGGTTAAACATTTTTCTAAGTTGTGAAATTTCCTGAGTCCAGTCCATCGGTTAGTAGCTCGTAACCGAAGGCCGATTGAGAAACCGTTGCTCATTGGCCGGGTTTCCCCAGGTCGTGTGTAAGATTACTCTGTCTCCCATAGGGATGACATGGTTCGTGACCATGTACCTTCCGAATTCGTTCACATCCTCAATCGTGCAAGTATAGAGCTTATCGTTAAGCATTTTAAAATTCTCCTACCTGTTATTGCAGGTCAACCCGCTGGCGGGTGTTTCGTATTCCCTCTCTAATTAGAGTTTAAACAATTTCCTTGCTCAATTAGTTTATTGATAATAAAAGAGTTATAAATAATGTTTAAGGGTCTGTTCAGATTCTAAAGAAGTTAAATCGTGCATATAGACCCTTAGACGAGGACCGTTCCCTTCGACTTATCGAGAGTCTTCGTGGCAGTTCCTTCAAAGGTTTTGACTCCTCGGTCCACCGCGTGTGTGAATCCCCGGCGAGCTTCCTTGTCAAAATTGTCTGAGCGAACCTTACGGTCTCCGCCATACGTGGACTGTGTTCGACGTGTCTTATGAACGCTCAGCTTAACTCTGAATCCAAGCTTAGGAGTTGTACGAGTCTTGTACTCGGCTGGATTACCAAGCAGCTTCCAACTTTTTACCTCGTTGGTGTCTTCGTCTACGTCATCGGCCTGATACAGTAAACCGTTTTCCAGTTTGGCTACAAACCACCTTTCAATCATTATCGGCTTACCTGTCTCTTTGTCATAACAGGGCACGTCGGAATACTCGATACGTCTTCCCTTTGGCGAGACTATCGGTCGCTTATGGTTCTGTTTTGGCGCACCAGGACCCGCATACCTACGTCCGACAAACGGAATAAATGGCTTGTCAGACTGACTAAACAGATATGACACGGTAGACGGCTGCACAGGCGGATGAATTTTTGCTCCGAGGATTAATCCTTCTTCAACAGTCAAACCCATCTTCTCCTGATATATTTCTGCGAACACAATGCACTTGTAATCAGGGTCTTTGATGGGGCGGATTTTTCCCTCAATGTTGTACAGAGTACGAACAGATATTCCTAGCTCGTCAGCTCTTTGTTTCGCCTTCTTATCAGAAAAGACAAGCTGGTGTAAGAGCTTCATGTCCCATTTGACAGGCGCACTGCTTAGATATTCCTCGTTCGCAATACCTTGGTCTTCTAAAAGAACTTTGTCCATCAAACCAGCAGACATATGAGTTTCCTGCTTACGAACAGGTATGGCTTCGCTCAGTTCCGGCGCAGATGGGCATTTTCCGGCAAGCCTGGACGCAATCTCTGCATAGAGCCTTCTATTACGCTCAATGTTTAGGTCCTGCTGTTCACAAGACATCGCCTTTCGGTAGAGCCGTTTAATGAGAATAGAACCATCCGGCTGGACAACTTTCTCTCTGGTGTACACCTTCGTAGTGTTGTCAACTGGAAGGACACGGGCGAGCAACTCTGTCTCTAATTGTTTTAACGAACCCAATTCTTGTTCTTGCTTACGAGCAAGGTCGATTGCAGCCTGTTTAGCTTGGTTACGAATTTTTCTAACTTGCTTGTTTCTTCTTGCCTTCTTCACAACTTGTTCTTTCACCAGCTTGTCGAGTTCTATCAGGAGCGTAGCTCTGAAGTTTATCGGTCGAGCTAACGCAGCCTGAGCATCGCTCCATCGCACAGCTTTGAACGGCTCTACGATAGAAATGATTAATCCGAGAAGCCATTGCATCTCGTCTGCACAGTCTTTGGACAGCTTGTAGGATGTTTGACTTGAGTAATATTTAAGTTTTTCGAGGATATAGGCCACCTGTATGTCAACGATGGTCTCAAGCTGTAAGAACCCGTTGGGTAAACTAGCCTGAGGGTTCTCTGCAAGAAACTCTTTTAACCATCTGTTCTTGTTTACAGCGAAGATGATTGACCTGACCCGATTGTCTAAGTCAGTTGATTCCTTGTAGGCCGTCACTTGCTCTGGCGTGATAAGCCATTTGCCAACGGGCATAGACGCAAAAATACCCACACCTTTTTCAGGTTGTGGGCAAAAGACTTCATTGATTAAAACTGCTTGATTGGTACTCATCTCAACTCTTACCTTTGTTTGGATTTACGCACTCTCAACCTGCTGTACTTCTCTAATAGTGCGGAGCAAAGGCGGTTGAGGACCTTTACCCCTACCTAGAGGCTCAACCCTTTTGAGGGAGTCGTTAGGGTATCGGGACTACTTTAAAACTCGGAGTACGACGGAACAGCAGATGGGGATTATTACAGAATCATTTAATAGACGAATGAGAAGGCTATTATACTCAAACTATTTTCATTATTCGTAAAATACCGTTGCAACCTCTTGATTCTGTGGAATGAAGGGGACCTTCTAGCGGGGTCCTTCGGCGGGTCGCGCTATCTGTCTACAATAATTTATACGTTTGAAACGTCCATTCTCCTAAATATATTTTCATTATAACAATTTACTCGTTTCGAACACCCAAAAGTACACCTGTCCATTAAATAAAGTGTAACTAGACACGAGGACCCACTAATTTGGTGGGATTAGAGAAGTGTAAAAATGGTGATACCTGACTATGCCGAAGGCAGTTTAAACTCGCCTACGAGCCTCCTATAGGGCAAGAATACCGCTTCTAGAGGGCTACTTAGCCTTACGGCTCGCCTTCGGGCTATAGGAAGCTTCCTGAATAGGAACGACAAGTTTCCCATTCACAATCTTAGAACCCTTCGGTCTGCCGCGTTGTTTACCGCTCTTAGTAGTCTTAGCGCCGCCAGCCTTTAAGACCTCTGCCAGTTCAGCTTGTTTAGCTGCTATCTCCGCTTTTAGTCTAGTTACCTCAGACTGAACCCTGTTTGCCAGTTCTTCCCTTAGTCTTGCAAAGGATACGTTTTTAAGGCTAGCCATTTTGTTAATCTCCTTGTTCCAAGGTGTAATCCAGTTTTATTAGATAGTCAAGTTTTAAGTAGAACCCACCTAACTGGGTCCTCGTGACTACTTGGAATAAGCCTATGCTTCCAAATGGGGATTTACTCAGTAGGGGCAGTTTTAGCGACTTTCCAGCAGGTTCCGACCGACACGCCCAATTGGGCGGCCACGGCCTTCCAGCTTGCTCCCTGTGCTCGCAGAACAGCAATTGCGGAGGCATCCACGACCGCTTTCGGCCTGCCCAACCGCACACCCCGCGACTTCGCGTGTGCCAGCCCCGACCTTACTCTATCTATGGTCAACTCTCTTTCAAACTCAGCTATAGAAGCAAAGATACCGAATACAAGCCTGCCATTCGCGGTAGAAGTATCAACCCCCTCGTGTATGCTGATAAAGTCAATTCCAAGGACTCGAAATTCTTCCAATGCGTTTACCAGTTGCCTAAGACTTCTAGCAAAGCGGTCATAGCGATAAACAATAACCGCGTCCACCAATCTCTTCTTACAGACAGCCATCAAGCGGTCTAATTCGGGTCTCGATTCTTTGGAACCGCTGATGCCAACGTCTACATACTCGCCTTGGATTGTTAATCCCCTGCGCTCGCAGTATTCGCGTAGTTCACGGAGTTGTACGTCTGGATTCTGGCCGTTTCCAACAGTCGAGACCCTGGCATAAATTGCTGCGCGATGTTCTGTCATGTTAGTCCGCTGCAACACTCTCCGTCTGGTATCTGTAGTAAGGAATTCCTTTGTCTGCACGTCTGTAGATGGCCCATAGTTTCCGAGGGTTATTCACCGCTTCGCTTAAGCGGAGAATTTCACTCTCCATAGCTTCGTAGAATGCCTCAGGACTGCAAACACTCCATGAATCGTGCTTCGCTCGCTTAAGCACTTCAATCGAACGCTGAGCCTTTGCAATGTCTTGCTCCAACTTCTTTTCCGGCGTCCCACCTTTCGGTTTCGGATACGCTCGCTTGCATGTAGGACAGCAATTATTTGAGTTCATATTTTCTCCCCGCGTATGTAGTCCGCACTTTTTTGCGCAGCACTAGCCGCGTTCACGAGAAGTTTAGAATCTCCTTTGAGCCTCTTAATCCACGTCTGTATATAGGCGGCAGAGTTTTCAATGACTGCGGGTGCAATACCTGTAACTCCGCAGAGCATGGCCGCACCCATCTCCGCTACTAGTTCTTCTTTGCTGTAGGATTCAGTGCCGAAGTTTTCGAGCGTTTCAAACCCTTCACGACCTACCCGCGAAGGGTGTCCGGTGCTATGGGTCAATTCGTGAAAGAGTGTGGCGTAATACGCTTCACTCGAATTAAAAACAGTCTTAGAGGGAATACCTACACTGTCCGTAGATGGTTTGTACCATGCTCTATCCGATTGCTGAATAACAGGAGCGTTCGGTATAGCCTGTACCAGAGCCTCACAAGCCTCAATATCCGGTACGGGTATGTGATTCTCTATTCCTAGTTTGCTCTGAATCCCTTCCGTCTGACTGAGATTAAAGACCCTATAGAATCGCAGCAAGAACGGTTTTGAGACTTTGCCAGTCTTGGGGTTTAGCTTCTCTTCGCCAACATTCCAGAACACAACTACATGCGAGTGTTCGTCTTGTTTAAGCGAACCACCTAGCTTGTCTATCTGGTTGTAAGTCAACCAATAGGGACTAGGAAAGCCAGACGCGGATAGGAGAAAAGTGTTTATACCGCGATACGGTTTCTGGCTAATTAGGTTGCAAGGCTCTTGCGTAATCCAGGGTTTGCGCCAAGGAATTACACCCGCTTCTAGGTGCTTGATAATTTGCTCAGTAACAATTTCATAGACGTTTGGCATTAGAGTGACCTGCCATACGTCTTGCGCCACAACTGTCTACGTAATCCCAGGATTGTGTTCTGTGCTGCGATATTCGGGTGTAAATCGGACAGGTTGCGAACGATGTCAACAGACTGAAGATACGTGAGTACAGACCCTAGAATGTGTACGCCATCCGATTCTGTTAGCTTACGTTCTGTTTGAAATGGAGAGAAAGAGGGTGATACAGTGTGGGTAGATTGCATAAGCGCTTACCTCGCTTGTGTGGTTTAGGGCTGGTACTCGGCTCGAACCGGGTGCCAGTCCGTTTCTAATTCTTCAACAAACTATCACACCTTTTATTTATTGTCAAGCTTAAACCTTCGTAAAACATTACTTTTATACCATCGAATTTACCATGGTATTGGTTCTGATTATAAGTCGGTTACAGAGACCCATTATGGGTGGGTTTTATGAACACTCTACCTTGTAGGTAGCCGTAGGCTAGGCCGACCAGCCACAAACCCATTAAACAACTAGGCTATAACTTGGTGCGCCGAAGCGTATAGCTATCTCTAGCCGTTAGGCGCTGCGTAGCCGATAGGCTGTTGTATACGTGAGTCGAGGCTTAGGGTCTGACCCTCCTAGGTACGGGCGTTCCTTAACCCAACACAGATTTTCAAGATTGAGTTTTGTCCAAGCGCGAATTCCATCAACGGTAAGCTGTTTTAATTCGAGGGGTGAAGACCGTAGAGTCCTAATCCATAGCCTAGGAAATACAGCACAAGTGCCGAGAGTAGTAACGCGCCGAATATACGTAGTCCTCGCTCAAAACGACCTTTGGGTTCACCGCTCTTAGGAAAGAATGCGCTACGCCATAAGTATGCGGCAGCGATTGCAAGTATTAGTAATCGTATCCAGCCAAAAATATTTGTGTTCATCTTCCGGCTGTAATCTCGCTCGACTCGTGGTTCTAATGTACCAATAAATATTCCAGACGCGGGCCTTTTTTATCAAACCTGTTTTTGCAAATAACATTTTCAAGATTGAGTATTCGCCTTGGGAGAATACTTGCTCCTAGCTGGTATACTTCGGCCCGTGCTTCTGAAACAGATTGGCGCTCGAATCATTATGGCGGCATTTCTGTTTGGTCTGGTCGCCGTCAGAATTACCCGCGCTACACACTCTCATACGTGGTTCAATAAATTCTGGGCGCTAATTATGTTCGGAATGTTGGTGCTTGGCGCGATGATAGGCGTAGCCGGAATGATAAGTAATGCTATTCAACATCGTAAGACGAAACTTCGTGGCTGACAATTTTCTCACCTGAATCCCACCTGAGATGGGTCCTTGAAGCAGCATGAAATCAATTTACCAATTGAATTTCTTAAGGGGGAGTTCGTACCTGCAAACGTGTTCGATGAAATGACGCTGAACCTCTGCCGCATTATGCTCCTGCTCTGTTTTATTCTTAGGGTTTGGGAGAACCCACGAGCATTCGCTACAAACGAAACATTCGGCGTCGGTGGTGATTTGCCAAATTAACATACGTTGTTTCTGTGGGGCTTGACCTGTCATGACTTAAGGATGCTATCGCAAGCGAATTGGGTACATAAAAACTTTCCCAATACGAGGGGTGGGGTGCTTTGCAGAGGGGGATGCCTGTTTGTACCAAACGAAATTACCATACAGGATTTTAGAAAATCGAAATCTTGGCTTTAGGAAAAAGAGGCGGTCACGTGTACGAAGCTAATTAATGGTCACTTTCACGCCGCGTCTCTGTAATTCAGAAATAACATCTGCCCTCGCTGGAACTCGCAGAAGAGATAATTCAGTCAGATTGGATAATGCCAGAAGCGGAGCTATGTCAACGACAGGTATATCAAAGAATGAAATCTTCTTCAGGGATACAAGATTTGCTAGTTCCGATACTGAAGTGATTGGCACGTCGTTTAGGCTGAACTCGGCCAGATTCTTGTATTCATGCCCGACGAGGAATTGTAAGGAACTGATTTGCACTTCGCTGATAGACAGACTTTTCAACTCTTCAAGCTCTCCAATGGCATTCACATCCGTTACTTGGGCGCGTCCCCTGGTGAATCCTGGTCCATCTATTCGTAGCAGGGTCAACTTGTGGAGCTTACGCAACGGCGATAGGTCAATCACTGGTGGTCCCCAAATATTCAGCGTCTTCAGGTTAGACAACATTCCAATAGCTGCCGAGTTAAAAGGCGTATAAGAGATTATCATTAGCGAAATTATTTGATTCAAACGGCCCAGGCTAGCAACTTGCTTTCCATCAACATTGAGTTCCTCTAAGGAAGAGTTTTCACTTAGCATCGATACATCTGTTACCTGAGAATCTCTAACATCAAGTGATTTGAGCAATCTTAATCTTTTGAGCGGCGATATATCTTTGACTAACGATGATCCAATATTAAGCGTTACTAGTTTCGTTAAGCCGCTTAGTGGCTCAACATTACTAACCCGCGAATTATTTAGGTTGAGCGTGTCCAAGTGAATCAGTGACGCCAAAGGGGAGACATCTAAATCTGAGCGAAGGGTAAATGGCGTCTGAGAAATGTAGAGCTTGCGAAGATTTTTCAATTGCCGTAATTCTGATAAGTCGCTTATATCAGACGCACTAATACTAATCTGAACGCATTCGTTGATTCCGGCCATGAATCGTAGGCCATCGATACTCGGAACCTGTTGAAGCTGCAATGCAAATGGCTTATGAAGCATCTTGAAGTAATCAGCCGATTCCTGCATATCGGGCAACGATTTATTGCTAATCTCGAATGTAGTCAGATTCTTTGCATATTCTTCCTTCACACCCCATCCAAGTCGAACTAAGTTTCCAAGAGGATTGACCACGTCTGGTGTGTTTTTGACAGGAGTGGATGGTTTGTTCTCCGGCGCAGTAAGGTCGGCGGGATGCTGCTTTTCTTTATCTGGTGTTTGATTAGTCGTTTCAACCCGTTGGACGGCTAACGAAGTTACACTTTTCAGGGCTTTGTTTATGCCGGCCCAATAAATTACCGAGATACCTCCACCAAGAAGAAACACAATAATCCAGACCAACATGCTATTCACCCGCTTTCCAAGAGCAAGTCCGGTCTTCCGCCAAAGCTCAGTGTTTAAGCCGTATTCCCAGGTTATGTGCCACGCCACTACGAACGCTACCCACGGAATAATCTTTTCAATTAGCTCAGGATTCTTCCACAGAAGCCAGCCTATAAGCAGACCTAACCCAATAACCTCAGCCACTAAAATACGAAATTTTCGCATTCGGAGAATTGTACACCCTCACCGAAGTGAGCATAAATTGTTCAGTAAATATAGAAGAAGTCTGGCGGCTTTTGTACCATTCAATCTAATGCTGTCTCATCGCAGCAGTTAACATAGAATGCAGCCCATGCCCTGCCGTACGCGGAGGAAAAAGTGAGAATGTCAATCATGTTGGTTTTGGTGCTTCTGTTCTCAATTTCAAGTTTTACCCAGGAAGTGCAACATGCTCCGACCGCCGCGCAATGCCAAGCGGACCAAGCTCTGTGGCTTTCCAAGTTGGAAACTCGTGGTGGAACCTCCGACATTATCGTCCAGACTTTGCACAAATGGCAAAATGAAATGTCTGATTGCGAAGCGGTGGACCCACTGAATAAATTCAAATACTTCAACACAGAGACGGAAATTGAGGCCGAGCTTGAGGGCCGAGAATTGAGTTTCATCCATCGTCATAATCTTTATCAACAATTCCTAGATGAAGACTCAGCAGGCAAGCGTTAAATGGACAAGACTGCAATCCTTCAGGCTGCCCAAGAAGAACTGATGAAACACCACTGGGATACGTTCTGTACGCAGCCGCTATCAATTGCCGAAGGAGGTAAAGGTGTGATTGTGCCGGGTTGTATTCATTGCAAAATTTTGTTGTACACGACCAACCAATTCCTGAGCCACTTAGCGATTGATGTGCTGCCGAAGATTCTTGAAACGGTCTTTCAGAATCAGACATGAAACGTTTCCTCGAACATTGGGTGAAGGTTCTGTTAGGTCCTGTAGTTGCTATCGGTCTTTTGGCTTATCAGCAAGTCACCGGAAAGCCTCTCACTTGGGGCTGGTTTACGGCGCTCATATTGGCGGGATTTGCTTGGCATTTCTATAGTGAGTTTCAGAAGGCTAAACATGATTTTGAAGTGCCAAAACTATCTCTTATTTATGCAGATGGTGGAACTATGGGTTCATCAGGATTTTTCGTGCAAACCGAAGGCGAGAAGCAAGCCTTTGGTATAAAAATAAGTTCTGAAGATGCTATTGGACGGGAACATATGAGATTAGAAATGGTGTGGGCTGATATTCCCGGTCCAGTGGGGAATGAGCCAATCCCGGTGTCGATGCTCTGTTCTCTACATATGGGTAACGCATCTAAGAGTTTTGGTGGGCGTCAAATTCTTAGCTATTTTGAAGAAAAAGCTACAGAGCCAAAAGAATTGATAGCTGTACTCAGTTTCAAAGATGTAGAGGGAAAAACATGCCCACCAAAGAAATTCAGAATCACTAAACAACGTGATGTTTTTGGTCGCTTCCAAATATGCTGTGAGCTAATTCCGAAGACCTGATACTCCCTTTGCTTAGGTTGGTGCAAGTTATTGCTTACGTAGACGTACTACTCCCTTGGTTACATTCTTGTATAACCTATGCTTATCCTAACTACTTTAGTGTGCGCACACTAACTTTGTATAACTAGTTCACCGAACGCCTTTCTTTCGCAATGATACTGATTCCCGCACTTATACCGTCTACAAAAAGGGGTATGTCTTCTACATCAGTAAAAAAATGGTTCACGACTATTTCCCCGGTGTTTTTATCCTTGATTGTGAATTCAAATTCTCCATCAACGCCTTCTAATTTTTCACTCTCTGTGAGTTGGCTAAGACTCTTTCTCTGCTTGAACGTAGCTACCCTAGCCCTCACTTCCGTCTCTGGAATTTCTAGTCCAGGTTCAGCTACTAGAGTGAGGTTGTCTGCTGCTTTCTCCCTCTCTAGCCATGCAACATGTGCTTCCAATTGCTCGTTTGTCATACCTTTCAGGTTTACTTTCATACTGTCCTCCTACCAGTCGCGCTCGGCCTTCGTGCTGACCGTCGGGCGAGTCCTTCTACCTTCTTGAAAATCGCGGCGACTTACCCAACATAGACTTGGTCCTGGGGTAAGGTTTACCGAAGTAAGACATCTAATACTTAGCCTTACTGAATGTGCCTTCTACGGCCAACTGAACGCCACAGGCTTTGCAAACACCGAAAGCAGTACGGGTGTGTTCACAAGCGTCCTGGGACGTTTTCTCCACTTCTGCTTCTTCTAAAAGTTCGACCTGCATTGGTGCCTCCTTGTACTTGACGGCCTAGAGTGCTTGCATGTATGCTGCTCTAGCAACTGAAGTCTCTCAGCGAATGGGCAGGAGTGCAAGATGGTTGAGAACTCTAGCAAATCAGAGAAGGCTGTCACTCTAGCAGATTCGGATTATTTAGAGGCTCTGACCGAACTGGCAAATCTTCGTCAGGATGAAAAGGCTTTCGAGTGGTTCTGCAAGCGTTGGCCTAAACTGGCCTATAGGTCCGAGCACATACCTGATGAGAGCCGAGTCCCACCAGAAATATCAGACGAAAAGCTAAGTAAGGTACCGCGTAAGTTCTGGTTGATACGTGAACGGCAGGATTACCTCATCCAACTATGGGAAGGCAACACGGACATATTGAAAGGGTATTTACTTCCCGCAGAGCCACCAGAAGAAATTCAAGAAAAGTACAAGGACCGAGAGTGGGACACTCAAATCCAACTTGATTGGCAGAAAGGTGTGATTGCGTATGAGGCAAGGACGGAATTCCAAAAAGCGCTTTACACGCTGTTTTGCCATTCAGCCCTGGTGAAGGTTTGTGCGAACCCAAATTGCACTACCCTTCCCTATTTCATCGCGGCTAGAGCAACCCAACGGTATTGTTCGGAACAGTGCGCCGAGTGGTTCCAAAGAGAACTTAAACGTAGGTGGTGGGCTAGCAACGGCAATGAGTGGAGAGAGAAACGCGCCAAGATTCGTAAGGTGCGTAAGCAGAAAAAGAAAAGCCCCACCAGGAAAGGCAGGGCTAAACAAAAACTATAGGAACTAGAAATATTCCACCCTAAAAGGGTCATATGACCGCGAAGCGTTAGCGGAGCGATAATCTTGGGTGTTGGGTTTGATTGTGACGTAACAGTGCCGGAGTCTACCGCGAAGGTGGTTAATCTTGTGATTTATGCTTACGGTGATGATGGCTCAGACCAAGAGCAAAAGCGCGTAATCGCAGTTTCTACCATCATCGGTTATGAAGATTGGTGGGAACAGGTCGAAGCTGACTGGGTTGTCCGTTGTGGCGGTATTCCGTTTCATGCTACGGACTGTGAAAGTGATTTCGGAGCCTACAAGTGTATTCCGCACGAGCAAAACAAGGCCATGTATCGAGACCTTGTGGGTATTCTTGCGGCAAGTAGGTTGGGAGGAATCGGAGTCGCGATTGATTTAAGCGCCAAAAAAGATGTTTTCCCGCATAGCTTGGCACCGGATTATTACCGTGCGTTTCAGGAATGCATTGTGAGGGCCGCCAAGGTAGCAGAAAATCTCGGAGAAATAGTCGAAATGACTTTCGATATAAGCATGGAAAATGAATATAACGCGGGCCTTCTATATTCGTATATGCGGGGCACGGATAACACTCTGTCGAAATGGCTGCATCCGAAGATTTCGTTCGTTCCGTGGAGACAATCTCCGCGTGTACAAACAGCAGATTTGCTGGCATATGAAGCGTGGAAGGCCCTGGACCATACAGTAGGCCCCATAAAGCGCACGCGGAGGTCATGGGAAACGCTTCGAGCAACGCAAAGATTTGAGACGCTTAGCTATAGTACGGATTGGTTTCGCGACCTAAAAAAACATATCGATTCAGGAGAATTGGAAAAGACCGTTGGATTCAAAGAGTCTGACTATATCGATTGGTTAAAGGCCACTGATCGAAAACATAGCATCAGTAATTTGATTCATTTTTTGGGTTCGAGGGGTCAATGAACAAAGAATTCAACAAGTTCGATAAGGGTGGGGCTTGAGGGCTAAAACAGAAAAATACCTCTAGCAAATCAGGGGCGATGTTTACACGGACCAGTTTGTACCAGCGTAGTTTCAGGCTGATGCACCCTTCTCGCGTTGCTCGGCGGCTAGCCTGTCCCTCGTGTCGAACTTTTCTTGGGCAGACTGTAGCTCGTTCTCGTCAGTGATCTCTTCCCACACCTCAGGACTAGCAGCGCTAATCCTTGTAAGGATGGTTCCATTGGGCGTTCGCGCCAAAGTCAGGATGTCGGCTGGACGTGTCGCGTTCCCAGTGTCGTCCCTATATTGATGAACCAGCTGAAAACAGTCCCAGTCTTTGTGGGTAGCATGGGTGAATGGTCGGTAGGAGATGTTCGTAGTTGTTGTTTTGTTCATATGCCGAGTTTCCGATTCTCTTGGGGGCTTGTCAACGTTTCACGAGGACCCACTGGTAGGTGGGGAATTTTCTAAATCGAATTATGCTAAGTATTCGTCTGTTTGCTGTCCTTATCGGGTTCCGCGAATTGATGAAAGATAATCTCGGAGTTGATTGAACAGATGCATAACGTATTGAAAATTTGGGTTCTCTTTACCTCAAATACATCTTCGTACACCACAGAACCCTCGACCGTTATTGAGACGAATGATTCTTGGTACTTGAAAATCTGGTCTTTGTTCAAGGTTCCAGTCTCGCTGTTAACTTCAAATTTCTTCCCCGGACCTAAAACATGGTTAGGTCTGCTCTGACTGGCACGACTTGCGGTACTTGTTGTGACATACTCAAGTTTAAGAGGGAATTTTGTAGGATTTACAATCTCGAATCCAAACTCCAAGATTCCATCGCCCTGTTCTAGAACGATTTGCCCATGCCAGTTTTCAAGACTCACCCACTGTCGCATAGCAATTTCTTGAAGTCTCGTCTGTCGTTCCATAATGTCAGCCTGTCGCTCAACAATCTTAGTGCTCTGTTGCATAGCCTCAGTAGCCCTTCTCATTTCATTGGCTTGATAGGCGAGGACTCCGAGTGTCACAAAGCCGATTATAATGAGCCATCCTTCCGGCTGTCCGAAGACTGCGTACCATTTTGGATTGGGTGCTTGAACAACGGCCAACAGCATAGCCACTAACAGTGGTTTCATGGCGGAGAGAGTGTACTATAGCGTAATGTCAAAAGAAGGTGCCGAAGTATGCTAGAAATCGCAAAACTGATTTACGACGCCATCGGAATGGAATCTCCGAAGAAATTCATCGTTGTATGTGCCATTCTGGGTGCAATCATTTTTTCTGGACTTGGTTGGCTAATTGTAAAAGGTGCACAGGCAAAAACCAGAGAACTCCATTCGTCTTCCGCTACGAGGAACCAAAGTGGGAATGCAACTACCAGTGGTGGGCAAAGTCCCGCCGTCACAGGTAGTGGAAATAGCGTCACCTATGGTTCGCCTCCCGATGAGTCTACGGAAAAATCTAAACCACCGAAATAAAGGGAACGCTGACTATGATGAAATACGTTTTGCTGGTTTCGATATGGATTGTAGCCATTCCATGTCAGGCACAAACCTCGCAACAACCAGGAGACGCTAAAACAACCGGGCCATGCAGTCCAGCGGTTGCAGGTAACAACAATCAATTTCAAATCAACTGTCAGGGGATTACCAAAGAGCAAGGGAAGAAAATGCTAGGCATACTGAACACAATTTTGACGAACCAACTAGACCCGAAGGCAGTCATGGCAAAACTAGATGAAATCCTGAAAGCGCAACATCCCAACATTCAAAATTGCCCTAACGGCGTTTGCGTCGGAGGCGACAATAACGGTACTGCTACTGTAAATAACTTTGCGCCGCCAGAGAGACATCTCACCCAGGAACAAGTGCGAAATTTAGACGCTATTGCGCAATCGCTACCGGAAGATGCTGAGAATTGGTTATTTATTGAAACTGTTAATACGCCGGAAGCGGCGAATCTTGCTTTTGAAATAATGAAGATTTTCAAAACTCGACATAAAATAAAAGACCTTACGTACCGTCTTGCCGAACCAGGTCCGGTTCCGAAGGGTGTATTTGTCCTTTCCAGGCCAGACAGCGAGCATTCCACTCAGGCACGGCAAATCACTAACGCTCTTTCTGGGCTGCCAAACCTCCAATATGGATATCCCGCAGACTTGAAGCCACCCGATGTAAAGATAATAGTTGCGCTAGATTGACTGTACAAAAGAGATGCGAAGAATTTTTTCCATTCGTTTTCCATTTACAGCGCTGCCACAAAAGGGTAAGTGCCGCCGACCCTGTGACTTAGCAGTTTGAATTGTTAGTACTAGATACTCTTTCCCTACACGCTCCACGCTAGACATGGATGTTAAGGACATGGCTCTCTTATTATTTACACAGCAGCGCCATGGACCAGCCAAACAAGCCGGGTGGAGGTGTGTCAGGCGGGAGCGTGCCTGCGTCGCGCGATTCCCAGCGCCCGAGCGCAAGTCACGATACCGTTCTGCTGACCGACGCCCCCGAATGTAATCCTGCACAGACCGCTTCCACTTCTGCTGCGCCATCCCCTATCCCGAATCTACGCTCTAATGCGCTTGCCGCAATCAGCCAGCGGTATGACATTTTGGGCGAGGCGGGACATGGGAGCATGGGAAATGTTTACAAGGCGCGTGATCGCGAGACTGGAGAAACCGTCGCGCTGAAATTGCTGAAGCCGGAGATTGCTTCGGACCAGGCCATGATTGAGCGGTTCAAGAACGAACTGCTTTTTGCGCGAAAGATTACGCATAAAAATGTTTGCCGCATGTATGAGTTCAACCGGGTGGGCGGAGTTGCTTACACTTCGATGGAATTTGTGGAAGGCGAGAGCCTGCGGTCGGTGCTGAACCGCTTTGGTGGCCTGCCGCAGCGCAAGGCTGTGAATCTGGCGCTCCAAATTTGCTCGGGTCTCAAAGAAGCGCACGCGCAAGGTATCGTTCACCGCGATCTGAAGCCGGAAAATATTATGGTGGACGCGAACGGCAACGTGAAGATCATGGACTTCGGCATCGCGCGTTCGATGGAAGCGCTGACGCGCTTGACCGGCTCCATGGTGGGAACGCCGCAGTATATGGCTCCGGAGCAAGTGGGCGGAAAGGCGGTTGACTACCGCACGGACATTTATTCGCTGGGACTGATTTTATACGAGATGTTTACGGGTACTCCGGCGTTTGAGGCTGACAATCCGGTGGCGGTTGCGCTAAAGCAGGTGCAGGAAGAAGCGGTTCCTCCGCATGAGATCGATCCGGCAATTCCCGCATACATTGAGCGCACCATTTTGAAGTGTCTTTTGAAAAACCCCGCGAACAGATTTCAGTCGATCGCGCAGTTGGAAGGTGCCCTGAACGGCTCGGCGGAAGAGAAATCGGCAATTGGGACCGCGCCGGTTCGCGCGGCCAACGCGCAAAGAGTCGTAAGTGCGCCTCCAACGCTCGTGACGCCTTCCGTGATGCCGGTGCCAACACGGCGCAGAGGGATTCCCGCGATTGTTTGGGTTGTGCTGGGCGCGGTAAGTGTCCTAGGTGCCCTCGGCGTTTTGAACGGCATAGCCAAAAAGAAAGCGGCTGCAGAAATGATTCCGCCGCCAGCGGAACTTCCTGCACCGGTGCCTCCGGACTTCGCGTACTTAAGTTCCCTGCCGAAAACTGAAGTGGCTGTTTCAAAAGCGAAACCAGCTGACGCTGATCCTTCTCCGGCAACGCGACATGCCGACCCTGGCAGCGAACTTACAGTTGCCCCTTACACAAATTTCAAACCTGAGATCGCGAAGAACAAATCGACTCCCTATCCAAAATCCGAGCGCCAGCCGCCTGAAGTTTTTCCGCGCATGGAGACTGGGCCTGTTAAGAAAAAACCGTCGGCGGACGCGGCTGCGAGAATCTTGCGTCAGGATGCCAACGTGAGAGCCGCCGCAAGAAAACAAGCAGCCACCAGGAATGCTCAAGCCGCTCCGTCAGCAGCCAATTCCGCACCGGCGGAAAAACCGGCTACCACGGGTGCTTCCTACTTATGGGTCGGACGGTTTCAACGGGAAGATCGCGCTCACGAAGCCGAGAAGAAAATTGCGGCATTAGGCTTGCCCGCGGCCGTGGTCGCCAAACACGGGGATAGTGGCGATTTCTACATAGTTTATAGCGGCCCTTATCTGAACGACAGAATCGCCGGGGCCATGCAGCAACTCGAAGCCAAGGGCTTTTCCAACGTGCGCGCTGTTGCGCTTCCGCTTGTTGGTAAGAATGCAAATCAATGACCTCGAGATGCGTCGAGGAGCCGGAGACCATGAACCTTGAATTCGGCGCGCGGAGCGATACCGGACGCACTCGCGAAAATAACGAGGATAGTTTCGCGTCCGCTCTGGAGTTGAATCTCTTCGTGCTGTCCGATGGGATGGGCGGGCTCGCAGCGGGTGAAGTGGCCAGTAAGGTCGCTTGCGAGACGGTGATCAGGCGCTGCCGGGACGCAGAATCAAATCCAGCGTTGCCGCTGATTGGGGAACATCTAGCGGGGCTTTCGGTGACCTCAAACCGCCTGGCCAGCGCGATACGCGTGGCGAATCATGTGGTATACGCGGCGGCGCAAAGCAACGACCAAAAGCGCGGGATGGGAGCAACGGTTGTGGCTATATGGTTCGTGGACGAACAGCATGTGAGCGTGGCGCATGTCGGCGATAGCCGCATATACCGGCTCCGTGGCGCGGAGTTTGTACAACTGACCCAGGATCACTCATTCGTCGCCGAACAGGTTCGCCGCGGGATGATGACGCAATACGAAGCCGACAACAGCAATATGCAAAATATGCTCCTGCGCGCCCTGGGAGTCGAGCCCGAAGTGCAGGTTGATGTGAACGAGAAAGATTTGATGGAAGGCGACACATTGCTGCTCTGCTCCGACGGGCTTACGCGCGAACTTTCGAATGCGCAGATTTCCGCCACGCTCGCGGAAGCTGGAAGTGCACAAGAGTCCGCGAACCGGCTGATCGACCTGGCGAATCAGGCGGGAGGCGGAGACAACATCACAGCGGTAGTCGTTCGGTATGCGGCGAAACCGGCAGGGACGTTTGCACGATGGGGGAAATGGTTTAACCGGGCCAAAAAAGGGTGACTGCGCAGCACTCGGGAGCGGGTGCGCGACGAATCGAATCGACGAGGGGGCTGAAATGTCAAAATTAGTACTGAAATTCGAAAGCTCGGTATTGAAGGAAGTGGCGGTGGGGACCAAAGAAGTGAGCATCGGACGCTCGCCTGAGTGTGGAATCGTGATCGACAATCCGGCCGTTTCGAACTATCACGCCCGCGTGTTCAGCGAGGAAGGCCGCATGATGCTCGAGGATTTCGGCAGCTTGAATGGAACATTTGTTAACGGGCAACGGGTGAAGATGGTGACCCTGAAGCCGGGAGACTCGGTTGCAATCGGGAAGCACACTATTGTGGTTACGGACTCGAACGAAATTAGAGGGACCGCTCCCGGTGGTTCAAATGGCAATGCATGGCCCACAGTTCCCAAGATTAATGAAACGGTGATGCTCGACACGAAAGAGCGTCGCGAATTTTTGCGCCAAGTCGCAGCGGTGGGAGAAAGCGCTCAAGTGGCGCCGGGACGTTTGAAA
>Ga0073928_10002365_pt1 | contig 32634 bp, 37 predicted proteins | sample PaiPotPPA55metaG_FD_76969 | JGI IMG/M metagenome (GOLD analysis project Ga0073928, IMG submission 76969) | Iron sulfur acid spring bacterial and archeal communities from Banff, Canada, to study Microbial Dark Matter (Phase II) - Paint Pots PPA... ...
CCGGCTGATCCGGTCGGGCGCGCCGACCGGGATTCCGGTAGGTGTTTCGTCCTGGTCTGCGCGGGCTGCGAGAATGGGAGCGTGAGCCCGCGCAAGAACTCCGGCCGTCCGCATCGGGGAGCCCAGGACCACGGCGGCGGAGGCCGGTCCGGTGGTGGCAAGTACGGCCGTCCCGCACAGGACCCGGACGAGCTCTCGCGGGCCTTCGGTCACCAGCACACCGAGTCCGACGCCTACGGCGACTGGATCGTGCGCCAGGTGACCGGCGCGGCCGCGGGTAAGACGTACCGCTGCCCGGGCTGTGACCACGAGATCCCGCCCGGCACGCCGCACGTGGTCGCCTGGCCGAGCGTGCCCGAGTACGGCTCGGGCGGCGGCGTGGGGGAGCGACGGCACTGGCATACGGCCTGCTGGAACGCTCGGGGCAGGCGCAGGCGACGCTAGACGACGCACACCGGCATCGACCGTGCCGACCGATACCGGTCGCCGCCGCCAGGTCCTACGAGATTCCCGCCGCCGACAGTTCGCTGAGTAGCGCGGCCGGAGTCGCGCCCAGGAATTCGCTGGGGAAATCCGTACGTTGGCAGCCGTTGAGCTCGATCACGACGTACGTCGAGCCCTGGAGCAGTAGGGCGAACTTCGTCGCCTTGGCCGCGCAGGACTTCGCCACGCTCTTGCCCGCGGTCTCGAGCTCGGCGGCTATAGCAGACTGCTGAGAGTTAGAGAGCTTCGTGCCGTGGCTGAACCGGCCCACGTCGTTCTGAACCTGGCCGGTCGGCGTCACCGTGTACTCACAGGCCACCGTGGGCGTCACGCCCGTCGTGTACGGCTGCGCTGTGCCGGACTCGAGTTCGAACAAGTCCTTGAACTCGGGAGGGCAGCCGGATTCGATTTCGGACTCCGTCTGGATTTGAGTGAGCTTCTGCTCCGTCTCGGTGGTCCAGTGCAGCGCGTTGAAAGCGTCAAGAACCGCTGAGAGTGGAGTCCCGCATTCGTCTAGCGGCAGCTTCGGCACCAGGATGTGCGAGTTCGCGTCGACGAGGGCGAAACTCGGAACCACGAAGCCCACAGCCGTGCATGCGATCCCATTGCCTGGCGGAGGGCTGGACGGCATCCGGAGCGCGGCGAGAAGCGGTCCGAGCCCACTGGACGCACGTTGACCCAACGCGACAGACCACTGCCCGTCACCCGCGAATGACTGAACCTCGATTTCGCAACGTACGACTGCGACCGCGTCGAAGCTCGCCGGCAGCGAGGCGCCCGACGTCGCGGACGAAGGTGTCGGAAGGTAGCTGAGCTCAACGATCGCCAAGTCCTTCGACGCGGCCGGACACCGCTCGCCGATCGGCACCGGCGGCGGCGTCAAGTGCTCTATCGGCAAGGTGACGCCACCGGGTGCGCACCCCGCGCACAGTACGACGAGTACTACGAAACAGAAGAGCCCTATGAGTCTTTCCCCACGCCCACGCATGCACCTTGGACGTCACGTGGGTGGTCGGGGTTCCCGGCTCAGGCGTCGCGATGCCGGAAGAGTACGAACGCGGGCACGAGCAGCACCGCCGTCCAGATCAGCAGAGCGATGAAGCCGTCGAGCGGGGAGAGCGTCGGCGTGCCCGAGATGTTCGGCTCCGTCATCATCATCGCGCCGCCCGCGTTGGAGGGCACGATCTTGTTGACGTCCTTGCCGACGGTGCCGGGCAGGAAGTTCGTGATGATCGGGATCACGAAGATCACGCCGACGAGCGCGGAGATGGCCGCCGCGCTGTGCCGCAGCAGATAACCCAGCGCCAAGCCCATCAACGCGATCAGGGTCAGGTACACGGCGACTGCGAGCAGCGCGCGCAGATTGGCGAAGTGTCCGAGCGAGAGGTTCACACCGTGCTTGGTGTAGAACGGGCCGGCCAGCAGGTACGAGGCGAATGCGATGACCAGGCCGGCCACGATCACGACGAGCGTGAGCACGGTGGTCTTGGCGATGAAGAGCGTGCCGCGGCGGGGGAAGGCGGTGAGCGAGGTGCGCATCATGCCGGTGCCGTACTCCGTGGAGACCACCAGCACGCCGAGCACTCCGGTGACGAGCACGCCGAAGTACACGCCGAGGACGACCGCCGACATATCGAAGGTGGCCCGATCCGAGGCCGAGATCGTGTCCCAGTTGGCCGACCTGACGGCGCCGATCAGCACGGAAATGCCGACGGACACGATGAGAGAGACCAGCAGGGTCCAGAACGTGGAGCGCACGCTGCGGATCTTGGCGAGCTCGCTGTCCATCGCCTCCCTGAAGGTGACCCGGCGGATCGGCGCGCCGAGATGCACGGGGGCGGTGTTGGGGGACCCGGCTTGGGCTTCGACGAGGCCGCTCACTGGATACGCTCCTTGTTCGGCGGCTGAGACTGAGACCAGCCCTGCTGTTGTGTGTCCTGTGGTACCCCTGGCACCCCCGGCGCACCCGGCGCGCCCTGCGGCGCGGCGCCCCAGCCGGTCAGCGGCTGCTGACCCTCGGCCGGCTGCGCCCCCGCCGCGTCGCCGCCCGCGTGATATTCCACCGAGCCGGCCGTCAGCCGCATGAACGCCTCCTCCAGCGAGGACTGAACCAGCGTCAGCTCGTGCAGCCACAGCCCCTCGGTGCCGGCCACGTCGCCGATCTGCTCCGGGTTCGCGTCGTATACGTGCACCGAGTAGTCCGGCTGCTGGTCCACCTTCCAGCCGCGTTGCGCGAGCCTCGGCGCAAGCTCGGCCATCTGCGGCGAACGCACCCGCACGTAGCTGACCGAGTTCTGCGCGATGAAGCGGTCCATCGGCTCGTCGGCCAGGATCCGGCCGAGGCCGATCACGACGAGGTGGTCGGCGGTCAGCGCCATCTCGCTCATCAGGTGGCTGGACACGAACACCGTCCGGCCCTCGGCGGCCAGCGCCTTCATCAGGTTCCTGATCCAGAGGATGCCCTCCGGGTCCAGGCCGTTGACCGGCTCGTCGAACATGACGATGCCCGGGTCGCCGAGCAGCGCGGCCGCGATGCCCAGCCGCTGGCCCATACCGAGGGAGAAGCCGCCGGAGCGCTTCTTGGCCACGCTGTGCAGCCCGACCAGGTCGATCACCGCGTCCACCCGCGCGCGGGGCAGGCCGTTCGCCTTCGCCAGCACCAGCAGGTGATTGTACGCGGTGCGGCCGCCGTGCACGGCCTTCGCGTCGAGCAGCGCGCCCACCTCGCGCAGCGGCGCCGCGAGCTTCTGGTACGGCAGCCCGTTGATCGTGACGCCGCCCGAGGTGGGCCGGTCGAGGCCGAGGATGATGCGCATGGTGGTCGACTTGCCCGCGCCGTTCGGGCCGAGGAAGCCGGTCACCTTGCCGGGGGCCACGGTGAAGTCCGCGTGGTCCACCGCGAGCCTCGGCCCGTAGCGCTTGGTCAACGCCGTCGCTTGGATCATGCAGCCAAGCCTGCCCTAAATCACTCCAATCAACCATTTAGGTGAGCTTTTAGCGTGAATAAGGACTATAGTCCCACCGGTCCCGGGTCGGGTCAGGCGTCGCGGCGCTCCAGCAGCCATGCGGCCAGCACCCAGAGCACGGCGGTCCACAGGGCGAACACGCCGTAGCCCTCCCAAGGGCTGAGCAGGAAGTTGTCCGGGACGTGCTTGGCGATGATCGCGAACCCGGCGTTGGTCGGCTCGTACGTGTAGAGGTACTTTCCGGTCCTGCCGGGGATCAGCGAGATGAGGCCGCTGACGACCAGCAGCAGCGCGACGATGCCGGTGATGGCCCCTGCGACGTGCCGGATCAGCGAGCCGAGGACCAGCGCAAACAGGCCGAGCATCGCCAGGTAGAGGCCGCCGCCGACCACCTGCCGGATGTCCCCGCTGTTCAGGTTGACCGTGATCAGGCTCTTCAGGGTCTGCCGGCCGATGAAGAAGCCGGCGAAGGAGACCACCTCGCCGATCACCAGGACCAGCAGGAAGAAGACCACCGACTTGGCCGCGAGCATCCGGACGCGGTGCGGGCTGGCCAAAAGGGTGGAGCGGACCATCCCGGTCGAGTACTCGCTCGCCGAGACCATCACGCCGAGCACGGCGACCGAGAGCTGACCGAGGTACTGGCCCGGGGCCATGACCTGGCCGATCGGGTCGAGCATCAGATTCGCCTGCTGCGTTGCCGAGGCCTGCTTCCAGTTCGCGACCGTCAAGTAGGGGAACAGCCAGCAGAAGAACGGGAACACGATGATCAGTAGGATCAGCGACCAGTACGTCGAGCGCACCGAGCGGAGCTTCGTCCACTCGGCCAGCAGCAGCCGGCCGAAGTGCGCGTGACCGGTGCCCGCGCCGTCCGCGGCGACGGGAGCCAGAATGCTGCTGCTACTGCTGGCGGCCATCGGACACCTCCTGCATCGTCTGGGATTCCTCCGCGACGGGAGTTCCGGGAGCTCCGGCCCGCATCGGCGGCACCGGACGGTGTGCGAACTCGCCCGACTCGCGGGTCAGTTCCATGAACGCCTCCTCGAGCGAAGCCCGCTGCGGCGTCAGTTCGTGCAGCACGAGTCCGCGTTCGGCGGCCAGTTCGCCGATCTGTTCGGCGGTGCTGCCGGTGACGATGAGCGAGCCGTCCTGCGGCGCGGGTGTCACCTTCCAGCCGCGTCCCTCGACGGCCGCCCGGAACTCCAACGCGCTCGGCGTGCGCACCAGCACGGCCGTGTCGGAGAACTGGGCGATGAACTGAGTCACCGGCATGTCGGCCTGGAGCCGGCCGCGCCCGATGACGATCAGGTGCTCCGCGGTCACCGCCATCTCGTTCATCAGATGGGAGGAGACGAACACGGTCCGGCCGGCCGCCGCGAGCGCCTTGAGCAGGTCGCGGATCCACACGATGCCCTCGGGGTCGAGCCCGTTCACCGGTTCGTCGAGGATCAGGATCTGCGGATCGGCGAGCAGGGCGGCGGCGATGCCGAGCCGCTGTCCCATGCCGAGCGAGAATCCCTTGGTGCGCTTGCCGGCCACCGGCCCGAGGCCGACGAGGTCGAGCACCTCGCCGACCCGGCGCTTCGGCACGCCCTGGGTCTGCGCGAGGTAGAGCAGGTGGTTGAACGCGGTACGTCCGCCGTGCACGGCCCTGGCCTCGAGCAGCGCGCCGACGTAACGCAGCGGGTCGCGAAGTTCGCGATACGGCTTGCCGTCGATGAACGCCGTCCCCGAGGTCGGCCGGTCCAGACCCAGGATCAGCCGCATCGTCGTGCTCTTACCCGCGCCGTTTGGACCGAGGAAACCGGTGATGCGCCCAGGTTCCACGGTGAAGGTCAGGTGGTCGACCGCCGTCGTGTCTCCGTACTTTTTGACGAGGTCCTTGACTTCGATCATGGTGCCCCCTCTCGCCACCAAATTACCCGGTTCCGCCGAGGAAATTCAGTGTTTTGTCAGGCACCGGTCGATGGACGGGAGCGCGGGGCGGCGAGCGGCGGAACGCGAAGAGGGCCCCCTCGGCGTCTACCCACGCCGTCGAGGAGGCCCTCGCGTCGAAATATATCAGTATGCGGCGACTCCCGCGTCGCGCACTATGCGTCGCGGCGCTTGAACACCCACAGGCCGATGAACAGTGCGACCACCGCGTAGGCCATGTACACCGCGAAGCCGCCCCACGCGCTGAGCGCCGTGCCGACGTCGGCCGTGTGTTGCGTCGCGTAGACCTGGCTGCCCGCGTTGTACGGCAGGTACTTGTTGATGTCCTGCTGCCAGCTGGTCGGCATGAAGCTGACGATGATCGTCGCCACGAACAGCAGCGCCACGCCCACGGTGATCGTGGCGGCCGTGTGCCGCAGCGCCGCGCCGATGCCGAAGGCGAGCAGGGCCGCGCCGTCGAGGTACAGTCCGCCGCCGATGACGGCCTGCAGCGCGCCGTGCGAGCTCAGGCTCAGCGAGACGCCCTTGGCCACCCAGAAGTGCGTGCCGATCAGGAACGAGGCGAAGGAGATGATCTCGCCGACGACGAAGGCCACGACCGTGACGATCACGAGCTTCGCGAAGTAGACGTTGAGCCGCCGGGGCTGCGCGGCCAGGCTCGTGCGGATCATGCCGGTCGCGTACTCGCTGGTCACCGCGAGCGAGCCGAAGACGACCATGACGAGCTGGCCGAGCACGATGCCGAACATGGACCGGAAGGTCAGGTCCCTGGCCGCCAGCTGCGCAGCGGTGTCCGACGTGTGGCCGGCCTGACCCCAGTTGCCCAGGGTGCTGATGCCCACCGAGATGACGATCGCCGCGGCGAGCGTCCAGATGGTCGACTTGACCGAGCGGATCTTCGTCCACTCCGAGCGCAGCGCGCCGCCGAAGCCGGCCTTGCCGCTCGCCTCGGGCAGCGGTGACATCCCGGCGAAGGGGGTGCGGGGTGCGTCAGTGATTGCGGTCATGGCTCAGGCGCCCTTCCCGGCCGGGACGGCGGCGTGGTACTCGACGCTGTCCTTGGTCAACTCCATGAACGCCTGCTCCAGGGAGGCCTGGATCGGGCTCAGTTCGTGGATGCGGATCTGGTTGTCGAAGGCCAGGTCGCCGATCTCGGTCATGCCCAGCTTGGTGACCAGCAGGGCCTCCTCGCCGTCCGCCTGAACACTGCCGCCCTTGTCGGACAGAACCGCCGAGAGCTTCGCCAGCTCGGGCGTCTTGATCCGGATGGAGAGCTCGGAGTTGTTGTCGATGAACTCCTGCACCGTGCAGTCGGCGACCAGCTTGCCGCGGCCGATGACGATCAGATGGTCGGCCGTGGCCTCCATCTCGCTCATCAGGTGGCTGGAGACGAACACCGTGCGGCCCTCGGCCGCCAGCGCCTTCATCAGGTTCCTGATCCAGAGGATGCCCTCCGGGTCCAGGCCGTTGACCGGCTCGTCGAACATCAGCACCTTTGGGTCGCCGAGCAGCGCCGCGGCGATGCCCAGGCGCTGGCCCATGCCGAGCGAGAAGCCCTTCGAGCGCTTCTTCGCCACCGCGCTGAGGCCGACGAGCGCGAGCGCCTCGTCCACCCGGCGCTTGGGCAGGTTGTTCGTCTGCGCCAGGCAGAGCAGGTGGTTGTACGCGCTGCGTCCGCCGTGCACGGCCTTCGCGTCGAGCAGCGCGCCGACCTCGCGAAGCGGGTAGGCCACCTTGTCGAAGGGACGCCCGCCGATGGTGACGGTGCCGGAGGTCGGGGCGTCGAGGCCCAGGATCATCCGCATCGTCGTCGACTTGCCGGCGCCGTTGGGACCGAGGAAGCCGGTCACCTGGCCGGGCTTGACGGAGAAGGACAGATTGTCCACCGCCAGCCGGTCCCCGTATCTCTTGGTGAGGCCTGCTGCCTCGATCATCTGGGCTCACTCCTGTGGGATGGAAAGATCATGAGTCTTGTTTCTCGGGACCGCCCCACCTTAGCCAGCGCCGCGGACCGCCGTCGTCCGCCTCCGGGATGGCCGTCTGGGCGGCCCGGTGCTACCTCAGACGGACGTGGCGTGCGACCGCCCGGGTGAACTCCGTGCAGTCCGGTGACGGCGGGTGCGGCGCAGGAGGAGGCGAGCGCGATCATGCTTCTAACCGACGATCTATCAGATTGGAGTGCAGTCGTGGCTCGATCGACGCTGCTCGCGACCGGCGCGCTGGTCGCGGCCCTGCTCAGCGCCATCCTCGCCGGAACAGGTGCGCCCACCTCGGCCACCTCGGCCACGATGAGATCAGGGTCAGGGCCGAGCCTCACCGCGAGTCCGGCCGGCGTGTCCCGAGGTGGAACGTCCAGTCTGCAGGGCGGCAGGCGAATCGACGACGGCGCGCTGGCGGCCTCGACCGCTTCGACCACGTCGCGTACCTCGACCACCGCCTCGACTACGTCCGCCGCCCGCACGCACAGTCTCGCGGTCGGGTTCGCCGCGTTGGCGACGGCGGCCGGCCTCTTCGTCTACTCGCTGATGCGTCGCCTGCGTTCACACAAGCGGGCCGGATAGGGCCGGCCAGTAAACGAATCCTCACATCTGAAGACCATGCACGGCGGCCGGGTCCGCGGGTATTGGAGGTTCCTCCGATGCCGGTAGACCCGGCCGCCGTCGCGCTTCGGTGCTCCGACCCATGGATGCGGGCCGCGTCGGGCGGTTGACTGAGTGCGACGCCCCTAGTTGCCGAACCGCCCCGTTCCCGAACCGCCCTGTTCTCGAACCCATCGACCCGACCCCTGGAGCGGCGATGACGACCGCACTCCTCGAACTCGATCTCGACACACTGCACCTGCAAGCGTTCAACCGGCTCGACGTCCAGGCCGCGGCCGACGCCCTGGCCGCCTGCTGCGTGACCCGGCGCTGGGTGACGCGGCTGGCCGCGGCCCGGCCCTACGCCGCCGTCGAAGACCTCTACCGCACGGCCGCCGACGAACTCGCCCGCTTCGAGTGGCCGGACGTCCTCGAAGCCCTCGACGCCCATCCGCGCATCGGACAGCGCGTCACCGGCGACTCACGCGATTGCGCGTGGTCCCGCAGCGAGCAGGCCGGGACGGCGCGCGTCGGCGGCACGGTGCTGCGCGAGCTCGCCGAGGCCAACGCGGCGTACGAGGCGAAATTCGGCTTCGTATTCCTCATCCGCGCCGCCGGACGCAGCGCCGAGCAGATGCTCTACGCGTGCCTTGACCGGCTCAGCCACGACGAACTGACCGAGCAGCCGGTGGTGCGCGGCGAGCTCGCCCAGATCGTCCGACTCAGGCTGGACAAGATGCTCCGGGAGACAGCGGCATGGAATTGATCACCGCGGACAGCTGGACTCAGGCCTTGCGGCTCAAGCACGAACGGCCGGGGGCCGCGCCGATAAACGGCGGGACCGACGTCATGGTCGAGCTCAACTTCGACCTGCGTCGGCCGGAGGCGCTGCTCGACCTGAGCCGGATCGCGGAGCTCAAGGACTGGGACGTGGTCGGCGGCACCGTGCAGCTCGGCGCAGGCGTCACCTACAGCCGCATCATCGCCGAGCTCGCCGACAGCCTGCCGGCGCTGGCCATGGCCGCGCGCACGGTCGGTTCCCCGCAGATCCGCAACCGCGGCACCGTCGGCGGCAACCTGGGCACCGCCTCCCCGGCCGGCGACGCGCACCCGGTGCTGCTCGCGACCGGCGCCGTGGTCGAGGCCGAGTCCTTCGGGCGCGGGGTGCGCCGCATCCCCGTCGACGACTTCTTTGCCGGCCCCAAGCGCTCCGTCCTCGAACCGGACGAGCTGATTCGGGCCGTGCTGATCCCCACCGCCGCCGGACCGCAGCAGTTCTCGAAGGTGGGCACGCGCAATGCCATGGTCATCGCGGTGTGCTCCTTCGCCATCGCCCTCGACCTGGACGCGCGCACGGTGGGCACCGGCATCGGCTCGGCCGGGCCCACCCCGCTCACGGCCCGCGCCGCCGGGCGCTTCCTGGCCGGGGCGCTGGATTGGGACACCCTCACCGTGCCAGAGGCGGCCGCGCGTCACTTCGGCGAACTGGTGTCGGAGGCGGCGTCCCCGATCGACGACGTGCGCGGCACCAGCGCCTACCGTCGACACGCGCTGCAGGTGCTCTCCATGCGCGCGCTGCGCTGGATCCGGACAGCCGGTCGGGAACCCGAACCGGTGGCCGCGTGACGGAGCAGACCGGTGTGAACGAGGGCGACGAGAGAAAAGCGGGAGGAACGGGATGAGTGAGCACGGTCTCCGGCTGGAGCTGACCGTGAACGGACGGCGCCGGGTCGCCGCCGACGTCCCCGCGAACAGCTCGCTGCTCGTCGCCTTGCGCGAGCACTTCGGCCTTCCCGGTGCGAAGAACGCCTGTGAGCAGGGGGAATGCGGATCCTGCACGGTCTACCTGGACGACGTACCGGTCTGCTCCTGCCTGGTCGCGGCCGGGCAGGCACACGGCTGCGAGGTGCGGACGGTCGAGGGCCTCGCCATGTCTTCGACCTCGACTTCCGCCTCGGCGGCGGCCGCGTCCGGAGCCGCGTCGGGTATGAGAAATGGGGGCAATGCGGGTGAAACAGCGGACCTGACCGCGCTCAGTGTGGTGCAGTCCGCCTTCCTGGAAGCAGGCGCCGTGCAATGCGGTTTCTGCACTCCCGGATTTTTGATTGCGGTGGACGCTCTACTTATCCGGGTCCGAGGTCGTACAATCATAAACCTCGATGATGCCGAGCTCCGCGAGGCGCTGGCCGGGAATCTGTGCCGCTGCACGGGGTACGAGAAGGTGATCGACGCCGTACGCACGGCGCTGGCCCGACTCGCCACGCCGCAGCCGCCCATGGGGGCCGCGACATGACGCGGAGCCTCGTCATCATCGAGAACTGCGCCGTCGCTACTGTGGACGAGCGCGGTTCCGAGTATGCCGTCGGTTACGTGGTGGTCTCCGACGGCAGAATCGTGCAGGTAGGGTCCGGAGCTGCCCCGGACGTGCTGCACGAGCGAGCCCGGGTGGTGGACGGTAGTGGGTGCCTTGCCACCCCCGGGCTCATTAACACTCACCACCACCTCTACCAGTGGATCTTCCGCGGCCTGGCCCAGGACGCCACCCTCTTCGAATGGCTGACCGCCCTCTATCCGCGGTGGGCCCGCATCGACGAGCCCGCCGTGTACGCCGCGGCCCGGGCCGGGCTCGGCTGGCTGGCGCTGAGCGGCTGCACCACGTCCGCCGATCACCACTACCTCTTCCCGCGCGGCGCCGGGGATCTGCTCGGCGCCACCGTGCGGGCCGCCCGAGAGCTCGGCGTCCGGCTGGACGCGACCCGCGGCTCGATGGACCTCGGCCGGTCGGCCGGGGGACTGCCGCCCGACGAGGTGGTCGAGGACCTCGAGGACATCCTGAGCGCGAGCAAGGACGCGGTCGAGCGCTACCACGACCCGGAGCCCGGCGCGTTCTCCCGGATCGCGCTCGCACCCTGCTCGCCCTTCTCGGTCACCGGCGAGCTGATGGTGCGCACCGCGGAACTGGCCCGCGAACTCGGCGTCCGGCTGCACACGCACCTGGCGGAGACCGTGGAAGAGGACGAATACTGCCGCGAGAAGCACGGGCACACCCCGGCCGAGTACGTCGAATCGCTCGGCTGGCTCGGCGAGGACGTGTGGTTCGCGCACGGCGTGCACTTGGACGAGGCCGCGATCGGTCGGATGGCCGCGACCGGGACCGGGCTCGCGCACTGCCCGAGCTCCAACGGACGGCTCGGCGCCGGCCTCGCCCCCATCAAGGCTCTGCTGAACGCCGGAGCCCCGGTCGGGCTCGGCGTGGACGGAGCGGCGTCCCAGGAGTCGGGCATGCTGGTCGAGGAGCTACGGCAGGCCGTGTACGTCTCGCGTCTGCGTGCCCTGACCGGCTCGGCGCAGCGCTCGCTGGATGCCCGCACGGCGCTGCGGCTGGCTACGGCCGGCGGCGCGCGCGTGCTCGGACGGCAGGACGAGATCGGCTCGCTCACTCCCGGCCGCTTCGCCGACATCGCCCTGTGGAAGCTGGACGGGCTCGGCCACGCGGACATCACAGACCCGGTCGCCGCGCTGGTCTTCGGGCCGCCCGCGCCGCTGAAGCTGCTGACCGTGCACGGCCGGATCGTGGTCGAGGACGGCGAACTGCGGACCGCCGACAGCGAGCAGTTGGCGCGTGCGGCGCGGGCCGCGCACCTACGGATGATGGAGGACTGAATGACTTCGTCCTTGGTGAGCGAGAGCGAAACGACGCGCACGATTGGGAAGAACGGGAAGAACGGGAAGAATGGCGTCGGCGGCAGCCCTCTGCGACCGGACGGAAGGCTCAAGGTAACCGGCGAGTTCGCCTATTCGTCCGACTTGTGGACCGAGGGCATGCTGTACGGCGCGACCCTGCGCAGCCCGCACGCACGGGCCCGGATACGCGGCGTCGACACCTCCGCTGCTTCCGCTGTGGCGGGGGTGCACGCGGTCTTGACGGGCGCTGATATCCCCGGCAAGAAGACCTACGGGCTCATCGTCGACGACTGCCCGGTGCTGGCGCTCGGCGAGGTCCGCTTCCACGGCGAACCCGTCGCCATAGTCGCCGCCGACGACCTGGACACGGCCCGGCGCGCCTGCAAGCTCATCGTCGTCGACTACGAGGTGCTCGAACCGGTCTCCGACATGCGACGCGCCGCGTTCGACCCGGACTGCCCACTGGTACACCCGGAGCGGCCAGGGAAAAGCGGCCGCCGCAACGTCGTGCGCTACCAGCCGGTGCGCCACGGCGACCCCGACTCACCGGTCGCCCAGGCCGCGGCGGCCGTCGTGGTCAGCCGCGAGTACGAGGTGGGCATGCAGGATCAGGCCTTCCTCGGCCCCGAATCAGGGCTCGCCATCCCGAGCCGAGACGGCGGCGTCGAGCTGCACGTGGCGACGCAGTGGCTGCACGTCGACCAAGAGCAGATGGCCCCCTGCCTCGGCCTGCCCCCGGAGAAGATCCGGATGACGCTCGCAGGCGTCGGCGGAGCGTTCGGCGGCCGTGAGGACCTGTCGATGCAGATCCACGCATCGATGCTGGCGCTGCGCACCGGCCGTCCGGTGAAGATGGTCTACGACCGCAAGGAATCCTTCTTCGGGCACGTGCACCGGCACCCTGCGGTCATGAAATACACGCACGCCGCAGACGCCTCCGGACGCCTCGCCTACGTCAAGGTTGAGCTGCTGCTCGACGGCGGAGCATACGCCTCGACCACTGATGCAGTCGTGGGCAATGCGGCGTCCCTGGGCATCGGACCGTACGAGTGTGACAACGTTCTGATCGAGGCGTACGGCCTGTACACGAACAATCCGCCATGCGGGGCCATGCGCGGATTCGGCGCGGTGCAAGCCTGTTTCGCCTACGAGTCGCAGATGGATGCGCTGGCCGCCGAGCTCGGCATGGATCCGGTGGAGATACGCAGGATCAACGCCGTCAAGGAGGGATCGATCCTCCCGACGGGACAATGCATCGAGGGCCCCGCGCCGTTGCGCGAGATCCTGGACGAGCTCGTCTGCATGCCGCTTCCGCCCGGTCGCGACGAGCGGCCAGAACTCCTGCCCGGCGGCTACGGCAACACGACCAAGGGCGAAGGCGTACGGCGCGGCATCGGCTACGGCGTGGGCATCAAGAACATCTGCTACTCAGAGGGCTTCGACGACTACTCCACTGCCCGGGTACGTCTCGAGGTCTCGGCCGGCGAGCCGATCGCCACCGTGCACACCGCGGCAGCCGAGGTCGGGCAGGGGCTCGTCACGCTTCAAGCGCAGATCGCGCGCACCGAGCTCGGCGTCGAACAGGCGGTCGTCCTGCCCGCGGACACGAAGGTCGGATCGGCCGGTTCGTCCTCGGCTTCGCGACAGTCGTACATGACCGGCGGCGCGATCAAGACGGCATGCGAAGCGGTACGAACAGACGTGATCGAACTCGCGAAGATGAAGCTCCCCGAAGTACTTGAGGAGGGCGAGTCCTGGGATGACGTCCAGTTCGCCGACGGCTCGATCATGCTCGCCGGCCGGACGATCGCGAAGCTCGGTGAGGTGCTCGGCGCGGTAGCCGTCGAGGCCACCCGCGAGTACCACCACCGCCGAACGGTCGCGCTGGACCCGGAGACCGGTCAGGGCGACTCGCACGTCCAGTTCGCGATGTCCGCACACCGCGCCGTCGTCGACGTGGACGTAGAACTGGGACTGGTGCACGTCGTCCAACTCGACGTGGTCCAGGACGTCGGCAAGATCCTCAACCGGCTGTCCCTGGAAGGCCAGATCCAGGGCGGCACCGCGCAGGGACTCGGCCTCGCGCTGATGGAGGAGATCCAGACGCGCGACGGGCTGGTGCGCAACCCGTCGTTCACCGACTACCTCATCCCGACGATCCTCGACATGCCACCGCTGAACATGCGGATCCTGGAGTTCGCCGATCCGAATTCCCCTTACGGGCTCAGGGGTGCCGGCGAACCGCCGACGCTGTCCTCGACCCCTGCGATCGTCGCGGCGGTCCGGGACGCCTGCGGACTTCCGCTGACGCGCATACCGCTGCGGCCCGAGCAGATCGTCGAGCCCCTCATCCAAAAGCAACAGTTTCGTGAGCAACAGTTTCGCGAGCACCAGTTCCGCGGGAGCCACGATGAGTGAGCTGGGTCCGGTACTCGAGCAGTGGCACGCGGCAGGCGAGCCGTACGCGCTGGCCAGCATCGTCGCGGCGCACGGCAGCACACCCCGCGCCGTCGGGCCGGCGCTCGCCGTGCGTCGGGACGGCCGGGTCCTCGGCAGCGTCTCAGGAGGCTGTGTCGACGCCGCCGTGTACGACCTCTGCATGCGCGCGCTGAACGACGACGAGCCCGGGCCGCATCGCGAGACCTACGCAGATGCTCAGGACCCGTTCGCCCCAAGCCTCGTGTGCGGGGGAGAGCTCGTGGTCGAGGCCCGGCGCGTCGACCCCCGGCAGGAGCAGACGCCGGTAGGCGGGGTGGAGGACAAGCCGAGGTTGCTGGTCTTCGGCGCCGTCGCGTTCGCGGACGCCCTGATCAAGATGGGCAAGTTGCTCGGCTACCGGGTCACCGTGTGCGACGCGAGGCCCATCTTCGCCACGCCGGAGCGTTATCCCGAGGCCGAGGAGGTTGTGGTCGAATGGCCGCACAGGTATCTCGCCGCGACGGAGATCGACGCCCGGACCGCCGTGTGCGTGCTGACCCACGACGAGAAGTTCGACGTGCCGGTCCTGCAGCAGGCGCTGCGGATGCCGGTGGGCTTCGTGGGGGCCATCGGCTCGCGTAAGACCTGCGCTGCGCGCGTCGATCGCTTGCGCGCACTCGGTCTCGAGGAGTACGAACTTAATCGGCTGCGTTCGCCGATCGGGCTCGACCTCGGAGCGCACACGCCCGAGGAGGTCGCTGTCTCCATCCTCGCCGAGATCATCGCCGTCGCCCGAGGCGGCAGTTGCCTGCCGCTGCGCACCACCGAAGGACCCATCCATCACCGGACCGGGAGCCCGAACTCATGCCTCTGATGTTCCTCAACGGCGGCGCCATGCGCGGCGGACCGCTGCACCACCTGCTCGGTGACGCGCAACTCGTCCGCGTCGCGATGACGGCCCCGCGGTACCGCTTCTACTCGGTCGACGACCGTTTCCCCGCCCTTGAGGAGGTCGAGTCCGGCGGCGTCGGCGTGCACGGAGAGCTCTATGACCTGCCCTGGAGAACTCTGCGCGACTTCCTGCTGCCCTCCGAGCCGGCGGAACTGGAGCTCGGCGTCATCGAGCTCGAAGACGGCGACGGCGCGCTCGCGATGGTCCGGCGCCGGGCCTTCGCGGAACCGGAAACCTTCCTCGACATCTCCGCGTATGCGGACTGGCGTGCGTATAGGGCCACAGTTTGACAAGCGCCCTTAAGATTGCTGCTTATGGCTGATCCGATAACTGTCGAGTTCGAGCTGGGTGCGGACGATGTGGCCGACGCCCTGGGAATTCGTTCCGAACGCACCTCGAGCTTCTACCTGGTCGGCTTGATGCTGGTCGGTGCGATCGTCTGCTACGTCCTCTACGACGGCGGCCACCGGCCGAAGATGTGGATCCCGGCGGCGCTCTTCCTGGCCTACGGGGTCGCCACGCTCTTCTACGCCCTCGTCTATCTGCCGCGCAGGCGGAAGGCCGAGGCGAAGCGGCTGTGCGGGGCCGTGCGTGTGCAGCTCGCCGACGACGGACTCCGGTACGGCGCCGTGAACACCGCCAAGGGCTACAGCTGGCCGAAGGTGGACAGCGTGGTCGAGCGGCCCGCCGTCTGGGTGATCACGGCGGGGAAGAAGCATGACGGATATGTGATCCCGAAATCCGCCGTGCCGGAAGGCCAGCTGGAAGTGATCGCGCTGCAGCTCAAGGAATGGTCCGGAAAGGCCTATAAAGTCCGCAAGCGCTGACTGCCGATATGGGCATGATCAGGTGGGTAACGGGATCGCCGATCCGCGACACCTCTCATTGATGCGCGGTACCGTAGCCGGATTATGCGGCTGCGCGACCTGGTTGACAGTGCGGAGCTCGGTCTCAGGCTGGTGACCGGGCAGCCCGGTCTTGACCGGGAGGTGCGCTCGGTCACGGTCACCGACTTGCCCGAACCCAGCCGCTACCTGCGCGGCGGCGAGCTCGTCGTCACCGGCCTGCTCTGGCGCACGGCGGTGCCGGAGTCCAGCGAGCGTTTCGTCACCGCGGTCGCCGAAGGCCACGCTGCCGCCATCGCCGCAGGTGACACCACCGACGACCCGCTGCCGCCGGACCTGGTCGCGGCCTGCGCCCGGCACGACGTCCCGCTGCTGCACGTCCCGGGGCGGCTGGCCTTCGCGGAACTCAGCGAGTGGTTCTCCCGCCGCTCCTCCCAGTCGCGCGCGCAGGACACGGGTGAACTCCTGGCGAGGCACCGGCGGCTGCTCGGCGCCGGCACGAGACGCGGCGTGGCCGGCGTCCTCGAGCTGATCGCGTCGGAGTCAGGGCTCGAAGGACTGCTGATCGGTGCGTCCGGCGACGTCCTCGCAGACAGTGGCGCTGTCACTGGTAGCGGCGCTGGCAGTGGTGTTGGCAATGGCGCTGGCGCTGGCAGCGACCGTTCGCCGCAGCTGTTGCACATTCTGGCCCGTGAGTCGTTGCGCACCGCCGCGGTCCCGGAACGCAGGGTCGAGCATCGGGGCGTGGTCTACAGCGTCTATACGGTGGCCGGGGACTCGCCGACCCCGATCGACGACTGGTACGTCGTCTTCGAGGGGGATTCGCGGAGCTGGCCGCCGCAGCGCCGCGAGGTGGCACGTGGCGCCGCGCGCCTGCTCAGCGCCGAACGGCAGTGGCTCGCCGAGGCGCGCGAGCCGGTGCGCCAGCTCGGTCAAGAGCTCGCCCAGCTGGCGGCGGCGGAGGGCCCCGTCGCCGAGCTCGTCGCGCGCCTCAGGCCGGCCGGCCTGTCCGCGATGGACGGGCTGCGCGTCGTGGTGCTGACGCTCGAAGGCAACAACCGGCCGATCCGCGTCCTGCGAGCCCTGATCGACGACCCGCGGGCCGCAAAGCCGCTGCCCGCAGCCGAACTAGCCGACGGCCGGGCCGTCGGCATCCTGCCCGATACGCCCGGGCGCCCTGCCGTCCCCGTCCCATCGACCCCCGCCGAGCCCCTGGGTGAGGACTCAGCCGCCTCAATCGACGCCGCCGCGTCCCACGACGGCCCCGGCGCTGCCACTGCCACCACCGCTCCCTCCGCTCCGTCCGCCCCCGCCACCCCACGTCCGGACCTCGCCGAGCGGCTGGCCGCCAGACTCCGAGCCCTGGCCCCCGCCCTCGGCCCGGACCGGGTGTCCGTCGGCGTCAGCGACCTGGTGAACTCCGCCTCTGCGCTGCCCGCCGCCGTCCGAGAGGCCGGCTACGCCCTCGGGCTCGCCGCCGGCCGCCCCGACCGGCTGAACGTGGCCGGGCATGGCGATCTCGCCTCGCATCAGGCACTGCTCGCACACGTCCCCGATGACCTGCGCGCCGCCTACGTCCAGCGCCTGCTCGGACCGCTGCGTGCGCATGACGAGCGGCACCATGCCGCGCTCGAGGAGACGCTCGATGTCTTCCTGCAGTGCTCGGGCTCGTGGAGCCGTTGCGCCGCCCGGCTGCACATTCACGTGAACACACTGAGATATAGGATCGCCCGGATCGCCGAGCTGACCGGCCGCGACCCGACTCGGCTGGACGAGCAGATGGACTTGTTCCTCGCATTGCGGGCACGCTGACAGCGGGCATGCTGACAACTGACACGGCTGACCACGACGAGGACGGAAAGGTGGTGGCGGAGCTTGAATTCGCAGCGGAGGTCCGGCCTCCGACTGGGTGTCGTCCTGGCCGCCGGGGCGGGATCGCGGATGGGCGGGCCGAAGGCGCTCCTGGAGTACCAGGGCAGCAGGCTGATCGAGCGCGCCGTCAAGGTCGCGTTCGCAGGAGGCTGTGACCGCGTGGTCGCCGTGCTCGGCGCGAGCTCGGCCGAGGCCAAGCCCTTCGCGGAGTCGGCAGGGGCGGACGTGGTGGTCAACCACCGGTGGCGAGAGGGCATGGGCTCCTCGCTCTCCGCGGGACTCGCCGTCGCCCCGCTGGTCGCCCCGGACGCCGCCGCAGCCCTCGTACTGCTGGTCGACCAACCCGACATCACCAAAGACGCCGTGTCCGCGGTGCTCAGCGCACACCGCGATCCCGAGGACCCGACCGTCCTCGCCGCCGCCGCGTATGACGGCAAGCGCGGACACCCCGTGCTCCTCGGCAGGGCGCACTGGGACAAGCTGATCCCGACGCTCACCGGCGACTTCGGCGCGCGCGAGTACATGAACGAACATCGGAACGAACTCATTCTCGTCCCCTGCGGCAGGATCGCCGATCCGCGCGACCTGGACTGCCCAGAGGATCTGTAGTCATGGATGCCCGATCGGTCGGCTGGCGGACGTCGATGACCTGGGACTGGCTCTACTTCATGCACGCGGGCACGGATATCGCGGAGTTCGACTCGGGGCTGGCAGGCCTGCGCGGCAACCGGTGGGGTGCCGAAGCCGCCTCCCAATGGACGGTGCTGCGTGACGTCTACGCGCGGGAACTCGTCGCGCCGCTGCCGCCGGGGAGGTCGGGGTTCGCGATGCCGCTCGGGCTCGACGGCCCCGAGTTCACGTCTCTGGCCGATTCGCTGGAACTTCGCGCCTGGTGCTCGCCGCTATGGCCGCGATTCATGGAGTGGCGTCGGGGGACGAAGCCCGAGGGCTTCAACGGCGGACGGCCCGGCTGGACGGGTGAGGACACATCTCTGTGGCTGAGCGACCTCCGGATGAGGCTGCCTGCCGAGCGTCAGGTGCGCATCGTGGCGCTCCCGCTGCTCCCTCGGCGAGTACTGCACCGCGTTCGGAGCTCGGGTCCGCTCGGCACGTTCGTGGGCTTGGTGATCACGCATTCGCTGCTCGTCCGGCCGGATGAGTTCACAGCGGCGTGCCGAGCAGAGCTGTTCGGATGAGCCGCTGATCCGGCTGCGTCAACCCCGCCGAAGTGCGAGGCCGTCGAGGACGATCTCCAGGCCGGTGTGGAACTTCCGGTCCCGGATCGCCGCGGGATCTGCGACGTCGCCGGCGCCCGGCCGGGTGAGGTGCGCGTGCTCGGCGGCGGCCCGGTCGGCTGCCGGCATGAGTTTCGCGACGAACTCCGCCTCGGTGTCCCCGGACTTCGCGACCGTGGTCAACCAGGCCGCCTCCGTCGTGCTCATCCCGATCACGTAGCCCAGCAACGCGTCGACGACCTGCTCGGGTTCGGCGAAGCCGGCGTCCGTGAGCAGCGCGGCGAGCCGCTCGGCGAAGTGCATCAGCTTCGGGCCCAGATACGCCAGCCCGGCCTGGCCCAGCACTGAGGCGAGCCAGGGGTGGCGCAGCGCCGTCGCGCGGAAGTCTTCGGCGGTCTGCACCAGCGCCGCCCGCCACTCCTGCTGTTCGCTCAGGTCAGGGACCTGCATTTCGCCGAATACCTCGTCCAGGGCGAGCTCCATCAGCTCGTCCTTGGTGGCGACGTGCCGGTAGAGCGAGGTGGCGCCGGCGTTGAGCTTCGCGCCGAGCTTGCGCATGCTCAGCGCGTCGATGCCCTCGGCGTCCAGCATCTCGATCGCGACCCGGACGATCGCCGGACGGCTGAGCGCGGGCTGGTCCGACTCGGTCCGCTCCGGCCTGGCCCAGACCGACGGGATCGCATTTGACCTGGTCGTTGCCGCCATCCTGCATCCTTTCGCCGCGCGTACACCGTGCGCTTCCAGCGTACATGCACCGGGGCTTGCGCACACTGTTCCATCATGCGTACAGTGTTCTCAGGCAAGGAACAGTGTGCGCAGGGCGGAGTGCCTCAATGGGAGGCACGCGGAGGGAAGGTTCGAGAACGATGGAAGTTCAAGCTCAGCCTCAAGTTGAAGTTCCGGCGGGCGGTCGCGACCCGCGCCGCTGGTGGGTGCTCGGCGTGATGTGCCTCAGCGCCCTGGTCCTGGTCGTCGACGGGATGGCGCTCACCGTCGCGGTGCCGGCGATGACCGCGTCGATCGGCGCGAGCTCGCAGGACATCCAGTGGATCCTCGACTCCTATGTCCTGGTCTTCGCCGGACTGCTGCTCACCTCCGGCGGCCTCGGCGATCGCTTCGGGCGCCGTCGCGTGATGCTGATAGGGCTGCTGCTCTTCGGCGCGGCGTCGCTGATCGCGCTGTTCTGCTCGCACCCGGGCGAGGTGATCGGGGTGCGGGTGGCGATGGGCGTCGGCGGTGCGCTGATCATGCCGTCCACGCTCTCGATCCTGATCACCGTGTTCGAGCAGGACGAGCGGCCGAAGGCGATGGCGATCTGGGGCTCGGTCTCCATGCTGGGCCTGGTCGGCAGCCCGGTGCTGGCCGGCGTGCTGATCGACCACTTCTCGTGGCGCTCGATCTTCTTCCTGAACATCCCCGTCGTGGGTCTCGCCCTGCTCGCCGGTCTCACGCTGATGCCCGAGTCCAAGGGCCCGTGGCGCAAGCCCGACGTGCCCGGCGCAGTGCTCTCCGCGGTCGGCATGGTCGCGCTGGTCTGGTGGATCATCCGGATCCCGGTGCACGGCGCGTTCCAGGGCGGCAGCCTCGCCTCGTTCCTCGTCGCGGTCGCGGCGCTCGCCGGGTTCGTGTTCTGGGAGAACACGGTCGCCGAACCGATGGTTCCGCTGGTGCTGTTCAAGGCGCGCAACTTCTCCGGCGGCTCGATCTCGTTGGCCCTGGTGGAGATCGGCTCCGGCGGCCTGCTGCTGGTGCTGACGCAGTACCTGCAGTTCGTGCACGGATACTCGCCGGTCAAGGCGGGCCTGGCCTTCACCCCGCTGGCGGTGGCGGCGTTGATCGGCAACGGAATGGGCGCCAAGCTCACCGCGAAGATCGGCTTCAGGTTTCTGATCCTCGCCGGGATGCTGGTGATGGCCGCCTCGTTCGCATTGCTGGCCACCGTGTCCGCCGATACCCCGTTCGCCGTGCCGGCGGTGGCGCTCGGCCTGCTGGGACTGGGCGCGGGTCTGGCGATGCCCGCGGCGGTCGGCGCGCTGATGGGGACGATCCCGCCGGAGCAGGCCGGCGTCGGATCGGCGCTCAACGACACGATCGGGCAGGCCGGCTCGGCGCTCGGCATCGCGATTCTCGGTTCGATGCTCGCCGGCGGATACTCCAGGAACGTGCCCGCCGGAGCCCCCGCCGAGGCGAGGTCCTCGATCGCCGGTGCGCTCGCCGCGGCCGACGGAAACAGCGGCTTGATCCACCAGGCCCGCGAGGCCTTCACCACTTCGATGTCGACGACGTTCACCGTCAGCGCGATCGGTGTTCTAGTCGCGGCGGCCCTGGCCACGCTGGTCATGCGGGACAAGAAGACGGACAACGAGGAGACGGACACCGAGAAGACGGACACGGAGAAGTCGGTTGCGGACGTGGCGCCCGAGCCCGCCGCCTGATCCGAGTGCCGAAGAAGTGTGACTAGAACTGTGACTGCGGCTGAACGCCGGCGCCCCCATGGGAGCGCCGGCGTCGCCGTGTATCCGCCTACTTGTCCGTGGACGCGACGGTCGGCGAGGCGACCGCGGACGGCTCGTCGCTGGTGGGGGAGGCCCAGACGGTGGGAGGAATGCTGCTGACCGGCGAGGCCGAAGCAGCGACTGTGCCGCCGCCGTTGGTGTCGGCCGGGGTGGGTGCCGCGGAGACGGTGCCACCGCCGCTGGTGTTGGCAGGGGTGGGCATTGCCGAGACCGTGCCACCGTTGCTGCCGACGGGGGAGGGCGACGCGGCGACCGTGCCGCCGTCGCCGCTGGTGTTGGCGGGGGTGGGTGCCGCGGAGGCAGGGATGCTGGCGACGGCGGTCGGCGCCGCGGACTTGGTGGAGCCGGCCGTGGCACTCTGTGGGGCACTCGAACTCCCGGCGGCCAGCGCGATTCCGCCGGCGAGTACGACCAGGACCCCGGCACCCGTGATCGAGGCGACCATGCTGCGCTTCTTCATGCCTGTTGCTCCGTTCTCGTCATTCCTGTGCTCTTGCGTCGACAGGAGAGGAGTACGGGCTTCGCGCGGCGCGGGTTGCATTCGAAATTCCCCGGTTTCCCATGCAACCATCGGACCCCCGACGCCGTAAGGGAAGTAGTGAGACCTGCCAAGCGCGAACGGGAGTTCCGGGAGTACGCGGTGTCCCGGGAGTCCCAGCTACGAAGATCCGCGTACCTGCTCAGCGGCGACTGGCACGAGGCGCAGGATCTGACCCAGACCACACTGATGAAGCTTTACGTGGCCTGGGGTTCGGTGCGTGCGGACGGGAACGTCGACGCGTACGCCCGGCAGATACTCGCGCGGACCTTCATCGACCAGCAGCGCAAGGGCCGGTGGCGCGAGAAGCCGTACGACGAACTGCCGGCCGGGGACACGGAGCGCGAGGGTTCGTCGTCGCCGTCACCGCAGGACGACCTCAGGCTCACCCTCCAGGACGCCCTTGCCCGCCTCTCGCCGGGCTTCAGGACAGTGCTCGTGCTGCGGTACTGGGAGGACCTGAGTGTGGAGCAGACCGCGGCCGCGCTCGGCGTCGCGGTGGGAACGGTCAAGAGCCAGACCGCGCGTGCGCTGGTCCGGTTACGTCAACTGGTCGGGGAAGATCTGGTGGACGTCAATGAATGGTGATGTGACGCGGGCCCAGGAGCAGGCCCAGGCGCAGGACAAGGACCAGTACAAGGATCAGGTCCTGGTCGACGGCGTGTTCCGGCACGTGCTCGCGGACCCCGAGCCGGTGCTGCCGAGCACCGTGGACTTCGCGGTGCTCGGCGGCCGACGAAAGGTGCGCCGGCGTCGGATCGCGCTGGGCGCCGGGACAGCGGCGCTCGTCGTGGTCGCCGTGTTCGGGGCGGGAGCGCTACTGGGGCAGCACGGGCAGGCCGCGGCCACGACGGGCGTCTCGCGCACGCGGACGGCGACCCCGTCCGCCACGCGATCGCCCTCGGCCGCGGCCTCGCCGTCGGCCACCCCGTCGCCGACGACGTCCTCCGACCCGACCTCCGCGAATGCGCAGCAGACCTACGCACCGACACTGGGTACTGATACATCGACGGGGTCTCCGGCCACGTCGTCCGCGGCGAGCATGATGAGCTCGCTGGACGCGGGGACTGCCAGCGCGAGTCCGACGGCTTCATCCGGCGCCGACTCGACCGCCAGGGCGGTCAGCTCAACCACGCCCTGAGCACACAGGCTTTCGGCGCAACTTCACTGAAAAGCGGCGACGTTGCGCACGGCCCAGTCGGCGAACGTGGTCGCCGATCGGCCGAGGATCCGCTCGACGTCCGGGCTTACGGCCCGCTCCTCGGCCGACGGCGAGCCCAGGATTCCCATCGTCGCGTCCAGGATCGGCGGCGGGATGAACCCGGTGAGCTGGGCACGCGCCTCCTGCTCGGTCTGCTCCACGACCTCGACCGGCTCGCCGACCGCCTGCGCGATTATCTCCGTGCGCTGCCTCGGGGTGAGGGCCTCTGAGCCGGTCAGCACGTACGTGCGGCCCGCGAACTCGGAACCGGTGTCGTGCAGCACTTCCGCGGCCACTGCCGCGATGTCGGCCGGGTCGATCATCGGGAGCGCGACGTCGGCGAACGGTGTGAAGACCTTGCGCTGAGTGCGTACCCCCTCCGTCCACTGGAAGGTGTTGGTCATGAAGGCGCCACAGCGCAGCATCGTCCAATCCGCGCCCGATTCTCTGATCGTGGCCTCGTACTCCACCAGTTGCGCGTAGCCCGCCGGCCTCGTTCCCACCGCGAGCGAGGAGAGCAACACCACTCGCCGCACTCCGGCTTGCGTCGCCGCGTCGACCAGCTTCTTCGGCGCGTCACCCGCCGCGAAGAGGAACAACTTCTCGGCTCCCGACACGGCTGCGGCGAAGGAGTCAGGGTCCTGCAGGTCTGCGGTCCGATGCTCGACGCCTGAAGGCCACGGGCGATCGCCGACGCCTCGAGCCACCGCCGTCACCTGCTCTCCGGCCTTGGCCAGCGCCTCCACCAGCGGCCGCCCGACATTGCCGGTCGCCCCGGTCACCACGATCATGTTCGTCTCCCCTTAGTTAGTTGGCTAACTTGGAACGAGGAGCACGCTAGTCGAAGGGTGAGCCGCCTGTCTATAGTTAGTCGGGTGACTGACTCAGTGGCTTCGGCGTCCAAGCGGGAACGGCTCACCGCCGCCGCTCAGCGGGTGTTCCACGAGCAGGGCGTCGAGAAGACGACCCTCGCCGACATCGCACGCGTCGCCGACGTGCCGCTGGGCAACGTGTACTACTACTTCAAGACGAAGGACCAGCTGGTCCAGGCGACCATCGACTCGCACGCCGAATACCTAGGGAACCTGACCGACGAGCTCGGCCGGCTCGATTCCCCGGGCAAGCGGCTCAAGGGTCTGATCGACTTCTGGGTATCCGGCCGGGATCTCGCCGCGCGCTACGGCTGCCCCTTCGGCACGCTCACCGTCGAACTCGACAAGCGCGAGGACGGGCTCGACCAGGCGGCCGGCGAGGTCATGCGGAAACTGATCGACTGGTGTGCGGCCCAGTTCCGCTCGCTCGGATGCGACGACGCACCGGATCTCGCGATCACCCTCGTCGGCGCGTACCAGGGCATGGCAGTGCTCGCCAACGCATTGCGCGACCCGTCGATCATGGAGCGAGAGGGGCATCGGCTGGGGGAGTGGATCGATTCGCTGGGCTGACCCCGTCCGCAGCTCCCAATTCAGCCGGTGCGCGGGCGTACCAAAGCTGATATGAAGGAGATCGGCGCCCACGCCGGTAGACGTCCTCCCCCTAGCCCAGCGATACTTTCTGTTCTGATGACCCGATCCGCGCTGCTCCTGCTCGCCGACTCGAGATTCCCAGCAGGTGCGCACGCACATTCCGGCGGGCTCGAGTCCGCTGCCGCGGCCGGGCGGGTGCACGACGCGGCCACCCTGCACGAATTCCTGGTCGGACGGCTGCACTCGGCCGCCCTGGTGTCCGCCGCGTTCGCAGCCGTGGCCTGCCAGTGCGAGGACGCCGAAGCGCTCGCCGAACTCGACCACGAACACGACGTGCGCCTCGTGTCGCCCGCGCTGCGCTCCGCCTCACGCCGGCTCGGCAGACAACTGCTGCGCGCCGCCCGGCCCGCCTGGCCGGGGCCCAGGCTCGACCTGCTGACGGTCGTCGCCGGAGGTCCGGGGGCGCCGGGACCGCACCATCCCCTCGTCCTCGGCACCGTGTGCGCCGCAGCGGAACTGCGCGCGGAGGATGCCGCGTCCTGCGCGGTGCAGGGCACTCTCACGGTGCCGGCGAGTGCGGCGATCCGGCTGCTGGGCCTCGACCCGAACGAGGTGACCGGGGTGCTCGCGCGGCTGGCCCCGGCCGCCGACCGGGTCTCCGCCAGGGCCCTGACCCTGGCCCGCATGGCCATGCTCAAGCAGGACTTCAGCCTGCTGCCCGCCTTGGGCTCTCCGCTGCTGGACCTGACCGCGGAGGACCATGTCACCTGGGAGGTGCGTCTCTTTGCCACCTAAGACGCCCGATTCACTCGCCTCGGTCACCCCGATCTCGCCCGCCGACCCGACCACCGCCCGGGCCCGCGCCCGCGGACCGCTGCGCGTCGGCATCGGCGGTCCGGTCGGCTCCGGCAAGACCGCGTTGGTGGCCGCTCTGTGCCGGGCGCTGCGCGGGGAGTTCTCGCTCGCCGTCGTCACCAACGACATCTACACCAGGCAGGACGCGGAGATCCTGCAGCGCGAGGGCGTGCTCGAGCCCGAGCGGATCACCGCCGTGCAGACCGGCTGCTGCCCGCACACCGCGATCCGCGACGACATCTCAGCCAATCTCGAGGCCGTCGAGGATCTCGAGGCGGCGTTCGCCCCGCTGGACCTGGTGCTGATCGAGAGCGGCGGGGACAGCCTGACCGCGACGTTCAGCAAGGGCCTGATAGACCGGCAGATCTTCGTGATCGACGTGGCCGGCGGGGACAAGGCACCGCGCAAGGGCGGGCCGGGGATCACCGCCACCGATCTGCTGCTGATCAACAAGACCGACCTGGCCCCGTTGGTGCACGCCGACCTCGAGGTGATGCGCCGGGACGCCACCGCGCAGCGGTCCAAGGGCCCCGGCGGGACGACGCGCGAACACCCGCTGCCCACGCTGTTCACCTCGCTGGCCGAGCACCCGGACGCCCCCGCCGTCGCCGACTGGATCAGAGAGCTGATCGCGGAACGCCGAGTGCTGATGCCGGCATGAAGGCGAGGGCCCGAATAGTCGCCCGGCTGCAGGAGGACGGCACCACCCGGCTGGTCACGCTGGCCGGGGAGACCCCGTTGCTGCTGCGCCGGACCCCGCACCCGGACGGCCTGGACACCGCGCAGATCCACCTGCTCGGCGGCGCCGCCGGCCCGATCGGCGGCGACGACCTGGCCTACCGGGTGGACGTCGGCCCTGGCGCGAAGGTCACGGTCCGCAGCGTCGCGGCCAGCCTCGCGTTGCCCGGGCCCGGCGGCGCACAGTCCACCCTCACATACGAGGTGCAGGTGGGCGGCGAAGGGCGGCTCGAGTGGGTGCCCGAACCGCTGATCGCGGTGCGCGGCGCGAACCACGCCGTCCAGGCGAACCTGGACGTGGCGGCCGACGGTGAGCTGCTGTGGCGGGAGGACGTGGTGCTGGGGCGCGAGGACGAGGAGACCGGCTCGGTGCGCTCCAGGCTGCGAATCAGCCGAGCGGGCCGGGTCGTCTTCGACCACGAATTCGCGGTGGGCCCCAGGTACCCGGGCTCGCTCGGCCCGGCCGGCACGGCCGGCTACCGCCGGGTGACGATGACCGCAGACTGCCTCAAGGGCGAGAAGCGGCCGTCCGTGAAACTGACGTTCACCGGCGCCGACCTGCCGGATCTGTCGCACACCTTCGCGGCATCAGCTTCCTGAGAAGATCGGCGAGATGTACGTCCCGGGGTGCGTCGCTCCGTCCTGTAGGACGATCGATGCGGAGAAGGTCACGTTCGCCGAGGTGTACGTATTCGGCGGAGTGACCTCCAACTGGGTCACGGTGATGTCGCTGCTGCCGGACGCGGCGGCCGGCAGGTACATCAGGTCGAAGTGGGCGACGCCGATGAGGTCAACGCCCGGGAATCCGTCCATCGTGCAGCTCGACGGGCCCTTGTTGGTCAGGTCCACAACTATGTACCCGAGAGACCGTGGGTTCCCCGAAGCGGTTGAAGACTACTGATAAGCATGTCCTACGTCACACGGCTTATGCGACAAGCAGGAGCACGCCGATCACCAGTATTACCGCGGCCGTGGCCATTTGCGCCCTGCGGCTGCAGGATTTCGCGGATGCCGATGAGGATGATGCCTGCGCCGATCAGTCTGGCGAGCGCGTTCATGTCCGCCATCAACGAGCGCCGTGAGCGTGAACGTGCTCACCGTCAGCAGCTGATCATCACGGCCGCGCGCGACGCGCCGCTCCGGAGCCGGGGCTGCCCTGCGCGCCTTCTGCCAGGATGGCCGACATGAAGCCGGCCACGCCATTCGTCGTCCCATCCAGCGAAGCCGCGGCGATCGCCGAACAGGACCGGCTCCGAACGCTGGTTCGGCCGTCCGGGCAACCACCGTCGCCGCTGCGGCTTATCGCAGGGCTCGATGTCGCATACGCGGTGGACGAGTCGCGCGCGGCAGGTGCGGTGACCGTGCTCGACGCCGAGTCGTTGGATGTCGTCGAGACAGCCACCGCACTCCGACCCGTCGACTTCCCGTACCGGCCCGGCCTGCTTGCATTCCGCGAAATCCCGGCCCTGCTGGACGCGCTCAGCAAGCTGACAATCACGACGCCCGACGTCCTCGTGTGCGACGGTTACGGCCTGGCCCATCCGCGGCGCTTCGGACTCGCCTGCCACCTCGGCGTGCTGCTGGATGTACCGACGTTCGCCGTCGCGAAGACCGCGTTCGTCGGCACGTTCACGGAGCCCGGGGCGAAGCGAGGCGAGCAGACTGACCTCGTCGACGGCGGCGAGGTCATCGGCCGCGTGCTGCGAACGCGTGACGGCGTCAAGCCCGTGTTCGTCTCCGTCGGCCACCGCCTCGACCTGGACGCCGTCACGGACCTCGCCCTGCGTCTGACAGCGAGTGGCTACCGGCAGCCGGAGACCACCCGTCAGGCCGACCAGGCCTGTAGGAGGGCCTTGGCGGCGGGGGCATAGGCATCCGACTCTCGCGTACCGTAAGGCAATGAGCGACAGTGTGCACCAGCAGTACAAGACCACTGATCTACTCCGCATTCGCGCCGATACCCATCGGCACCATAGCGAGGCGCCGCTCGATCTGGACGCGGCCTGCGCCGAGGTACTCGGGTTGGCTGGAGACGAGGCGTTGCTGGATGTCGGCTGCGGCCCGGGCGCGTTCCTACGCTATCTGCGTGGCGGCGGCCATCGCGGACGGCTGGCCGGGTTGGACCAGTCCACTGCGATGATCGCCGAGGCCGAGCGGACCGCAGGGGATGCCGGGATCGCGATCGATTGGTTCACCGGCCAAGCGGACGAACTGCCCTTCGCCGCCGGGGAGTTCGCAATGCTCTCCGCGCGACACATGCTCTACCACGTCCCTGACATCCCGGCGGCGCTACGCGAGTTCGCCCGCGTGGTCGGCCCCGGCGGCGTGGTGCTCGCGGCCACCAACGGCGAGCGCAACATGGCCGGTCTGCGCGGGCTCGAGGATGAGATCGCCCGGCGATTCGGACTTGAGGAGGGGCCTGAGCCGACCGAGACCTTCAACACGGGCAACGCGCCCGACCAGTTGCGCGACGTGTTCCCGGTCGTGGAGGAGACGATTCTGCCCGGCGCCTTGGTGTTCACCGAGCCCGGACCGATCGTCGACTACGTGATGACGCAGTCAGTGCCGCAGCAGGCCGCCGACGATCCCGAGCTGTTCGACCGTATCCGCGACTGGGTGACCGCCCAAGCGACGACTCGCCTTGAGGAGTTGGGCGGTACGTGGCGGGATCCGAAGAGCGTGGGCCTGTATCGCTGCGTCACAGGGCATTTACCCGTGTCGTAGTCTACGAAGCCGAGTAGTCCTCTATATCGCAATTCTCCAGCGACCCCTTGCGCAGCAGGTACTCGAGTGCGCGTTCCGACACGACGAGTGTGGCGTCCGGCGTCTGACTGAAGTCGTCCACCGCCAGCTCTCCAGTTATCTGCAGCCACTGGAAGCCGAGGACCTCGTGCCCGTCCAGCAGTTCCTCCGCGTCCGGCGAAAGCGTGACCTTCACCGGCGCGAGGTCGAAACCGGTCAATCCGGACATGCGTACGCCGCTGCCGAGAGTCGAGCTGATCAGGAAGCAGGGGAAGGACTCCACGAGGTCGTCGCCCGGCCAGGTGTCGAGCACGTAGTGCAGCTTCGACACCCTGGGCGGATGAACTGTGGTGTCCATCTCGGTGTGCTCACCGAGCTCGCCTGCCACATCGGGCGCGAGCGTGTAGAACTTCACCGCCACACGATAACGGACAGGCGTATCGGACTGGTTGCCGCGCCGGTCAACTAACCTGGAGTGGTGACGAGCACCAGCACCGAGATCACCGCACACTCCATCCTGCCCGCGCGGCGCGAGGACATCGAGCTCAAGACGGCCGACGGGCTCACCCTCGTCGGTGAACTGGCGCTGCCGCCGGCCGACCGGTCGCCGGTTGCCACGCTCGTCACCCTGCATCCGCTGCCCACGCACGCGGGGATGATGGACAGCCACGTCTACCGGAAGGCGGCCTGGCGCCTGCCTGCGCTGGCCGACCTGGCGATCCTGCGCTTCAACACCCGCGGCACCTCCTCGGCGCGCGGGACCAGCGAGGGGGCGTTCGGCGACGGCATCGGGGAGCGGCACGACGTGGCCGCGGCGATCGACTTCGCCGACGACCGCTCGCTGCCGAACCCGTGGCTGGTGGGCTGGTCCTTCGGCACTGAGCTGACGCTGAAGTACGGCTGCGAGCCGCAGATCAAGGGCGCGATCCTGCTCTCCCCTCCGCTGCACAGTGCGGGTGAGGCCGACATCGAGGCGTGGGCAGCCTCCGGCAAGCCGGTGAAGGCCCTGGTGCCCGAGTTCGACGACTACCTGCGGCCGGACGAGGCGCGGCGGCGGTTCGCAGCGCTACTCACGCCCGAAGCGCAGGCGAACGGCTGCGAGCTGATCGCGGTCGACGGCGCGAAGCACCTGTGGGTGGGGGAGAAGTTCGTCCGCCGCGTACTCGACGAGATTGTCCGCACGGTGAACCCGGCGGCGTACCCGCTGCCCGAGTCGTATGACGGCCGTTTCGGGCCGGCGGAGAAGTACGGGGCGTAACGCCGATCGGCGTCAGCGGATGACACGCTCGACGTAATCCGCCCCGATGCCGAAGTCCGCATAGTGCCGACGTGCCTTGTCGATCATCGAGTCGTCCTCCAGGTAATGCCAGCTACCGCGGAAGGTGAAGGCGTGCCCGGGTCGGGTATTACGATCACAATCTGGGCTCTGCTACGCTCCGGGCACCGTCGCGACATCGGTGACGAATCGAGCCCGTGGTGAGGCGATTGTGGCGATTGACGACCTTCCCATGCCGGTGGTCACGTTCCTGAACGTGATCGGGGTCAAGTGGCCTTATATCAACGAGGACTCGGTGATGCAGTTCGCATCGCTGGTCCGCGACTTCGGCACCGCGGTGCAGACCACCCACGAGGACGCGACCGCCGCCGTCCAGGGAATCGCCCAGGCGTATCAGAGCTCATCGACCGCGCAGATGAGCTCGGGCTGGGCCGAACTGTCCGCCCGGCACGTGACCGAACTGGTCGACGGCAGCAAGGTCCTCGCCGACGCCCTCGAGGTCGCCGCGGCCTACATCGTCGCCCAGAAGGCGGCCGCTGTCGTGGAACTGGTGACCATGGCCGCAGCGTTCGTGGCCGACCAGGCGGCGGCAGTGGCGACCTTCGGCCTCGCTGAGGCAGCCGTGCCCGCGATCCTGGCCGCCGGCCGCGCGTTGATGGACTCACTGGTCCAAGACCTTGAGCAGTACATCATCGGGCAGGTCGTCGAAGCCGCCGCCAAGCCGCTGTTCGAGAAGGTGAGTGCCGCGATGGCAGGCCTCGACTGGTCGCAGACCAGCTCCACGGGCAGCACCTCGAGCAGTTTCTCGCTGGACCCTGAGGTGGTTCGCCAGCACACTGCCGCGCTTCGAGAACACGCGCAGACGTTCCGCTCGCACGCCGTCACCTTCCAGCAGGGAGTCCGGGCGGTGAGCTTCTGATGCCAGGAGGCGACGAGGCGGCGATATTCAAGGGTGTCGCGGACGGCGCAGACAAGGCGCTGGGCGACGCGGGCGGCACGTTGGGCGACTTCACCGAGAAGACCGCGCAGACGGCGGACGACGCCACGGACCGGGTCCTGTCCACCGAGGAGGGCAACACCCAGGCGTTCGAAGCAATCAAGCCGGAGAGCGCGGGTGCGCCGGGTACGTCGGGCAACCCCGCGTTGCAGAACAAGATCTCCAACATCCTCGAGCCGGAGGGCGGATCCACCGGAGGCGCCTGGGAGGGCGAGAACGGACTCCACCTGTCGGCGGAGGAGAACGCCGCCGCCGACCAGTTCCTAGCCCGGGCGAAGGACGCGGAGTCGAACATCACCCCCGTCGTCATGGACGTGAAGAACGGCGTCCCCGGCGCCGAAGCGGTGGGCTACCCGGACTTCGTGCTCAAGAGCCCGGAGTCGTTCAAACGCAAGCTCGCGACGACCCTGGCAGAGAGCCCGACTCGAGACCTCGATTCAGCGCTGGCGGACATGAAGGACTCGGTCCGCTACACGCTGAAGCTCCCCGAAGACGGCTACACGGACGGCGTCAACCAGACAATCTCCAAGTTCCAGGACGCCGGCTTCGAGAACGTGAAGTTCAAGAACACCTGGGGCTCCGACGCGTACAAGGGGATCAACAGCTTCTGGCGAGACCCGCAGACGGGCCACGTCTTCGAGATGCAGTTCCACACGCAAGAGAGCTTCGACGCGAAGATGACCACCCACGACCTCTACGAGCAGGCCCGACTCCCCGGCGTCTCGCCCGAGCAGGTGCAGAGCCTCCAGGGCCAGCAGAACCAGATCTTCGGCGCCGTCCCCCGACCGACCGGCGCGACGGGCATCAAGCTCCCAGGGACCTAGATACGGGGTCCTAGATGCAGGGGCCTAGAAGCGGGACCTAGAAACGGGACCTAGAAAGTAGAATGTGACCATGCAGAGCGACGAGCCCGCGGTGCGATACTTCGCCCTCATCAAGGACGGTGGCTCCGCCGAGGAGGCAACCGGCCTGGTGCGCCGGGTACCCACCACGCCACAGCCGACCGACGAGGCCATCGGCAACGACCTGGAGTGGCACCCGTCCGACTACCTCGAGCGCTACTACGTCCTCGGCAGCATGGACCGCGAGAACGTAGAGATCACCGCCGAGTTCGCCGAGCAGCTCCTCGCGCGCTGGCGCGAACAGGCAGCCGAGCGCCGCGGCTGACACGCGCCAGAGCTTCGCAATGCGCAGCAGTGCGCCGGGATCGCCATCCGTGGCCGACCATGGAGACCATGGCCGGCGCGCGGACGGCATCGATAGCTAGCGGAGCGGCTGAGTCCTCAGCCTAGCGACCCGAATACGGGTTCTGGTTCGGCTGACCCTGCTGGCCGTA
>Ga0073928_10002369_pt1 | contig 32607 bp, 41 predicted proteins | sample PaiPotPPA55metaG_FD_76969 | JGI IMG/M metagenome (GOLD analysis project Ga0073928, IMG submission 76969) | Iron sulfur acid spring bacterial and archeal communities from Banff, Canada, to study Microbial Dark Matter (Phase II) - Paint Pots PPA... ...
ACCGCGAAATCCGTCTGGCGCGTGAGAAACACCGTACATTTGTCGATGCTGGACATCGCTGCTCCAGCGGCCTCGACAATGGCCTGAACTTTTTTGAGGGCTAATTCGGTTTGAGGACGGATGTCGGGTCCTGCCTCGCCAGCAACCTGGCCGGAGATATAGATGATGTTACCTACGCGCACACCTGGCGAGTATGGGGTAGCCCCTGCAGCGGCCCCGGCAGGCAAGACGACCTCCCGCTTGGTAAGGTGACTTTCTGGCACGGCGCAACCAGCGAGGAGGAATCCTGCTAAGCACATGAGTACAACAGCCACCTGCGCACCAACGTTGGACATGATCGCGCTCCTAGTTTCGAGAATGTAGGCCGGCGGAACGCTAAGTGGGTCCTTCTAGGGAATTGCTTAATGCGCTTCAGTACATCCTTGTTCCCGACGACACAATAAACGACAGCGACATGCCCGACCAGCGTGGCAACGTAAGCGCACAGAGCAAGAGGACTTCCGGCGACCGACGGGATGGATTTAAACGCATTCGACGGAATTGGTCACATAAAGGTGCTCTCCTCACCAGAGACCTGCCAACGCTCTCCGAACCCGTCCTACATTCCACTACGTTAGAAAAACTGGCAGAGTGGTTCCCATCAGGATCGTTACGCCTGCCACGCGCGACGGCGCTGACCATCTATCTAGCCTAGCTCACGGATGCATGCCTCGTCGGCCATAGTCATAGCCGTGGACGCCGGAATTTGGCCGATGACGCGGGCTTTGCTTCGTCGGTGCGTTCCCAGCTTTCCTAAGTTGCGAGGTTTGACGCGGTGTTACGCTGCGAAATGAGTCCGTTCGGACTACTCTCTGAACAAGCTCTATTTTCAACTCGTTCAGCGGGCTGACCATGCCATCAAAGCTCGTCAACCGGAGAAGTCGAACTGAGACGGTCAAAGTTGCCTTGCGCGGTTGCTCCGCGGCGATAGTTCAGGGGGTTTAATTTAATGATAGGCAACCGCTGCTGCTGATAGACCTCATGTGCGTCCCATTGGAACTGCGCCGCCTTTTCCCGAGCAGTTGGAGACTTTGCGGCGCAATTGCTCTCAATACAGCCGACGCTTGCCGCCGATCCAAGGAATGATGGGATTTGCCATATGTGATTGCCTTTTCTGAAATACGCTAGAATTCGGCCGCCCACCGGTGGGTGGCAGCGCCTTGGCTAATTCACTGGCTGCTTCAGTGGAAAGGCGGCGACGGGAATGCGCGAACAGACCCGCCGTCGCCCTGTCTCTTCTCGCGCCGCGAAGCACGATCAAAGTTACTTTTCTACAGTCACGTCACTCTGCGGGACGCGTTGCATCCCGACAAAATGTCGCCTAGTTCCGACGCGATGTTGGTTACCGCCGATATCGTGGTCTGTCTGCGATACGCTAGGCTCACGGAATCCACGTCGGCAGAAGCGCCAAGGCTAAGATGAAAATTAAATTTCTTTTGATCGCCCTGCTGTTCGCTGGCCGCGTTGTGGCGGCGGATCAGACGGCGTACTACAACGCACGGGTCGATACGTTCAGAAAAGATAAGAACGTCTACGACGTCGTAATGGTGGGAGACAGCCTCACCGAACGCGGAAATTGGTCAACCTTCTTTCCAAGAATCAAAGTTGCGAATCGAGGAGTCAGCGGCGACTCGATTCAAGGCGTTCTTGGTCGAATCGAGACGATTCGTGGAACCGGCGCTAAGCGTGCCTTCGTCATGATCGGCGTGAATGACTTGCTATCCGGAGGTATGACTGCGGCCGAGATCATCCCTTTATACGAGTCGTTGGTCGACCGCTTGCACGGGCTCGGCATGCAGCTATTCGTGGAATCCACGCTTTACACTGACTTTCCGGGCCGAGACAAAACGAATGAGGAGATTAAGGAGGTGAACCGCGCTATCGCGGATTTCTGTAATCCTCGTTCGACTTCGGTTTGACGGGGCGCCCTGACTCAGCCCGCGCCTCGCGATATTTCTCGATCAGCACGCCAATCGTGACGGTTTCCGCGTCGACGGTATTGCGCCCCTTATCGATTGCGACCTCTTGATCGCGCGCCCACGCTTGGGCGGCACCCTTTGTTTTAAAGGTCTTTGATATACTCTGGCCGCTGCGTCGGACCTGAGCGCGCCACTTCTCACCGACCGGCAAGATTGAAGCCATGATTTACCCCGAATCGTTTATCCAGTAAGGCTGAGCGATCTGGCACTGCTACAGATTGCTACCAAAGGTGGTTTGTAGCAAAACTGTAGCACGGCGGGCAATAAACATGGCTTAACGGTGCTTCACGGCGCTTCATTTAGGAAGAAGCGAATCAGCCGGAAAAGCATACGGGATAAGGCTGGAGCCTTTGTTCATAAGGTTTCAGTCTACCCATTGAAAATATCCATCTCCCCGTAGTTCAATGGATAGAACAAGTGCCTCCTAAGCGCTAGATGCAGGTTCGATTCCTGCCGGGGGGACCAAGAAACTAGGCCGCATCGGTCTTAAATCCCCGCCCCGTAAGGCTCTCAGGGTTCCCGTGGTGTCTGTGGTGTACCAAAAACTGTACCAACCACTGTACCAACGGCCCCTGAAACGATGTCCACGATCCGTCTCAACAGCATCATGTCTGTGAATGTCACTTACCTGTCCCGGCGGTCTCCCACGGGTCCATACTGGTTTAAGCGCAAGGTCCCCAAGGACTTAGTCTCTGCTGTCGGGAAGACGTGGATTCAGTTCTCGCTCGGGACTAAGGACCCACGGCAGGCTGCGCGGTTAGTCGCCAAACACGCCACCGAACAGGATCAGGAATGGTCAAGCCGACGGTCTCCTGCCACTGGTGATGGCGTGAACCTCGATACTCAGGCTCGCCGGTTACTGGCCGAACGCGGCGTCGATCCAGTAGACCCCAGGTCGACCCCTGAGGCTCTGGACCACTTCCATGACTTCCTTGAGTCCCAACTACCCCGCGAGGTGTTAGAAGATGGGAACATCACAGAAGGCCACCAGCTTGACCGCTACCTGCCTCCGGTCCTCCGTGCCGCGTTCCAAGTGTCCCAAGGTCGTAGGCCGTTCACCCTGACCGATTGCAGGGATCAATCCATCGCTGCTCGCCCGTCGACCGAGAAAGACGCGCGGTTGGTGTTTGGCTACCTGCAGGAGTATCTGAAGGCCGACCGGGACCTGAGGAAGGTTCGCCGCCAAGACGTGAATGGCTTTGTGGCTTGGTTGCTGGATGGTCGGGGCACGGGTCGCAAGGTCAGCACCACCACTGTGGGCCGATACCTGACCACGCTACGCGCCGCCTTCGCTCGGTCTATTCGAGAGCATGAATTGCGCATCGATAACGTGTTCGCCAAGGTAGAGATTCCGGGTGAGGGTTCCGACGCCAAGGAGCGAGAAACGTTCTCGGCAGACCAATACCAACACCTCTATCAGGCGCTCGATCAATGGTCGGCTACCCGTGGTCTCGACCCCCTGCGGTGCATCCTCACACTGGTCTGTGAGACGGGCGCACGGTTGGCTGAGATAGTTGGTCTTGCTGCTTCGGACCTCGACTTTAACGGACCCATGCCGTACCTCAAGATTCAGGAGCATCCGTGGCGGTCCCTCAAGACCCCCGGGTCGGCTCGGGTGGTCCCGCTGAGTCCAAGGGCGCAGGAAGCCGCTGAGGTGGCCTTGGATTTGAGGGGCGATGCTGCGGAGTTGTTTCCCGGTCGTGCCGGTAAATCGGACTCAGTGAGCGCGGCCTTAATCAAGTGGCTGAGGACGTGCGAGGGGCTGCGGGGGAGCAAGCTGAGTAATCACTCGCTGCGTCACGGCATGAAGGATCAGCTTCGCGGAGTCCAATGCCCTGACTCGATTCAGGATGCGATCCTTGGTCACGCTACGCCGGGGGTTGGCGCTACCTACGGGAAGGGATACCCGCTGGAGGTGCTGGCTCAGTGGCTGGAGAAAGCCTCAGTAGCCAGCGCCCACTGCTGAACAGACTGGACATAAAGCGCACGGGTCGGCGCCCAAGGGAGCACGCTCGGCTTAAACCACGAATTAAACTTATGAGCTGATCTTTGATGCTGGATCATTCCCGTCCGGGGTTGGCTTAGTCAAAAACGAACTCTGGATCATATCCCCGCTAGTTGAATAGTTGACAGGATTTAGTTCTTGGGCGCGCTGAACAATGCGCTTAAGTGTTGTGTTGTCCTGGGGCTCAACGACATGCGATAGCACCGCGAAAAACAGCCACATGAGCATGCGTCCCTTATCGTTTGTAGGTGCGGTGGCAGCTTCCAGCAAAGCCAGCGGGCCGCCGTTTCCTTGATTCGCATAGAATGCCGCATCATCGTCGAACATCATCGAGTACGTCGTCTTAGGCCCGTAAAGCAAGCCCTTTTCAACCAAAAGAATGTAAGCGGGGAAACGGCCTTCAAATTTTGATAAAGCGTTTCTTACTTGTTTGTCCGTCCCCCCCTTCCCGATTACTATGAGGGCGAGAGGTTCCCGCCTAGTCGACGAAGGATGCCGAGACGCCATGGCTTTCCACAGCGCCAATGCTGAAGAGGTTTGTTCTAAGGCGTCTGGTAGTTTGTTAAAGCTATTCTTCAGTTGCCCCATCACCTTCACGGAGCGGTACGGGACATAGCCTGTGACCATACCCTCCTCCGGCGGGAGCTTCAATACGCCAGTTTCGTCGCATAGAAGAAAGTCCACTTGACCGCTGAGCTCAAATTCGTGCCCAAAGAAATAACCGGCTGTCGTTAGAAAAGTAGAAGGAAGGGCGTAAGCGAAAAGTTTCCTAAAAGTCGTTTCAAGGGGCCCTCCGGACTCGACAATATTGCCAGTGGCGTGAACCTTGCCGCCGACTTGCGCGGCTCGAACCAACGCTCCAGCATGCGTCGCAAACTGATCATGAACGTCGAGAGTTCGAACGGGCTTTGGAGCTTTCGGTCGTGTGTTTTTACCCGGGGGTTTCGTCGTAGTTACCATTGTTGCCTCTGGGTTGAGGCACACATTATGGATCATTCACTGTTGGAATTCGACGAATCGCCGCCTTGGCGCGACTGCTATCCGTCACCCGCGAGCTGGACGACGGTTCTGGCCCTTCACAGCCGACGGCGGATATAGAGCTATATTTCCTTGTCCGGCCACAGGTACGCTAGGGCACTTTTTAGCGTCCGGCCTCAGGTACGCTAAACACACCTCATGCGCCTGCTACCGGACACCCGGCGACGAAAAAAGCGCCCTCGGGAACCCAGACCGGAGACTGGTCATAAGAGCGCACAGCGGGGCGCTGGTGACCCTCGCATATGGCCCAATTAAGCCAACGCTGCACGCTCGATGCCTACGGATTACTCAGTGCGTCCATGCCCTCAATCTACAATCTCGTCCGGTGCCGACAACAGGGGCTGTGGCGCATCGCTCGGAAGCTCCTCGGCACGCGCTTGGGTCCTCCAGACGATCCCAGTGATCTCGCGCACACGGTCGACGATAGGCTTCGCATCGTTACCGAACTTGCCCAGTGCCACCCCAGCGTCTCCCAGCAACCCCCAGAACTTGTCGAGGTCGCTTACGCGCTTGTGCATCTCCGCTTGCAACTTTTCCAAGCGGATCAGCAAACGCCGCTGGTGGGCCTGTTCAAATAAGGTTGAGGTGCTGATTAGCTCTCGAAGCTCGGTCAACAAGTCTTGGACTCTACTGACATCGCCGTCTGAGAACTCGTACGAAAATGTGTTTCGAAGGGCCGTAGCCATACGGGTTTTGAAGGCAGAGAACTGTAATTTCCCCTTTTCAGTCTCACAGTGTCGTTCCATTTCCCCTAGATAGCCGAAAATAGCTGGGCTATCCTCCGATGACGACCCCGATATCTCTGGAGGGAAAAAGGGCGACTGGAAAATGCCAGCCGTGTGAAGCTCCTCCAGGAGCGCCAACGCCTGTAGTAAATAGCCATAGTCTTTCTCTGACCAGCCCTGCGATTCGACGTCTAGCCTGCTTTTGGTTATGTCAATCGCTTCTAGGACACTCGCCACCGGGTCATCAGCGATACGCTCCAGAAACTCTTCGTTAAATAGCACTAACTTGCTCCTTATGTGATTTGCTATTTTTAGCCTGATCGATCAGCGTTCGCCTATCATTTTTGCGACCACCGGGGACGGCAAATTTTTGTGTTTGCCTGCGTGCTGTCTAAGAGCGAAGCTGCGCGATCAGTCCTCACCGAACGCCGCCTCATGAAGAAGCAGTGAATTACTGGCGGTAAGATTCAAGGCATAACGGGCCAAATAAGCGGGAACAGCTACAGGTTCGGCACCTTGTCCATGACCGCCAAGCCGATTACGCACAGTAGGCACGCCACTTTCGAGAAGTGTCCGCAACGATCCAATCTGAGATTCTAGGTATGTCGGGAACAGGTTGTTAGCCACGCACACGGCGATCAAGTTCTTTGCGGTGTCATTCGGATTCACTTTCCACTTTTTCATCGAGCAAATCGTTTTCATCACGCTTTCGAATGCCTTCAGCGCGGCAACGATGCATTCCTTATGGCGACCGTGACGATAATGCTGATGGGCGTCTAGGAACTCCTCGTTTGCCCCCTTGAAATTATCCCCCCTCAACAAAGAGAGGGTCGGCTTAACAATCTCGGCATGAGCGAATTCTGAATCCACTCGTATGATTTCACCGGACTCAAACTGGTAGCCAATCCCGTGCTCTTTGAACCGCATGTTTAGCTCCTCAAGAGCGTCGGCCGGCTCCATTCCTCGCTCGACTGAATCTCGGTATTCTCGATTTCCGCGAATGTGAACATCGACCATTCTGAAGCAGATCTCCACGGCGTCCAAAATGCGCTCTGTGTCCCCTTCGCTGGTGATGAACGCAAACAGGGAGTCTCGGTGCTTTCGTGTGTGGGGAACCAGTTCGAACACGCCGTATTCTCTGCAAAGGATCTCGACGACCAACTTGTACGCGTTCTTAGCATGATCGCGGTAAATATCGACCCCGAACGCATCGTCGATAATATGGACTATCTGGACCCGCAACGGCGCTGGTAGCGGATCGTAGGTGTAGACATCGGAAACCTCTCCCCTTGCCCGACGTTGTCTTTTTGAAAATAAATCGAGTACCGCCATAATCGTCCTCAGGAATCTATTTAGTTGACCGCCGCTTTCTGCACATATCGTAGCTCAACGCCCTGAACACGCTTTTCGCGACCTGGCGCTACGCGGCGAACTTGCACCCGACCGGCAAAAAACGCAAGTCGAACAGCTTAAAAGACTCTTCCAGTACTTCCTGCTTCGTGAGATTCGGATTAATGAGCATGAGGTCTTTCGCCATCGCCGTGTCGCTAACCATCAGCTTGTGCCGCTCGATGATAGACCGCAATTGCCTGCGCTTGCGTGCGCGATTGGTTGACCGGATGCCGGGGCATTCCACCGCAATCCATCGGTCCAGCACATCGTTCAAAGGAGCCACCAGACCCCCGCGATGGTTGCGCATATTCAGGAGGTACCCCGCGAATGCCTGCTCGCTCGGGGGACACGCAGCGATGCGCTCGAAGATGTCCAAGGCCTTATCGGAAATGGACCGGGCCATGGGCAACTTAATACCGCGCTTCTTCGCGTCCGTCTTAGTGATCACTTCGCCGGTCTCGATGTCGAGCCAAGTGTCTGGGGCGCATTGAGTCACGGGCAGCGTGCCCTTCGTAACGTTCCACCCTGCAGCCCTTAGGCGCTCTTTCGGGACTACCTTGTACGTTCCACCGATTGCTACATATCGGGCATCTTTCGTAGTCCCTACGGCGGTTACGGCGTTCAGTTCTTCATTGTCGATCTTCATTGGTTTTTGTCAAAATTGGATGCGAAACATCATTATTTGAGAGCTCGAATCCTTGTGGGCCGGGGCTCTCGGAGTTTTCGCCTATATATATAAAAGGACTACAGGACTAAGGGCCAAAGGGGCACATGTGAGTACCCGAGGCGCTCGGGGCTAGACCTATAAGGTGATAGCCATCAAATAATCAAAAAGGGGAAAGCAAGGCGCGGCTGAGGGAGCCTTGGTAATCGTCATAAGACCTAGCTCGGTCCCAAGGAACCCTCAGGTAACGTTTAAGGTGACTATCAATCGGTCATCATTTATCGGTCTCCTTATCGGCATCCATAACCATGTTCTTTAGGGGATCACATTCGATCGGTCTCGTCAGTAGATGTGCTGTTTCCGGTCCGTAGGCGGTCGCTACTCGCTAATTACTTCCCGTACGGGTGCTGCTGCTTGTGTGTCTGCCATGATTTGAATAGATGTGTCGATGCGCCGTCCGAGGTCTCCATGGACACTCAGGACGGGCTGGTTTAGATGAGTTGGGGTGTTGGGTGCTACAAGGCGGCGCGAGGCCGTGAAATGGCGCTATGAAGAGGTGACGCGTTACCGAATCAGATAGACCACTGCAGCTTTAAGAACCGCTGCGACCACCAGTGTGGAACCGACCACAATCGCGGTGGCAATAGGTCCATCAATCATTTCATCGACTCGCTTGTAGAGCCCTTTGCGAATGGTGCTGATCTTCATGCCGCCACCTCGCTCAGGAGTCGGACCAGTACCGAGGCTGTGTAGCGTTCATACTCGGTGGCCTTGGCGTCCAACGCTTCCCTAAGGACCTTGAGCGATACCTTGGCGGGTGTTCCGAGTGCCTTGGCTTGGTCGATCAATGCCTGTTCATGCTTAGTAGGCTGCGGGTCAAAAGCACCTCCCGGGTAGCGATTCGCCGGTCGCTGGAGTCGGTTGGTCTCAGGGGCAAACTGGCTGCGCTTCTCGCGGTTGACTCTCTTGGGCGTCTCGACCAAATTGGCGCGGCAGTGCAGACCCGTTACGATACGCTCACGCTTGCCACCAATGGGGCCGTAGGAGACTTTGGGAGTCGCGTGATCAATCTCAAACTCGTCGCGACATGCTCCGTAGATGCTCCGCAGGGCTTCGCGCTCCAATTCATACAGACCGGTCAGACTGCCACCTGTGGCTCTGCGCCACGCACGGGCGGCCCTTCCTTCGCGTTGCTGACCTCGGTGGGAGGTGCTGTCCTTATACAAGCGTCGCTGGACTTCTCGGCTGTGGCTGTTGTGTGCCTCGCGGCCTTCAGGTGTCGAGACCTTCTTGGCGAAACGCTTGGCGGCGTTGGCGGACATACAAGCCACGCACTTACTGTTGCTGGCATAGAACTCGGTCTCGCCATGTTGTTTGCATACCGCCGTGAATCGGGCAATGCCTTGCTCTTTGGCTGCTCGGGCTGCTGCTCGATTGCTGATTGTCTTGGTCATAATCGTTACTCGTTCCGTGAATGGATTGCTCCGCCACACCTGTCTATAGAGGCGTTTCGCGGGTTGCCGATAAGTGGGTGGGGGTTATGTACTACTTCGGTGCGCTAGCGGCTGCTAGGCTTCTATAGACGTGTGAGAAACATGGAGCGTTGCTCCTTGGCTTACGCGATCTTCGCTGCCATGGCCTCGATGTAATTCTGGCGCTGGGCGTCTGCTTCACGCGTTGCTGCGCTCAGCTGTTTCGGCCAAGGCCATCGCGGCTCGCTTCTTCACTGCCGACCGGACACGCTGCGCTGCATTGCGGTGGTCCCGGGACTTCTGCTGTGCGTCGGCGATACAGCACCGGCATACGCCAGCACCGGCTGTGCTAAAAACCGTCATGCCATGGCGTGGGCAGTTCCAATAGAACGACTTCTGACCGGCTTCAATGGCCGTGTCGCGGGCCTTGGCCTTAACGCCCGGTGATGCACGCTTAGTCGGATAGGAGATGAGGAGGTCGCTGGGTTCTTTCTTTTTCATAATGTGGTAAGCCTTCGGCTGAAATAATCCGGCCTCCGCGTGGTGCGGTGACGGGGTGTTGATGAAGGTGTGGGGGTGATGCGGGGTGCTTCTTTCTCAGGTGAGGGGTAATTCGCGGGGATGCTTCCTCTAGAAGTACGGGGTAATTCGCAAGCCTTGTCCCATGGGGCTCTGAAGGCGGCGCGAGGTGTTCTTCTGTTGCAGTGTCGACTAATTCGTCACAGCGATTCTTCCTACGGTAGGCCGTAAATCCGCTCAATCGCTGGCACTGGGTCGATAGCATCGAGCTATGGTTCCTCGGGCCTTCTTTTCGTACCGGTCGACTAATTCACCGCTGCGCCTTCTTCGATAGCAGCACCTAATTCGCCAGCCTTGTCCCGTGGGCCTCTACGGTTTCCATGCTGGCCTCTTTTCATACGTACGGCCTAATTCGTCTCGGTGCTTCCTCCTACGGTACGTCTTAAATCAAGACTATCGGTTTTAATTTATCGATAGCCACCGCGCTCGCTTTTCCTTCATACGTGGCTACTAATTCGTCCGGTGCCTTTCTATAGGGGTGGATAATTCGCAAGCCTTGTCCCATAAGGCTCTACGAGCGGCGCGGGGTTTCTCTTCGTAGAGGTAGACTAATTCGCCGCTGCTGCCTTCTTCAATAGTGCGACCTAAATCCAAGCTATCAGATGCTCGAGACCGATAGCCTGCTCGATCGATGCAAAATCCGGCATTCTCCCTGCAAATTTCCCAGGCACTTGCGGGTCGACCGGATTGGCTAGGACCCTTGCCAGCACTGGCTCTCAGGGGATCTAGGTCGTGGTCATCTCGGGTCGATCGGTGGGCTACAGGATCGCTAAAGCCGCTCAAGGAGCCTTCGGGGTCTCCGGGTGCTACCTTGGTGTCCCTCGGGCCTTGGGAACCCGTAAAACATCATCATGGGAGGCCAGCAAACAGCACTGTCAGGTCCGATCGTTTGGTTAAAAGACGCGCCGCCCTACCTTCATCTAAGGCTTATCCGTTTCACTATGTGAGATGCGTACGGCCCTGCGCTCCAGCATCCTTGACCACCGAAACATCAGGTCAGGATCAATCGCTCGGTACAGTGTTTGCAGTGCCTCGCCCGTGGCCCAATGCCCCGTAGCTTCCATAAACGCCACCTCGATACGGGCCTTAGCCCTTGCGACCTCCCAATTTAGCGCCTGCTCCGCTTTGGTCCACCCGTTGCGGCTCCCGGGGACTCTGCCTGAGTGCTTCCCTTGCGCCCGTGCGGTCCTATGGGCCTCGGTGCCGCTGGGTAGATAACTCGCTGGGTTGTCGGTCCTGCGCTTGCGTGGCTTCTTGTCCGGGCCGCGCTGCCGTTTCTGTTTCGTCTGTGCTTCCATGTATTCCATCATGAGAAATGCAAACGACCCCGCTAAGGGGGCCGCTTGGTGTGTGTGTTTGGTCAATCGGCGGCGCGTTAGTCCGCTTCACTGTCGATAACGTACGCGAGGTCCTCGCTCCACTCTGCTTCGTTGCCGCTGTCAATCACGTATGCAATGTCCTCGGTTTGGGCGCTATCTTCATCGATCACGTAAATCAGTTCTTGCATTGTTGCTCACTCCTCGTGGTGGTGTGGTTTGTGTTGTTATTACGGCTCGAAACGCTCATGCCTTAGGGCGTTCGCTTATTTTTTACGCTGCCTTTGGGAACTGGCGGCGTGCTCGGCTTACCGTGGCCTCAGAGACCCCGAGGACCTCCGCAGTCTTGGCGATGCTGCCAAGCTCCCACGAACGCGCTGCAATGGTCTGCGCATCGTGCTGCACTGGTCGACCGAGGGACGCCTTGCCGTGCTGGGTCAGTCCCGTGGTCGCGAGGGATGCCTTAGCCTTGGCGCGTCCTGCGTCTGTACGCTCGACAATGCGGTTGCGCTCCATCTGCGCCAGTTGCGCCAGCAAGGTCAGGATCAATACGCCAGCGTCCCCAACAATCGGACCCAAGCCATGCACGTCAACAATCACGCCCTTAGCCATGAGGTCCCGCACCGTCGTTTGCACGTCGATAGAGTCACGGCCAAGGCGGTCCACGGCGTAGACACAAAGCGTGTCACCTTTGCGGAGGTAAGCGGCGCATGCCTTGAACCCCGGACGCTCCATGGCCGCTACGGTCCCGCTCACTCCGTTATCACTAAACTCTTCATCGAAGTTACCGCCAAGGGTGTGGCGTTGGGATTCGATAGATTGGTCGCGGGTCGAAACGCGGAAGTAAGCGATGCGTGCCATGGTGTTGCCCCTTGCCTCTGTCATAAGTTAGGTTTAATTGTGATGGGCCGTCTTAACTTGTCAATAGGACTTATGACAGTATTTGCAGGGCATACGGCAGGGGCTGTCATTACTTACCACATGTGACAGTGGCGGCGCGTGACCATGCCAGCCACGGATCGGCTATGGAAGTCAGGGGATTGCGTGGTGGATTGCTACAGTGTTGATGCGTAGACGTTACTGCTTGACCTGCTCGACGCGCTTGCGTTTACGCGTTCGCGCTTTGGATTTTCAAATCGATGAGCAAATCGCGCGGCTATAGTACCCCCATGGTCGTTATACAAATGACTTCAAAACATCGGTTAAAGCCTTGTCGTTTTTGTTGTTGCACCGACGTGATGAGAGAAGGTCTCTCCGAATTATTCGAAGACTGAAAGGATATGTAAGGTAGTACCCCCTATGGCCCCCCCGTGGGTCCTCCAGAAACAGGGGTAGGTCTTCTTGAAACCTAGGACCCCCGGGAGGGTCAGGCCTATCTGGGGACTTTAGTAGCGAGTACTGAATAGTTGATGGTTCACTGTACCAACGGGAGACCGCTGACTGTACCAACGGACCCCTCGGGACCCCTTAGGTCCCCATGCATTGAACACGGCGGAAAGCCTTGCTACACTTGAACTTCAGCGCCATTGACTACCACGGGCCTGAGGACCCAAACAGGGATCGCATACCCCTGCCGGGGGGACCAGTCCCATGCCAGCCGCCCTTTATCCAGAAGCAACGCAGCTTCATCAGGCGTGATTCTGGCGCAATCAAACTCCGAACCCATCCCCGCGAGCCCGAGAAGCCGAGATCCAAACGATCACCTTCTCGGCCTGTAAGCCCGTCGTCCATCGGCGAATGCGGGAAAGCGGCGATTGCCAATTGCACTGGCCCACGCGGTTACCCAGCGAGTAGCGAGAGTCTTCTCAACCTCTGACTCGGCGAGGTTGAGACGGTCGGTCGCCAGACGCAGACGCTCCAACGCGTACTGCTTGCGAGAACATTCCCGGCATCGACACGAGGCGTTTTTTTGCATCGCTCACGAGTGAAAGACGTGGAAGGTAGCGAGCTACAACTCACCTACGTCTGATACTACCGCAACAAAATGCCGTCGGACGCAGCCGGGATCTGCTCACCCCCGGTAGAGATTAGTTACAAGCGCCGCTGCAGGCAAGTCAGTTGCAGGCGCTGTTATCTCCAAGGCTGGCTAGCGCCTGGCTCCCATCGGTGCGTGCAGCGTCTTCAACCGGGAAGGTCTTCTCACTGAACGCAATCACTTTGAATCCGGTTCCCATCAATCGCGGGACGGTAATACCCCAATGCCAGCCACCGGCTTGCTCGAACACATGCAATGCGGGGACGGTTGGAGTATGTGAGGACTGAGAAGTCGTCATGGCACATTCTCCCGTCAGAACAGAACTGCGAGCGCAAATGCAGACGCTCGTTTTCCAGTTTATACACATTTTGCTGCAGCGCAATATGAGACCGTGGCGAAAATGTCAAATCTGCGAGCGTCACAATATTGAAATATATTCACCCGCATTGGCTTATGCGATTATGAATTGAACAGCTTTTCATCTTAAGATTGTGATCCACGGGGGCTCCATGAGTAGCCATGTGCTTATTTGGGCAGCGGTGCCGCACAACAGCGACGGCGTCGTCTTCCAGGTTCGTATGGTCCACGGACTTCAACGTTTCCATGTGTCGCGCCGAGTGCTTGAGGATGTGTTCGACCTCGAACCACGCGCGACAGACGCGAGACAGCTCGAACTCTTCTACGAGTTTCTAGAACGTATCCTGCTTCGAGCCAGCAAGAGGCGTTCGATTGCCAGTTCGGACACGGTCGCACTTCACGCAACTGATTTCATCCCACCGAGCAAAAAGGAAAGCGGGTCGAATCTGTATGCAATCGCACGAGGTGCGGTTTAAGCAACGGCGCGGCAGAGTTCTCGCATCGATTTATCTCACACCGCCTTATCGAATTTCCAAGCCTCGTAAGCCTCGCGCCGCGAGGCTTTTTTGTGTCGTTACGGTCTTGGGGCATTTCCTGTATCCGTCCTGCACGGCTTGTTGCCCGGCCCGCTTATCCCACTCCACGAGGGCCGCAGAAAGCGCTACTCTTAGCGAACCCTGTTCCGCCTCGCAGGGTTTCGATTTTTTTCCGGGACCCGACCATGGCCACGACCTTCACCGTTTTCAAGGCTCAGCTCAACATGCTGCTTCGCGATCAGCCGCGCGGCATGACCGCGGACCTGACCGAATTTGCGGTTGCTTACTGGGACGGGCGTCAGGTGGTGGGGGCCTATCTGCGCGACGCCGGCCATGTCGACGAAGTGTTCGACCTTGACGAGAATGCTTTCGAGCAGTGGCGTGACGAGTTTCTTGCGTGGCTAGCCGAGCCGCGCTTCACAAGACGGCCGGACCTGCTTGCATAGATAAAGGGGAACCCGCCGTGCAATGCCGGCGGAGATCCGTGCGCTGATATCTACCGGGCGCCGATCCAGAATTCGTCATCGAGTGCCTGGAAGAAAAACGCTTCCAGTGCCTCCTCCGACAAATCGTCGAGCGTAATGCCGCGCATGCGGCAAAGCACGTGGAGCGTCTCGTCGGCGGCAATGACGAGATTCCTAAACGCGGCGGCAGTGGGGTTGGTCGTATCCATGCATCCGCTAACGGCCCCTGCGAACGAAACTTTAGACTCAAATGCGTGATATTTTCGATTAACCACGCCAGGCCGCATCATGACGTGCCACGGTAATAAAACGTAAGCAGTTCACGCCCTGGCGCCCCGCGAAAAAACATCCTTGCGCTCATTGCAAACGCCGTCACATCGGTCCCAACACGATCCTTAAGTTCGACCACCGAGATAAGCGGCCCCACCGAGTTCGTCTTCAAGTGCATTAAAAAAGAACTCGCCCAATTCGGCGTCCGACAAACTGTCGAGCGGAATCTGCCGCAAGCGGCAAAACAATTCCAACGCTTCGTCGGCCGCATTCAATGCGCTGCGGGTATCGGTATAAGCAAGTTTGTCGAGGTTCATGAGCGGAATAATGGCGCACGTCTATCGGACTTTGATGTCTCGCTGAAGTTTGAACAACCGTTGATCCCAATCACCACGGGCCGACGATGTTATCGCCGAGCGCATGGGAAAAGAATTCGCCTAACTCGTCATCGGAGAGTTCTTCGATATCAACCCCACGCAGGCGGCAGATCAGTTCGAGGGTTTCACCCGCAGCCCGGATGAGGGCGCGGGAGGCTTCGGGAGTGGGTTCTTTGGTATCCATGCCAACACTAACGGCGTGGACGCAAGGAACTTTAAGCCCGTATTAGCCACTACCTGAGCGGCAGCACCGGGCAGCGTTCATGAGCGACGTCCAACCAATCAACCCGTCACTCCGGTTCCACCGGAAACCGCCGGTTCAACTCACGTTTCGCCCAATGCAGCGCTTCGTTTTCCGCGACATTGCTGGTCGGCGCCATCTCGCCCGTATTCGTCTTGAGCGGCAAGCTGCCCGCCTGCACGGACCAGTCCCAGCGGGTGCCGCGTTGTTCGACGAACACGTCGATGACATGTTCATTGTGCATATAACGCATGATGTCTCCCGTTGGCAGGGCGCGATCCTAGCATGATGGTGCGTTCAGGCTCGCCATCAAGCCCCGTGCGCCTCGCACCAGTCGAGCGCCCACGCCCGCGCGCAGGCAATCGCGTCGCCGTCGTTATCGAACGCGTCGATGTCCCCCGACTCATGTTTCTCCGGATGCCCCTCGCCCGTTGTCGGCATACGGATCAGGCGAGCCTGCGCGTAATACAAGCCATCCTGATCGTGTCGGGAGCGGCAGTCTATGTGAAAACCCTTGTAATCGAAACGCATCGGCATATTCCTCGCGAAAATGTGAACGCTTGACAGGTTCCAGCAGGTTCGCGCAAGACGCGTTCCGCATGGACGCGCAATCACGTGCATTATTGGCCCGCACACGGTTATCGTATTGGCCCCATCGGTCCCCATAAACTCGTTAAAATACGCCGACTCTGCCGGGATGAACGGATAAGCGAGGGCTATTTATTAATACCTCGCCCCGTCGCGACCGAACGAGAAAATACCTCGTATCGGGTTAGACACCGTTTGCCCCCTGCCCAATCTCGCCAGCCACGGATTCCGCTATGAAATTGCTTGCCGCTGTCGCCTTCAGCCTGTGTTTGTCGACCGCACACGCATCGCAGGAAACCGATGCCTGCGATGCCCATCGCCAGGCACTCGAAAGGCAAATGGCCACCGCGCTGGAACAGGACAACTCGGGCCAACTTGACGCACTGCAAGCCGAACTCAACAAGACCAATGCCGAATGCACGCCCGATGCCATTGCGCAAAAACGTGCAGATGCATTGAGACGCCACGACAGCGCCATAGCCGAGGCCAGGAATCGCTTGCGTGATTGGGAAGCCGAGCTGGAGCGGGCCAGGAAAAAAGGCACGGATCAACTCAACATTGCGGCCTGGGAGCGCAAGGTGAAGCGGGCGCGCGCGGATCTGGACCGGGCAATGGCAAGGCCCATTCAATAAGCCGCCAATTAGGGGTTTGTACCGAGCTAAGATTCGCTAAAGTTTTTTCGGCCACTACCGTTAGGCATTGATGGACTCAATCATCGACATGAAACTTCAAGGTACGCCTTCCGCATTGTTGGCGGACCAGGAATTGACGCACCTCGAACTGGTGCTGCGGCGTTCATTGATCGACGATGCCTTGAGCCCCATCATGCCGCCGACCTACTGGCGCGAGCGGCTTGCACTGGTCGCGCGGAGCTCGCATCTGACGCACACGCAGATCCAGACGGTTCACCGGCTGTATTTGCAGATCGACGCACACGAAGCCAGCAACCGGACGCGCGACACCGCGCCCGAACTCACCCCCGATTCCACGTCGGCAATACTTCCCGTACCGCGTATGGTTCTGCAGCCGCACCTGGCACATCCCTCCGGAAACGACGGGTCGTAAGCGGCTGCACAGGCGCTCAGTGCCGGTGCCGAAGCCACCAGTCGCGTAACGTGCCGTAGCTGCCGTGACTGCGCCGGCCCAGCATACGTTTGCTGAATCCACCACGCCAGTCGTGCGCCAGCACCGCGATCGAGAGCACGGCAAGAGCTGCAAGCCCAACGAGGATATTCGCTAAACCCTCCATGGCGCCCTCCATGTCGGTCGACTGCCATGATTGAAGCATAGGTCAAGCGCCCGGAATCGGGGCGCAGACCGCGGACTTGATCCGCTCGTCGCGTGTCATCGAACAATCTTCGCGCCGGCGCTGGATTCAGCGCTGCATGAACCGCATGACGGCGTCGACAATCATCTCGCGATGCCGGGCCCGCGATCTCGCTCCGGATGGATCACGCCCGAAAGCGACGGCGAAGGTATGCCGGTTCGAGACGCGATGAAAACACAGCGAGCTGATAAACAGATGCAGGTCCACGGGATCGACGTCGCTGCGAAATTGCAGCGCCGCGACGCCACGAGCGATCAGGTCCGCGATGGTTTTCACCACGCTTGCGTTGCGCGCCCTGAACGTCTTCAACTGGCTCACGTACTTCGCGCCATGGATGTTTTCGATCGTCACGAGACGGACGAAATCGCGCTCTTTATCGTGGAAGTCGAACGTGAATTCGACGAGCTCACGCAAACCCTCGCGCGGGTCCATGGTGTCCAGATGCAACGACTGTTCAAGCCCGCGGATCCTGCCGTACGCCTCCTCGATAACCGCTTCGTACAGCCCTTCCTTGCTGCCGAAGTAGTAATACAACATGCGCTTCGTTGTATTGGTGCGCTCCGCGATAGCGTCGACCCTTGCTCCGCTCAAACCCATTGCCGCGAACTCCTCCGTGGCAATGTCGATGATGTTGCGTTTGGTTTGTTCCGGGTCGTACTTTCGCTTGATGTCCGGTGCCTGGCTCCGTACCTTGACCGAACGAACCGGCGCTGCTACTTTGCTTGCCTTTTTCATCGTTTATTGTGCAGAGCGCCTTGGGGTAGAAAAGATTTTAGCATGGGCATTTGGGTGTTAATCACAGGGGAATGCTTCACGCAAACCCTTGTTTCAAGGGGTTTCCCCGGGGTTTCGCTATACTTCCGCAGAATTTTGCAGACCTCGGCTGCACGCCCCTACAAGGACCCGAATGACTCACAAGCAAGCCCTGCCGCGCATTGCGTCGGCCTTCAACTCAATGTTCAAGCCAGCCCTGATTGCTTGCGTGATCGCAGGTAGCGCGTACGCCGTGTCATTGAACGCCAGCGCACAAAACGCGCCTGCCCAGCAGCCGTTTCCCGCTCAGGCGCTGCCGCCGGGCCATCCCGGAGTGCAGCAGCCGTCACCGCAAAGTCTCGCGGCCGAAGGCGTGCGGACAAGCGCCAACATTGCACGCGGCGCAGCGGATATCTGCAACATCGACCGCAAGAAAATCGATCGGTTCAAGGTGCTGACGCGCAAGAATTTTCCGGCCGCGCCCGATTTCGACGGCGAGTGGAATCTCGGCTACAAGGAAGCGCAATCGACCGTCGATCGCTTCGCGGCGATGAAAACCAATAACCCCACCGAGTATGCAAAAGAGATCGGCGAGGCGTGCCCGGCGCTGACCCAGGGTATCGATGACCTGACGAAGTGACGAAGTGACGCGACGAGGGCTTAGCCGGATGCGCCGTAATGAGCGCGCTTTTCGGCATACATGACGGCATCGGCGCGTTGCAGCATGACCTCCAGCCGCTCGCCGTCCTGCGCGGTGGCCGCCCCCATCGCAAAACTCAAGGGCATACCCGAGTAGAACTGGTTATTGACCTCCAGCAGTTGCCGGATGCTTTCAATCACCGCAGCGCCGCCGCGTTCGTCCACGCCAGGCAGGAGCAGCACGAACTCGTCGCCGCCAATGCGCGCGGCGTGGCTCGGCTTCTCCACCGCCTTGCTGAGTACTTCGCCCGCGCGCCGCAACAACGCGTCGCCGGCTGCGTGGCCGAGTTGATCGTTGACGGCCTTGAGACCGTTCAAATCAACGGCTACCGCGGTCACCGGGAACGGCCCCTTGCGCTCGAGCCGGTTCATTTCATCGATGTAGAACGAACGGTTCTTGAGCTTCGTCAGCGCATCGTGCTTGCCGAGAAACTCCAGGTACGCCTCCGCCTTCTTGCGCGCGGTAATGTCGGTGAGCGCGACAAGAACGAGATCCCAGTCGGCTTCGTGACCGGGAAACACCGAGAATTGCAGATGCACGTGCAACTGCTGCCCTTCAAGCGAATAGTTGACCACCTCGCGCTGATGGAAAAGCCGGTTCTCCCATAGATCGATGAGCTGCTCCTGGAAATGGCCCACCATCTCGTCGCGGAAAACGTCGCCCAGGCGAGAGAGCAAAGCGGCTTTATCGGGTGCGCAGAACATGGTCAGCGTGTGCTGGTTCACGTCGAGCACATGAATTTCCTGCATGCAGCGCTCGATGAATTCCGGATGAACATTCGTGAAGGTCCGGAAGTCGACAATCCCGCGTTCACGTATATCGTCGAGCAACGCCTTCACGGTGCTGAAGTTTTCAACCCACAGGGAAACGGGCGAATGCTCGAACAGGCCGCGCGCATAAAGCTCGCTCAGCGCGGCCTTGCGGCGCACATTCTCCAGTTCGGTAATGTCCTCCACCGTCACCAGCACGCGGTCCCAGGTTGCTTCATGGCCGGGCAGGATCACCGCTTTCAGCAACACGTCGAGCCGCTTGCCGTCGAGCGTGTAGTTCACCGTCTTGCTGGTGAAGGCCGACAGGCCCGACCACAGTTGTTCGAGTTCATCGGCGTGAGTCAGCAGCATTTCGTCGCGGAAGACGGTACCGAGATTGCCTACAAGATGGTCGACATCCTTCGCGCCGAACAGCGTGAGCGTGCGCTGGTTGACCTTGATCACCCGGATACTCGACGAGCATTCGGCAACCCGCGCCAGGTCCCCAAGCAGAAAAGCGCGTAAATCGGCAATGCCTTGCGCGCGCCAGCCTTCGAATATCTCGCGCACGGCGCTGAAATCCTCGAGCCACAGCGAGACGGGCGCGAGGTCAAACATATCGGCATCGTCCGCCGGTGCGTTCGATGCCGTTGTCGATGCCGTCGCTACAGTCTGCAAAACGCGCCCCTGGTTGTTCGGCATGTCCATCCTTTTCCGATGATCCAGCTTGATATGGTCCGGTTCCGCCATTTTATGCGCAGACGTGGCGGAAAAAAGCTGAACGCAATACCGCGGGCAACACACTCGCGGCAGCGTTGAGCAACAATGGATGCACTTCAGGCATGTTTGCTGCACGAAGGCGCTGAACGGCCGCAGGCCATGCGGCCTCCACACGCCCGCGCGAACGGACTGAACGCGGCCAGGCGCCGGGGTTTTCAAACCCCGTCAACCCCCGTTAAACCCCGTCAAAGGAGACACCCTTCCATGGCTGACTTTCGCATCTGGTCCGATGAATTCGCGGCCAACGGACATCTCACGAAGAATCACGAGTTCGATCAGCAAGCATTCGGCGTAGACGGCAAAAACGTCTCGCCCGCGCTGCAATGGGACGGCGTGCCGCCCGAAGCCAAAAGCCTTGCCCTCACCGTCTACGACCCCGACGCGCCCACCGGCAGCGGCTTCTGGCACTGGATCGTGGTGAACATTCCGGTGGACACGCGCTCGCTGCCGCAAAATGCCGGCAAGGCCGACGGCAGCCTGCTGCCCGCCGGCGCGCTGCAAATGCGCAACGACTACGGCACCGTCGGCTTCGGCGGCGCCGCACCGCCGCGCGGCGACAAACCGCACCGGTATATTTTCCGGATCCATGCGCTAAAGGCAGATCACCTGTCGCTCGATGCCTCCGCGACCAATGCAGTCGCGCGTTTCATGACGCATCTGAACGAGATCGATTCGGCGACTTATACCGGCCTGTACCAGCTGAAATAAGCGCCGGACCACGGGGCCGCGCGTTGGCTTGCCTGGCCGCGCGTGGCCCTGCGCGTCTTGCAGTAACCCGTCTGAAAGGCGCGAGCCTTACACTTCGCCGCTCCCCTCTTCTTCCCTACCGATGGACGCAGAACGCGGTCTTCCTCTTCCCCAGCGCTATTGGGCCATCCTGGTCGTGGCGCTCGGCATCACGCTCGCGGTACTCGACGGCGCCATCGCCAACGTCGCGCTTCCGACCATCGCCCGCAACCTGAACGCCAGTCCCGCCGACTCCATCTGGGTCGTCAACGCGTATCAGCTCGCCATCACGGTCTCGCTGCTGCCGCTCGCCTCGCTCGGCGACCGGATCGGCTACCGGCGGATATATATGTCCGGACTCGCGCTATTCACCATCGCGTCGTTCGGATGCGCGCTCTCGGGCTCGCTCACATCGCTGGCCATTGCACGGGTGATACAAGGCTTCGGCGCGGCGGGCATCATGAGCGTCAACACGGCGCTGGTGCGCATGATCTATCCCTCCGAGCATCTGGGCCGCGGCGTGAGCATCAACGCCTCCGTGGTGGCGATCTCGTCGGTCATAGGGCCCACGGTCGCGTCCGGCGTCCTCGCGGTTGCGCCGTGGCCGTGGCTCTTCGCGATCAACGTGCCTATCGGCGTTGCCGCCTGCGCTGTTGGCTGGCGAGCGTTGCCGCGCACGCCGGGACACCGGCAACCCTACGACTATCTCAGCGCGGTGATGAACGCGGCGGTGTTCGGCCTCGCGATCACCGCTGTCGATGGGCTCGGCCACGGCGAACATCGTCTGTATGTGTTCGCCGAGTTCCTGGTGGCCGGCGCGATCGGATACTTTTTCGTGCGGCGCCAACTGACGCAGGCCGCGCCGCTGCTGCCTATCGATCTGCTGCGAATCCCGGTGTTCGCGCTGTCGATCGTCACCTCTTTTTGCTCGTTCACCGCGCAGATGCTGACGTTCGTCTCGCTGCCGTTCCTGCTGCAGGACACCTTCGGCATGAGCCAGGTGCAGACAGGATTCCTGATGACACCGTGGCCGCTGGTGATCGTATTCATCGCGCCACTCGCCGGCATGTTGTCCGACCGGTATTCGGCGGGCATGCTCGGCGGCATCGGGCTGGCCATCATGACGCTCGGCTTGCTGCTGCTCGCGACGACCGGTGCGCATCCTGCGCCCTTCGATATCGCGTGGCGCATGGCGCTGTGCGGCCTCGGTTTCGGTTTGTTCCAGTCGCCGAACAATCGCCAGATGCTGTCGGCGGCGCCGCGTCATCGCAGCGGCGGCGCAAGCGGCATGCTCGGCACTGCACGGCTCTCTGGACAAACACTGGGTGCGGCGCTCGTCGCGCTGATCTTCGGTATTGCGCCGCAGCACGGCACGACCATTACGCTGGTTGTCGCGGCGGGCTTCGCTGCCGCAGCGGCCATGGTCAGCCTGATGCGCATTTCGCGCAGCGAGACGCCCGCGACCGCGTGAAGCTATCGCATCCGCTTCTGTCATCCCGACCTGCATTACAGCTTCGCATTACGGCTTTGTAGGCACACCCTTTGCTGAATTGAACGAACATGGCCCCGCAACCGGGGGCCGCTTTGTTCAATGCATCAGGGAGCTTATTCATGGCAGATTCCCTCGCCAGTTGCAGGGTCGTGATTCTCGCTGTCGATGGCTTCGAACAAGCCAGACTCGTCGCACCGCAGAAGGCGCTGAAAGCAGCCGGCGCGCAAGTCCACGGGATCTCGCAAAAGCCGGGACAAATTCAGGGTTTCGTGCACACCGACAAGCGCGACATGGTCATGGTCGACGTCCACGCGCGGCCGATTATCAAGCATCACTACGCAATGGTGCAGCAACTCGCCGGGCCCAGGGGGGTGGCATCATGACGGCCTCCTCCGCTTCGCTCAACCCCTCATCCTTTCCGCAACCCCGGCCGGCCTACGAGGACTCGACCATGCACATCCGGTTTTCCGACGACGCGCCCACCTACGACGGCGACGATCTGGCGCTTCATTTCATTGCGCTGATCGACGCCCAACCGGTCGTGTGTTCCATCACCGCTGAAGCGCTCGAGGATCATTTCGGCGCCGATTCCGCGCGGGAAGACGATCTGCTCCCGGCGTTCGAACGGGGCCGCGCAAGAATCCGCGCGGTGTGTGCGGAAGCGCTTGACAGAAATGGCGGAGAGAGCGTCGTATTACGTAGCGGATTGTTCCGCGTGGCGGGCATGGAACCGGAGTGAGCGCGCGCTTCGTCCGTCATGGTTCATCGACGCGTTTCATTGAAACAAACGCTTCCTGGAGGTCCTCATGTCCCTGATCATCGCAGGACGGTTTCAAACCTTTCCCAAAGCAGAAGCCGCAGCCCAGCGCCTGTTCGCGAACGGGTTTGTCGAAGAAGACGTCACGCTCTTTTATGTCGCCCCGAGCGGCCAGCACGCACGGGGCGAGCCGGGCGGTGACCACCTCGCCGGCGCAGGCGCCAAGGACGCATCGAAGGGAGCGGGTAAAGGTGTCACGATTGGCGCTGTGCTCGGCGCGATCGTCGGTGCAGGCATTTTCGTGTTGTCCAACGCGCCCTGGCTCGCCGCGGTCCTTGCTGCCGGAGCGGGCGCTTATGTCGGGTCGCTGCTCGGCGCCATGGCGCATGCGCGCTCCGGCAAACGCGAGCCCGCCCAGTGGACCAGCGCAGAGAATCACGGGTCGGCCGGCGCCCTTGACGCGAGGCATTCCGGGGTTGTCGTAGCCGTGCATGTCGGACCGGAATTGCAGGCGCAAGCAGCAGCCATTCTTCGTGACTCGGGCGGCATAGAAGTCGAACGTGCAACGGGCCAATGGCGCAATGGCCGCTGGGCCGACTTCGATCCGGTCAAGCCGCCAGAACCGGTTCGCGAGTTCGCCGAACCGCGTGCGTCAGTTGGTAGGTAAGTTGGCACGTAAGTTGGTGCATAAGGTCAGGTGATTCAGGTCGCTTCCCGGGCGGTCTGAACCACTTTTCACGCAAAGCACATGCTACATATTGGCGCTCTCCTTCAAGACGATGCGTGACCGCGAAGCGCGGCTTGTTTGTACCGATTCGCGACGTCGGACCCGGTCGGTCAGGCGATATCGGGCACGGCCGTTGCGACTCCCCTGTGGACCGCGATGCAGGGATTCAGAGGTCCGCGGGCTATCTTCGATCACTCACAGGAGGTTCATATGAGCACAAACGTCGTATCGGTATTGAACGATCTGGTTGAAACGTCGAAGGACGGCGAAAAGGGCTTCCGGAAGGCCGCGGAAGACACCAAGAACACGACCCTGAAGCAACTCTTCGCAGACCGCGCTGAGGACTGTGCGCGGGGTGCACACGAGTTGCAGGACGTGGTCGCGCGATTGGGCGGAAAGCCGCATGCCGGCGGCACGGTAGGCGGAGCGTTGCATCGCGGCTGGGTGGACATCAAGTCGGCGGTGACCCATCGTACCGATCACGCCATCCTTGAGGAATGCGAGCGCGGTGAAGACGTCGCGAAGAAAAACTATCGTGACGCTCTGGACAAGGAACTACCGGCGGACGTGCGCGCTATCGTCGAGCGTCAATACCAGGGCGTAATCGAAAATCACGACCGTATCCGCAATCTGCGGGACCAATACGCCGTAGCCAAGCCGTAGTGATTGGTCGTATGCCACCATCAGGCCGCTGCGTTGAAATCCGCAGCGGCTTTTTTCTGGAGCGCATATTCATATATCGATTCGTTATACGTAATAAATTATCGGATGACCAACCCGCCACGCAATGCAAGCACGTGTCCGACTACTACGTTCGAGACCAGAGCAGTCATGAGTGGTGGACAATATCGGCGTTACAACAATTCGTACTTCTTATTAATCACTTCGTACAGCAGCCCGGCTGTCGACCAGACAAAACAAAACGGGCAGCGAGCACGCTGCCCGTTTTTCTACAACACTTACTCTACGATCTTCAGGTGATTGCGCACCGACGCCACGCCGTCCACCTTCGACACCACGTCTTCCGCGCCGCTCTTGTCTTCAGCCGACGGCACCGTACCGGTCAGCGACACCACGCCTGCACGCGTCTTCACATGGATATGCGTTGACTTTACGTTCTTCGCACCCAGCAATTCCGCCTTGACCTTGGTGGTGATTGCCGTGTCATCGACCTTTGTGCCAATCGACGTGGAGGCGCCTGTCGACGTCGTGGCGGTTTGTGCACTGACATTGAGTGCGAACACGACACACGCGATACTGCCGGCGGCCTTCAGGATTTGGGTCGATTTCATCGTTACTCTCCTTCTAGAGTGATTTAAAAAACTGCGGCGTTACCGCTGTCTTATTTAAGCGCAGGCTGCCTCGTACGGCCGCAGCATCTTTGCTGCAAAGCCCTGCTCGTTTTCATACCGGCAGCGCCAGGACGCTACGGGTAGTGATAGGTCATACGCAATCAGCGTGCCGCATGGTCCGCTGCAATCGGCAAATGTAACCCGAAAGAGCGTTGAGACCGCGCGCGACAACACTTACCCGCTTTTTTATCGATGCAATGTTTACTCATAGAGGACGACTCGGCCTGACCCTTCATACCCGCAGTGCTTTTGCCTGTGCGCGTGTAAAAAGTGCGCGCATTTGGCCGCCGATCGAACGCCTGGGCATGCCGCCAGCGAGCGAAAATCGTATTGAAATCTAGTACTCACGCGCTCTGCAGCGTGCATGGCATGACTGTTGCTCTTAAAGGACCCACGAAAGTCCCAACATTGAGGAACAACACGCAATGCCGCCTTCCCTCGAACTACGCACCAAGCAAAGTCTTGCGCTCACGCCGCGCCTTCAGCAATCGGTCCGTCTGCTGCAACTTTCATCGCTCGAGTTTCAGCAGGAATTGCGCAACGCGCTTGATACGAACCCCTTCCTCGAATACGACGAGACGCAAGCAGAAGACAACGCGCTCTCTACCGACAACGGCAACTCCATGGGCGACACGCCTGCGGTCAGCGATCAGACCGCGCCTGTCGATGCCCCCATGAGCGCCGAGAGCAGCGCCGACACATCGGACAGCAGCGACTCCTCATCGCATGAGGATTCGATGACCGAGTTCTCCTCCGACCCGTTCGGCCGGACATCGACGCGCAATAACGGCGATGGCGAGGGCTCGGACCCGGCTGACTGGGTTCGCATTGAACCCTCGCTGCATGAAACGCTGCACGATACGCTGCGGCTCTATCCCATCAATGACCGCGACCGGGCAGTGGCGCAGCTCATCATCGAAGCGCTCGATGACGACGGGTATCTGCGTCAGGATCTGCAGGAACTGTCAGAGCTGGTGGATATCGAGCCGGCGCTGTCAGAAGAGGAGTTGAGTATTGCGCTGAAGCTCGTGCAATCGCTCGACAAGCCCGGCGTGGGGGCGCGCAACCTGTCCGAATGTTTGTCGCTGCAACTCGACGCGCTGGACCCGGAAACGCCAGGACGCGAAGTCGCACTCGAGATCGTCACGCATCATCTCGAGCGCCTTGCGCGACGCGAGCAAGCCGAGTTGCAAAAGAAGATCGGCTGCAGCGCGGAAGAACTGCGCATTGCCTGCGCGCTCGTGCGCAAGCTCGACCCGAAGCCGGGCGCAAACTACGGCGCGGCGGAAGACAACTACGTGGTCCCCGACGTGATCGTGCGCCAGGTCAAGAAGAACTGGGTCGTGACGATCAACCCGGCCGTGCTGCCCCGCGCCCGCATTCATCGCATGTACGCCGAGTTGTTCGCGCAGTCGGCGGGCACAAGCCGCTCGCCGCTTGCTCAGCAACTGCAGGAAGCGCGCTGGCTGATCCGCAACGCGCAGCAACGCTTTACGACGATCCAGCGCGTGGCGGAATGTATCGTCTCGCATCAGAAGGCGTTTTTCGACTACGGTGAAATCGCGTTGAAGCCGCTGGTACTGCGCGATGTCGCCGATGAACTCGAACTCCACGAGTCGACCATTTCCCGCGCGACGGGCAACAAACACATGTCCACGCCACGAGGCATCTTCGAGTTCAAGCACTTTTTCCCGTGCGAACTGAGCACCGAAAGCGGTGGCACGTGCTCGGCCGCTGCCGTGCGCGCCTTGCTGAAGGAAATGATCGCGAAGGAGAGCAGCACACAGCCGCTGTCCGACGTGAGCCTCGCGAAGATGCTTGCAGATCAGGGCGTGATTGTGGCGCGCCGGACCGTGGCGAAGTATCGCCATTTGATGAAGGTGCCGCCGGCGGAACTGCGTCGCGGTTGAAGTAAAAACGTGCCGCTTCACGGCCTGTAAAAACAGCCGGTAAAAAAACGTCCTCGGAAGACTTCCGCGGGCGTTTTTTATCGCCAGCCGGAGACTCTTTGCGTGCGTCTGCGGGCGATCATTGCCGATACCTCCGCGCCCAGCAGGAAGACCGCCGCCGAGTAGTACAGCCACATCAGGATGACCGCAAGCGACCCTGCCGCACCGAAGGTATTCGCCGTGCCCGCGTGCTGCAGATAGAACGCAAAGAGCCGTTTCCCTCCCTCGAACAGCACCTCCGCGGTCAATGCGCCGAGCGCGGCATCACGCCATTGCATGCGCGCGCTTGGCAGGAATTTAAGCAGCACCGCGAAAGCGAGCACCATCATCAGCAAGGAAATGGCGCGCTGCGCCACCGCCGCGATCAGGAAGAACGGGCCGCTCGTGCCGAGCACCCATTGACCGACCAGGACCACGAGGGCATCGAGCACGAGCAACGCGACAATCAGCAAGGCCGCGCCCAGGACAAACGCGAAGGAAATCGCCCGGACCCGCAGAATGGCGATAATGCTGGCGCGAGCGCCGGTGATGGGCGCGGGCCAGATGACGTTGAGCGCGGTATAAAGCGATGAAAAGGTCGCCGACGCCCCGACCAGCACGCCCACCCCCGACAAGATTGCAGTGCGCGTGGCGATGTCCGCGTGCCAGGCGTTGGCAACGATCGCTTCCAGGCCGTGCGCGGCGTCGGCGCCTACTATTCCGGCAATTTCACCGAACAGACGCCCCTGGACCGCATCGGCGCCGAAGAAGATGCTCGCCACCGCGATGATGATCACCAGCGTCGGCGCCAGGGAGAAAGCCGCAAAAAATGCGATTGCCGCCGAAAACATCGCGCCGTGATCCTGCGACCATTGGACGATCGGGTCCTGTATCCAGGACCAGAAGGACTTTAGTCTTTGGTCTTTTGCTGCTGTGTTCAAGGCTCGGCGCTCCCGCACATATCGCTTCCGCGATGGTAGCGCGAATTTTAAGTTTGGCCGCGGCTGTCGGATTGGCGGGGATTTCGACAAATTCATTTAGTATTTCTTATTATCTATTGCAAACAAAAAACCCCGCGTCGTTTTATCGGCGCGGGGCTGGATTCGTCTTACGTTTTTAGCTTTGCGTTTATGTCTGCATTTAGCTCGACGCGCGCGCCGGGCGTTTCGCCTCCGTCACTTGCCGCACCGCTTTCTTCGTGACCGACGCAGCCGTTGCCACGCTGCGCAAATCGCTCAGGAACGAATCGCGCCACACCGACAGATTGTTCTCACGCAGCGGCGCCATCATGTCCGTATGACGCGCCTGCCGCTCGGCGAGAGGCATGGACAGCGCCCGCTCCAATGCCTCGGACATCTGTGACAGGTCAAACGGATTGACGACCAGCGCGCCCGGCAACTGATCCGCCGCGCCGGCAAACTGCGACAGCACCAACGCCCCCGGATCGGCCGGGTCCTGCGACGCCACATATTCCTTCGCCACGAGGTTCATCCCGTCGCGCAAGGGCGTCACGTACCCAACCTGCGACAAGCGGAACAAGGCCATCAGCAAACTGCGATCGTACTTGCGGTTGAGATACTGGATCGGCGTCCAGTCGAGCTGGGCAAAACGGCCGTTGATGCGTCCAGCCTCCCCTTCCAGGTTCTGCCGGATGCGCTGGTACGTCTGCACGTCGGAACGCGTTGGCGGTGCGATCTGCACCATCGACACCCGCCCGTGCCACCCCGGCGCGTGCAGCAGCAACCGTTCGAACGCCTGGAAACGCTCGGCAAGCCCCTTCGAATAATCCAGCCGGTCCACGCTCATGATCAGCTTGCGGCCGCGCAAACTGTCGCGCAGGCTCTTCACCGGCTTGCGATTCGAAAATTGCTCGGCGGCCTTTGCAATAGCGTCCGGATAAATGCCGATCGGATAGGCCCCGACCTTCAACATGCGCCCGTGGGCCTGCAGCATCCCGTCTTCGCTGAGATGCCCCAACTGCCCGCGCTCGATGTAATCGACAAACGACTGCTTGTCCGCCTCGGTCTGGAAACCGACGATGTCGTAACTGCACATCGCCTTGATCAGCTCCTCGTGCGGCGGCACCGTACGCAGGATCTCAGGCACCGGAAACGGGATATGCAGGAAAAACCCGATGGGATTCATGATGCCTGCCGCCCGGCATTCCTGCGCGAACGGAAGCAAGTGATAGTCGTGCACCCAGATGATGTCGTCGGGTTCGAGCAGCGGCTTGAGCTGTTTGGCCAGCGCCTCGTTGACCCGTGCGTAGCCGGCATATTCCTCACGATCGAACCGCGACAGGTCGTTGCGGTAGTGAAATGTCGGCCACAACGTCGCGTTGGAAAAGCCGCGGTAGTACTGGTCGTAATCGCGCCGGGTGAGCCCGACGGTTGCATACGTCACGTTGCCACGCTTCTCGATGACCGGCGCCGAGGCCTCGCCCACAATCTCGCCGCTCCAGCCGAACCACACACCGCCTGTCTCCTTCAACGCGTCCAGAACTCCGATCGCCAAACCGCCTGCGGCAGGTTTGCCTTCCTGGATCGGCGCGACGCGATTCGATACCACGATCAATCTGCTCATTACTGCTTCACCTCATCAGTTGTCGTTGCTCGTTCGAATTGATCGACATTGCAATGCAAGACACGTGCCTTTTTTACAATTTGGAAAATAAAAATTGTGTATAAATGTGACAGACGAACGAAAACACGCGGCAATAACGCGCCACGCAGAAGATTTTCATGGTGGCGCGCATCGCACAATCCGGCTGCTTCAGGCCCGATTCAGGCGTCTTGCTCGGACCCGAGATCCCGCTGATAGTCGAGCCCTTCCTTCCGGATGCCACCCTGGTTATGGTCGCCGTCCGGCGGCACGCCCGGCGCCGGACGGTTCTGCCCGGCTGGATCATGCGACGGCGGCAAGGCGCCTGGATCGGCCGGATCGGTTGGAGCAGCAACGTCGGGCGGGATCATTTTGGCTGGATCGGGCCGCGGCTCACGCTTCGATGAATGGCGTGCTGAACGGCGGAGTGCGGGGTGCCTCATGGGTGCCTCCAGAAAAGAAGGCCGTCGGAGAAGTGTTCGGCGGCGAATTACCAACAAAATCTCGCAGAAACGACCGGGCTCAATGCTTAAACCCGGTCATTCTTGCCTAATGCGTTGTAATGCCTACAGCGACGATGAAATATGTTCAAAGTCTCCGCCAACGAGCGGTTTCAATGCAGCATTCCCGGGACATCCGGCGAAAAATGCGGCGTTTCGTTCGGCCCCGCCGGTGGATCGCCGATCGGCTGACTCGGCGGTGACGGCGGCTCGCGCGTCGGTTCGGGAGTCGTGTCCGGGGGTTCTTGCGGCGACGGTGGCGGCGGCGTATCGGGATTGAATGGCGGGTCGGGCGGCTGCGGTGTCTGGGCGCGGACTGGCGTAAAGTACGCCGGCCACACAACACGCGACACATGCAGTACGTTCCGGGATTGGCGTTGATGCGAGACGAGATCGGTCATGGCGGGCCCCCTGGATCTTATGATGATGACACTCGTTCGGATCGAGCGCAGCGGCCAATCCGGCCAAGGACTCTCGAGCCGGGCTCTATACCGGCGAGGTAGCGCACCGCCCGCGAGCCAGGCCATTGCGTCACAGCAAAGGCCATTCCCCAGGTTCAAGTCCATCTCATTCAACCCATGGGCCTTGAAACATTATCGGCGCTGCATTCGCGCGCACCAACGAAAATCGCCCGTCCAAAGCGGACATCTTTCGAAGTCCCAATGACACGGGCGTCTCACTTCATCCACTACACGTCGCCGGCAATTACGTTAGCAATTACGTCAGCGATTACATCGACAATAAACCCTGACGCTCAGGGGCGACCCGCGTCGGCATCGCCTACTTCGCTGGCTTCGCTTATCGCCGCCTTGTTCGCTGCGTCCTCGCCGTACTCGACCAGCCGGTTATACAGCGTCTTCAGGCTGATCCCGAGAATCTCGGCCGCCCGTGTCTTCACGCCGCCGCACTGTTCAAGCGTGGCGAGGATCAACTGGCGATCCGCTTCGGCGAGCGACGTGCCGAACGCGATGGTGACGGCTGTTCCCGCCGATGGCTTCGCCAGCGAGATCTGCAGCGGCACGGTAGCGGTACTGTCCGACTCCGCGCCCGACATGATGTACGCTCGCTGCACGTAGTTCTTGAGCTCGCGAACGTTACCCGGCCACGGATACGACGCAAGCATGTCGCGCACCGAAGCCGGAAACGTCTTCTTGGTGTTGTAGCGGGAATTGAGCTCGTCGAGGAACGCCTGGCCCAGCAACTCGACGTCCGTGCCGCGATCGCGCAGGGGCGGCAGGTTGATCGGGAACACGTTGAGCCGGTGATACAGGTCGAGCCGCAACTTGCCTTCGAGTACCGCCTGCTCCGGGTCGCGATTGGTCGCGGCGATCAGGCGCACATCCGTCTCGAGTTCTTTCGTCGTACCCACTCGCATGAACATGCCGGTCTCGAGCACGCGCAGGAGTTTCACCTGCAATTCGATCGGCATCTCGGTGATTTCATCGAGGAACAGCGTGCCGCCGTTCGCGCGTTCGAAGTACCCCTTGTGCTGACGGTCCGCGCCGGTGAACGAACCGCGCTCATGCCCGAACATCTCGGACTCGATCAGGTTCGGCGAGATCGCTCCGCAGTTCACCGCAATAAACGAATGCTTGCGGCGCAGGCTCAACTCATGAAGCGTCTGCGCCGCGACTTCCTTACCCGTACCCGACTCACCGATCAGCAGGACTGAAGCCGCAGTGGGCGCTACCCGGCCGATCTGGTCGTAGACCGTTTGCATGGCGGGCGAATTGCCGAGCATGAGGCCAAAGCGGCCCATGCGGCGCAGCTCGCCACGCAACGTGCCGATCTCCGCCTTGAGGTCGCCGGGACGCGGCAGACGGCTCAGGATCGCCTTCACGCGTTGCATGTTGATGGGTTTGACGAGGTAATCCGTCGCACCCATCTTGAGCGCGCTGACCGCGGACTCCACCGTGGCGTGTCCGGTGATGACGATGATTTCCACGCCGGATCGGGGATCGAGATCCTCGAACAGGTCCACGCCCAAACCATCGGGCAACTTGAGGTCGGTGAATACGACATCCGGCGTCTGGCGCACAAGCTGAATCCGCGCTTCGCGCAGGTCGCCCGCCGTAGCTGTCGTCAGTCCGTCTTCGCCGATGATCGCGGCTAGTGCCTCGCGGGTACTGGGATCGTCATCGACAATCAATACGTGTGGCATGCGTCTCGAATTTATCCAAAGCGTTGAGGGTCACACG
>Ga0073928_10002371_pt1 | contig 32598 bp, 30 predicted proteins | sample PaiPotPPA55metaG_FD_76969 | JGI IMG/M metagenome (GOLD analysis project Ga0073928, IMG submission 76969) | Iron sulfur acid spring bacterial and archeal communities from Banff, Canada, to study Microbial Dark Matter (Phase II) - Paint Pots PPA... ...
CGCCGCGCCGCGCACCCGGGCGGGCGTGTTTCGCTTGAACCGCCGAGGACCTTCAAATGACGAACGCTACGCTTACGATCAGCAGCAAGAACTATTCGTCGTGGTCGCTACGAGGCTGGCTGCTCACCAAATTCAGCGGGCTGCCGTTCGAAGAGTTCGTGATGCCGGTGGACGATCCCGGCGCGCGGGCCGAACTGCTGCTGCTGTCGCCGTCCATTCTCGTTCCGTGCCTGGTCCACGACGGCATCAAGGTATGGGACACGCTTGCGATTGCGGAGTACCTGAACGAGGTGCGCCCGAAAGCAGGTTTGTTGCCTGCCGACCGGCGCCTGCGCGCGCACTGTCGTTCCATTTGCGGAGAAATGCATTCGGGCTTCGCTTCGTTGCGCTCGGCCTTGCCGATGAATATAAAAGCGCATTTCCCGAACTTCACGATCTGGGCACGCGCCCAGACGGATATCGAGCGCATTACGGCAATCTGGGTTGAATGCCTCAAGCAATACGACGGCCCTTATCTGTTCGGAGCGCTTAGCGCTGCCGATGCAATGTTCGCACCGGTCGTCACGCGCTTTGTCACGTATGACGTCAAGCTCGAGCCGGAGATTGTCGCCTATTCGCAGCGCATTCTCGCCTTGCCGGAGATGCAGCAATGGATAGCGGATGCGCAGCAGGAGGTCGAGGAGATCGACGAGCTCGACGCTGAGTTTTAAGGCGGGGTTCCAGGGCCTAGTTCTAGGGCTCGCTTAGCTGGCCAGCTTCCTGAAGGTTTCCAGCACGGCTTCCCCTTTGAACGGCTTGACGATCCAGCCCTTGACGCCGGCGGCCTTGCCGCGCTCTTTCATGGCCGGGCTGCTCTCGGTGGTCAGCATGATGATGTTGACCGTCGTGTTCACGAGCTCGCCGCGGATCTTTTCGACCATGGTCAGGCCGTCCATGTTGGGCATGTTGACATCGCTGATCACCAGCTTGATCCCGGGACTCGACTTCATCTTGGAGAGGCCGTCTTTTCCATCGACGGCGGTCTCCACATCCAGCCCGTTCTTTCTCAAGAAACCGGCGACCTCGTCGCGTACGGTGCTGGAGTCATCGACAACAAGAATTTTCGACATGATTTTTCCTCTAAGGAATCAGAACAGATCCAGTTCGCCCGCTTCAACCACGGCGCCGATGTCTTTCGCGACTTCGCTGAAGTCCTCGGGCGACCAGCTCAGGTTGAAGATGAAGCGTTGATGAAGTTTTACCGTATGGCCCGACAGTTCGTCGGTCAGGTGATAGATGAAACACAACTGCGGGTTCGACGTGCCGAACGAGATGTACTTCTGCTTGTGATTGACCAGCAGCGGCACTTGTACCTGACTGCGGGCGAGCGCGTCGGCGTCGCCCATGTAGCGGTTCTTGAATGAGCCCCAGATCAGGTTGGTGATCTCGCCCAGCAGGCTGTTGAGGTCGCGGAAGTCGGCGGGACCGTCACACATCTCGTGCCGTTCAAGCAGTTCGAGGATAGGCTGCTCTTCGGCCTGCATCATCATGTAACCGCGGCACCAGGCGCTCTCGAGCGGAATCAGGCTGAACACTTCGCCGAAAATGATCCGGTCCCGCACAATGCACGGCGTGTCCCAGGTGATGGCGACGTTCTTGAACAGGCTGCTCAGTATCGACTCCGTGATCTCCAGTATGCCGCGTACCAGCGTGTTTGGATAAGCCAGGCTGAAGATGTATTCGTCAATGACCTTGCGCAACGGCGCCATGTCCTCGGCCAGGTAGGCGGCGCACAAGACGCGGCGCAGGCCGTCCGGCAATCCGTCGAACGTGGGACTCGAATCGCGGCGGATGATGATGGGCAGTTCGGGACGCACAGTGTTGATCTTGATTGCGATCTCGGTGCTCTCTTCCAGGGAGCCGCCGTAGCTTTCGGAGAAGAGGATGGCGCCCAGGTCTATGTTCGATCGCAGCACGGACAGCAAGCGATTCTTGCGTACCTTCAGGCCGACCAGATTGTGTTCGTCGCAGAAGCGCTTGATCGCATTCGCATGCACCGGGGAGTCGTCGAGGACCAGCACTTTGCTGACCGGCTTGTTCTCGTTCAAATCGCTTGTCATCATGGTGTTTGCGCCAAATTAGAACAGCTCGAGTTCGCCGCTGGTTTCTTCAACGGCCGTCATGTCGGCCACGAAGTCGATGGGTGCATGCGCGCACACACAGACTGTCGCGGCAAGCCGGACCGACCCGTTGATCGTGATCGCGTACGACGAAAGATAGTCAGGCTTCAGGCCTTCGAGGTAGGGCAGGCAGCGGGCGCTAAGCACATACGGCGTCGACATCCCCAGATCCTGGAAATACCGGAGCAGGTCCTGATTCATGGCTCCGCAGCAAAGATTGCAGACCTCGAGAAGGACGTCCTGAAGTGAAACGTCCCCGGTCTGCCTGGCGAAGTAATCGCGCGTGCCTGTGTCGTCGTCGAAATGAAAAACCAGCAGCAGCCGGAACAGGATGGACGAGATGGTCAGGATGATGACGTTGGCGTCGGGCCGCGTGCTGTCATGGGCGTGCGCCAGCGGGACGATCTCGCACGTATCGTCCGGTTGTTGTGGGAGTCTCGAGCGTGCCGCTTTGAACAGGATGCTTTCAATACCGGCCTGTGCGTTGCTACTGATCATTTCTATGCCTAATGGAGCCTTGCCTCGAATTGATCGGCAAGCACCTCGACGCTGCTAAGCGACGCGGTGATCATCTTCCCGCCAGCCTGGATGTCCTGGAATGTGGCGGTCGTTGTCAGGTCATTGCGGTGCAGGCTGTCCCGGTAGCTCCTCGACAGTTCTTCCGAACGCGCCGCGAGTGCCCGCACTTCGCTGGCCACTACGGCAAATCCGCGCCCCGCGTTTCCCGCACGCGCGGCTTCAATGGACGCGTTCAACGAAACGATCACCACATGCTTGACGATGGACGACAGCTCGTGATTTTTCGCATGCATGTCCTGGTTCTGCGTCATCAGCGAAATCATCTGCTCGTGCCACCGTTCGAACGTGGCTGCGAGACTCTTGAGCCGCGATGCTTCGCCGGCAATCCGTCTTGCCTGATCGAGCAGTTGCTCCTTGTCTTCAAGGGCCGCTGCCAGCGCCGCACGATCCTCGCCCGCACTCTTCGATTGCCTGGCAAGATCCTCGCTAAGCCGGGCAATTGAAGATTCCAGTTGCCGGGTCTTTTGTTCCGCCTCATTGATCGAGGCACTTTGCTGCGCGTTGGTTTGCGTTAGCGTCTTGATCTTGCTGTCCGCTTCCGATTGAAGCCGGTTCAGGGTTCGTGCTTTATCCCACTTGTGCAAGAGCACGGCCAGGATGGCCGTCGCCACGGCCCCTGCCATTGCTGCCAACAAATACTGTTTCATCACAATCAATCCTTCCGGGGTTCAGCCGATGCGCTTCTGCTTGGGTTCGTTGTGAGTGCTAGGCTGAAACTTCGTCGGCCTCGCGTTGTGCCCGCGCTCCGCTACCGTCTACGGCGACGTTGTCCGGCAAGGAAACAACCGTTTCGAAGCGGCGGAATTCCGCACCCGCATGATCATCGGTAAAGCGCAGCTTGATGCTGCCGTCTTTCCGTTTGAGGAAGTCGCGCACGGCGTCCATGCCCACGCCACGGCCGGACACTTCCGTGACCTGCTCTGCCGTCGAGAAGCCCGGGCGGAAGATGAGGTCGGCAATCTCCTCGTCGCTGGTCTTGTCGTCGCTGCCAACCCAGCCGCGCTCGATTGCGATATTGCGAATCCGTCCCAGGGCGAGGCCGCGGCCGTCGTCTTTCAGCGTAATGCGGACCGTGTCTTCGTCGAGACTCATGTCGATATCGATCGCGCCGTCCGCCGTCTTTCCTTGCGCCACGCGTGCCTCGGCCGTCTCGATGCCGTGGTCCATCGAATTGCGCAGCAGATGCATGAACACGTTTTTCAACACGCCGCTGGCGTGACCATGCAACCGGGTGTTGTTGTCACGAATCCGCACTACCGGCGCTTCCTTGCCCAGTTCCTTCGCGAGCGAGGGGAGTGAGTCGAGCACACCGGAGAGCACCTGCCCAAGACTTTCGGTTCCGAGCAGGCGCAAGGTCTGATGCAACGCGTCGCGCATCTCGATCAGGTCGCCGGGAGTGCCCACGTTCATGGCTTCGAGCTGACGCAGGCTTTCCTGAATATGCTCGATATCGATTGTCAGGTACCGTTGCGCGTCACCGCCCTGGCCAGGTCCCTTGCGTCCCAGGCTGACCTCGTTGATCTCGGCATAACTCTCGACCACTTCACGTACGCGAGCCAGTTCCTGTGCAAGGCTTTCCTGATCCCAGGTCCGCTGCGCGTCGGGCTTGCGCAGTTCGTCGTAGCTCTGCTCGGTCTCGTGAACGATTTCGGTCAGGTACTGGAGGCTGTAGGTACGCGCGTTGCCCTTGATCGTGTGCATGTTGCGGAACAGTTCGGCAATGGCTGCGCCGTTCGCCTGGCGGTGCTCGCGAATGATCCGCTCGTTCTCGCTGATAAAGGTGGTTGAACTCTCGATGAAGTGGTGGAACTTCTCCTGGTTGATCGCGAGGATTTCACCGATCATTTCCAGCCTGCGTTTCTGTTCGGTCGTTTCCGCGGCCAGTGCGCGCAACTCGGTGACGTCGCGCACGCACAGCATCAGGCGCACGATAGTGTCGGTTTCGTCGGTGATGGCGGACCAGCTCAGGTCAAGAATTTTCACGCGGCCGTCGGGCATGCGCTTCGCGGTTTCGTGTACCAGCAAGTGCTGGTTGAACTCGAAGTTGATGCTGTCTTCACCCAGGCATGCATGGCTGGCCGCGTCTACTTGCGAGAGTACGTCAGCGCCAAGATCGGTGTCCGAGAACACCAGGTCCATGAGGCTGCGGCCGGCAATGTCCTTCGTTTCGAAGATTGCTTCAAGATGCGCCGAGTACTCGGCATGGACAACGGTCCCGGATACGACCGTCAGGATGCCCTGTTGCATGTTTTGCAGCATGGCCTGGATGTCTGCGGTCTTCTGCTTCAGCAAGGCCGAGTTCTCCTGGATCTTTTCGATCATTCCGTTGAACGCGACAATAGAGTGGCCGATCTCGTCCATCCGTCCTACCGGCACGCGGCGCGTGAAGTCCTGGCTGGAAGCAATCTCGCTCATCATGGCCTGCATGCGGCTTAGCGGTTGCGTGATCTGGCGGTAGAGCAGGGAACCGATCAGGCTCAGCAGCACGATAGCGATACCCGTGACGATGGCGATAGCGGTCGTGGTTGTCGCGAGCGTGTGGTTCAACGCGGTGATTGCATCGTCCTTCTCGCGGTTCTTCTCAATGCGAAGGGTTTCGACAATGCCTTCCAGTTCGTCACGATACTGGGCTACGTTGGCGAACAAAAACGCTTGCGCAAGTTCGTTCTTGCCCGCGGCTTTCATCTTTGCCGTGTCGTTGATTGCCGAGAAGTAGTTCTCGAGGCTGTCGTTGGCTTGGCTTACCAACCCGACTTGTGCGTGGCTGTGCGCGTTACGTGCCTGGAAGGCGAGTGCTTGCTGCAAGGACGCCTTCTTCGCTTTCAATGCGTCCTGTGCCTGGGCGACGACGTTGCCATCCGGCGAATACACCAGCGTCATGGTGGCAAGTTGCACGTCCTTGACCTGCGAAACAAGGTCGGCGGAAGCCAGCGCGCTAGGCACCACGCCTTCGGTGACTTGCTTGACCTCCGATGCGCTGTGCCGCGTCTGGTAGACGGCGTAGCCGCCTATAGCCGATAAGGCGACGAACATCAGGATGACCAATAGCGTAATGCGATGACGGATAGTCATTCGAGAAACTCCCCGGGCGAAACTGGCGTATCAAGGCCTGGCCAGGAACAGGCCGGTCTTGTGGAATGGGTGATTCTTTTAAGAGACTCGAATAGTGTTGATTTAATGTTACTAATACGTGACTGCTGAAGAAAAATAACGTTGTTTACCCTATCGGGCCTTGCTGGGATTAGGGATTCGGTTATGCTTAATTATGCGAAATAGCTAATGCGAAAATAGCTCTAAAGTTTTATAAAATATTGCCGTTAATAAAGGGTTCGCTTTTCTCGGTGGACGGAGTTTTGTCCTCTAGGGCTGATTTAGCCGCGTTCTCTTTGAAACTGATTGAAGCTGATTTTGTTAGCGACGAAGAAGCACGTGAGCACGCCGCGAGGACCCCGGTGTGCCAGGTCAAACGTCATGCTAACGATTGCGACGCATGCTGCCAGGCGTACCTGATGCCACTGGAACCTCTAATCACTTAAATTGTCTATGTGTGATGTGGTCCTCTTTTTGGGGAGGCTTCCAAATGGCTGCCACGCAATCAGGGGCGATGCCCCTCTCCGATGAGGACGCCCGGCGCCAATTGCGCCGCGCCGTCATCGCAAGCACGATCGGTACGACGATCGAATGGTACGACTTCTTCCTCTACAGTACGGTGACTGGCCTGGTTTTCGCGAAGCTGTATTTTCCGGAATCGGCCCCGCTCGTCGGCACATTGCAGGCCTTCCTGATCTATGCCGTCGGCTTCGTGGCACGGCCGGTTGGCGCGGCCATTTTCGGCCACTACGGCGATCGCATCGGACGCAAGGCCACGCTGATCGTAACGCTTTTGCTGATGGGAATCGCCACGTTTGCAGTAGCCTTTGTTCCTACCTATGCGGTGATCGGCATCTGGGGCGCCGTCTTGCTCACGGTGCTGCGCTTCATCCAGGGTGTGGGCGTCGGCGGCGAATGGGGTGGCTCGGTCTTGATGTCGATGGAATGGGCACGCACCAACTCGCATCGCGGTTTTGTCGCCTCCTGGCCGCAGTTCGGAGTGCCGGTGGGACTGTTCCTCGCCAATCTGGCCGTGCTGGCCATGAGCCAGATTTCCGGCAGCGGTTTCCTCACATGGGGCTGGCGCGTACCTTTCCTCCTCAGCATCGTGCTGGTCGGGATCGGCCTCTACATCCGCATGAATATTCTCGAGACGCCGATCTTCGCGCGGCTCCTGGCTGAGCGCAAGATCGAGAAGACGCCGATGCTCGAGGTATTGCGCCGCCAGCCGAAAGACATCCTTCTCTCGGCCTTCGCACGCATGGCCGAACAGGCGCCTTTCTATATTTTCACGGCCTTTGTCTTCACCTATGGCGTCACGACACTGGGCGTGTCGCGCGACCTGCTGCTGACGGCGGTGCTGGCGGCTTCCGTGCTGGAGTTCTTCACCATCCCGCTGTTTGGCCACGTGTCCGACCTGATCGGGCGGCGGCGGATGTATATGATCGGCGCCGCTGTCGTCGGCGTATTCGGCTTCCTCTATTTCGCAATGGTCGACAGCCGGGATCCGATGTGGATCTTCGCGGCCATTGTGCTCTCGCTGGTACCGCATTCGATGTTGTACGGTCCCCAAGCCGCTTTGATCGCTGAGTCCTTCACTGGGCGGCTGCGTTACAGCGGTGCGTCCATGGGCTATCAGTTGGCTTCGGTCATTGCCGGCGGCCCCGCGCCGCTGATTGCGACCGCGCTCTTCGCTTACTACCATTCGGGCTATGCAATCGCCGCCTATATCCTGGCGTGCGCGGTGGTCAGCCTGATTGCCGCTTCGCGGCTGGGGGATTACACGAACAAGGACATCTCGCGGGAATACGACGACGTGCGGACGAAGGGCGACAGTGGACACGCGACCCCGGCTACGTGATCAATCAGCTCGCCGCTGCACGCGTCAACACGCGCTTGGCGGCGTTGACGCGGCAGCGAGCGAACATCCCTCGACCTATAAGTAAAAGGAATCGCCACATCAGATATTTTCACTAGACGGGTATCGCTGGATTGAACAGACTTTGTCTCCAATTGCTTCGGCCAGTACACGAAGCCTGAGTACCTCGCATAAGAAGCGCCTGAAGGCGCAACACTGGAGGAGACAATGTTCCATCGACCCAAGGTCAGCCGGTCAATCCTCGCGCTCATGTGCGCGATGTCGTTCATCATGTACTTGGACCGCGTGAATCTCTCGGCCGCTGCCGGCCTGATTCGCGATGACCTGCATCTGACCAACACCGACGTCGGCCTCGTCTTCGCCGCCTTTGCGTACACCTACGCGATCTGCCAGGTTATCGGCGGCTGGCTAAGCGATCGCTTCGGCGCGAAAACCACCCTGATCATCTGTGCGTCCATCTGGATTGTCGCCACCGTAGCCACCGGTTTTGCGGGCGGCGTTGTCACGTTGTTCTGTGCACGGATGTTGTTGGGTGTCGGCGAGGGCGCGGCGCTGCCGGCGCAGGCGCGTGCGTTGACGAACTGGTTTCCGGCCGAGAAGCGCGGGTTCGTGCAAGGGCTCACGCACTCGTTCTCGCGTCTCGGCAATGCGCTGACGCCGCCGTTGATCGCGTTGCTGGTGGCGTTTGCATCATGGCGCGCGTCGTTCATCCTCGTCGGTGGGCTGACCGCAATCTGGGTATGCGCCTACGCATGGTATTTCACCGACAACCCGCGCAAGCATCGGCACATGACCGCCGAAGAAGCACTCGGTTTGCCGCCCGAAGGCAAGGTCGTGGTTGAAAAGACTCACGCGCCGGTTCCGTGGCGGCGACTGCTCAAGCGCATTGGCCCGACCATGATTGTCTACTTCTGCTACGGCTGGACCGGCTGGCTGTTCTTCACGTGGCTGCCAACGTTTTTCATGCATGGCCGTGGACTCGACCTGAAGAGTTCCGCGCTTTTTTCAGCAGGCGTGTTCCTCTCTGGCGTGATCGGCAATACGGCGGGCGGCGTGCTGAGCGACCGTATCCTGAAGCGCACGGGCAACGTGGTGGTAGCACGCCGCAACGTGATCATCGGGGCGTTTCTTGGTGCGCTCGTGTTCCTCGCACCGGTGCTGTTCGTGAAGTCGCTGCCGGTCATGGCGGCATGCATGAGCCTGTCGTTCTTCTTCCTCGAGATGACTATCGGACCCATCTGGGCCGTGCCGATGGACATTACGCCGAAGCATGTCGGCATTGCGAGCGGCCTGGTGAATGCGGGCTCTGCCGTAGCCGGTATCTTCTCGCCGATCGTATTTGGTTTCGTCGTGGATCACACCGGAAGCTGGACGTTGCCGTTCGCCGGCTCGGTCGGCCTGCTCGCTGTCGGCATTGTGATGACGTTCTTCATGCGCCCGGATATAACGCTGGATAACAGCGCCGATCACGACGATGAAACCCGCCACGGACTCAAGCTGGCGGACCGCCTTGGTCACTGAGCGGCCGCGCCGCCGCTCCGGATCACATCGATCACGAGTTGGGTCGCGGGCCTGATCCGGCGATTCTTTCGAAGAATCAGCCCATACGGTGCGAGCCTTCCGCGCAATGGTGTTGGCAGCGAGGTCATGGTCTTCAGCGCGACGTAGTACTGCGCGACCGAACTTGGCAGCACCGCGAGCATGTCCGAGTCACGCAAGAGCGAGAGCGTGGTGAGGATCGACGAGGTTTCTACCGTGCTGACAGGCGGGGCCACACGTGACTCGCGAAAGGTCTGGTCAATGATCTGGCGCATCGGGCTCGGATGCGGCTGCACGATCCACGGGTACTGCGCCAGCTCCGCAAGCTTGGGACGCGCGGTGGCGTTCGCGGCAGGATGGCCGGGCCGCGCGACAATCGATAAAGCCTCTTCCGACAAGGTCTCGAAACTCAGGTCGAGTGCGGGAAAACCATCGGGAATCCGCCCGATCATGATGTCGAGCTGATCTTGCTGCAACGCTTGCACGAGTACATCGCTGGTATCGATCTGCACGGAAATCTGCAGGCGCGGATGGGCCTCTTTCAGCGTCACAATGGCGTGAGTCAGCAGTTCAGGCGCGGGCGCCATCACGGCGCCAATGCGCACCTTGCCAATATCGCCGGCCTCGATCGCGGCCAGTTCATCGCGCAGTTCATCGAGGTCTTCAAACACCACACGCGCATATCGCATCACCGCTTCGCCGAAGATGGTCGGCTCCATGCCGCGCGCGTGCCGCACGAACAGCGACACGCCCACGGTGTCTTCCAGTTCCTGCAACGCCTTGGTTGCGGCGGGCTGGGTCATCGCGAGTTCATCGGCGGCGCGCCGGAGCGATTCGGTTTCCGAGAGCGCCACCATGAGTTGCAGATGGCGCAGACGCAAGCGTTTGCGGATGGTGGATGCGGGCGCGATCATGCGAGCGATAACTCCAGGGAATAGAGCGATGCGATTAATTCAATAGTCAGTTATCGCGTAGTTTCGCACACTAGGGGTATTCAACGACACGCACAAAAACCCTCGGCGTAACGAGTCACGAACGGGCCACGAACGACCCGCGAACGAGCCGCGTGCAATAAAACTCAGGAGACGAATCAATGATCGCGACCCGCGAAACGGCGCTTGACAGCGCCATTGGCCGAGCACGTTCGAGGCTGCTGCCATTCCTGGTGCTGATGTATGTACTGGCCTTCATCGACCGCGCCAATGTGGGGTTCGCCAAGAGTGTCCTGCAGGCCGACACGGGGCTGAGCGACGCGGCGTTTGCATTCGGCGCGGGGGTGTTCTTCATCGGTTACGCCATTTTCGAAGTGCCCAGCAACCTCTTCATGTACCGCTTCGGCGCGCGTGTCTGGATGAGCCGCATCATGGTCACGTGGGGCATTGTCTCCGCATGCACGGCGCTGGTTCATGACGCGACGAGTTTCTATGCGCTGCGCGTCCTGCTTGGAATAGCCGAGGCGGGTTTCTTCCCCGGCATCATCCTGTTTCTTTCAAACTGGTTTCCGGCCAAGACACGCTCTCAAACCATGGGCGCGTTCTACTTTGGTTTCCCGCTTGCGCTGCTGCTCGGCAGTCCGGTGTCCGGACTGTTACTCGATGCGTCGAATCCGTTTGGGCTGCATCCGTGGCAATGGCTGTTCGTGGTCGAAGGCGTGGCAGCTTCGGTGGTGGGTGTGGTCGCGTACTTCTACCTGACCGATCGTCCCGCCGATGCACACTGGCTCAGCGACGCGCAGCGCGATGCGTTGAGCTCTGCGCTGCGTAACGAGGACGAACGCAAGCTCGCGCACGGACCGGCCTCGGTGCTCGCCGCGTTGCGCGATACGCGTGTGCTCTTCTTCAGCTTCATCTAATTCACGGTGCAGATCAGCGTCTATGGTGTGGTCTTCCATTTGCCAACGCGTATTGCAGGGCTGACCGGCGGCCATGTGGGCACCAAGGTCGGGTTGGTCACCGCCATTCCATGGATTGCCGCGATTGCCGGGACCTTCGTGGTCACACGCATTGCTGACCGCACAGGACATCACCGCACGTTTGCCGCCGCCATGCTCACGCTTGCGGCGCTCGGTATCGCGGCCTCGGCAATGACCGCTTCGCTCACGCTGGCCGTGATCGCGTTCTGCGTTGCGGCGATTGGATTCGTCTCGGTGCAACCACTGTTCTGGACATTGCCGACGGGCTATCTCGGCGGTGCTGCTGCCGCCGGCGGCATCGCGCTCATCAATTCGATCGGCAACCTGGGCGGCTTCGTTGCCCCCAACCTGAAGGGACTCGCCGAGCGCGTGGTCGGCTCACCAGAGGCCGGGATGTTCTCGCTTGCAGTCGCTGGTTTGATTGGCGCGGCCTTGTTGCTCGCGTTCAAGCCGGCTTCCGCGCAGTCCGCCGGTTCAATCGATTCCGCCGCACCGCTGGGTAAAAAACGGCCGAGCCATTAAGTCATCAACTTCTTCAAGGAGAGTCAGACCATGAAAATCAAGCATATCCGTACGCGCGTCTTTGAATGGAAAGGCAAGGTCGTGCCGCCGCAGGCGCATTTCTGCACCAACGCCGTGGACATTCTCTACGAGCGCGGCGATGCGATGGGTTCGTTCCGCTTTCACGGCTGGCTCGTGGTGGAAGTGGAATGCGACGACGGTACTATCGGCATTGGCAACTGTGCGCTCGCGCCACGCATTGCGAAGCAGATCGTCGATGAATATCTCGCCCCGATCGCCATTGGCGAAGACCCGTTCGACAACGAATACATCTGGCAGAAGATGTATCGCCGCACCCACGCGTGGGGCCGCAAGGGGATTGGCATGGCCGCGATCTCGGCGGTGGACATTGCGCTGTGGGACATCATGGGCAAGGCGGTGAACAAGCCGGTGTTCAAGCTGCTGGGCGGACGCACGAAGGAAAAGATCTGGTGTTACGCGTCGAAGCTTTACAACAACGACGACCGCGATGTGTTCCTGGCCGAAGCACAGGGTTATCTCGACCAGGGTTTCACCGCGATGAAGATGCGCTTCGGCTACGGGCCGAAGGACGGACCCAAGGGCATGGCGAAGAACCTGGAGCAGGTGCGGCTGCTGCGCGAACTGGCGGGTGACGACATCGACATCATGGTCGAATGCTACATGGGCTGGACACTCGAATACGCGCGCCGCATGTTGCCGCGGCTGGCCGAATTCAATCCGCGCTGGATCGAGGAGCCGGTGATTGGCGACGACATAGAGGGGTATCAGGAGCTGAAGAAAATGAACGTCATTCCTGTGTCCGGCGGCGAACATGAGTTCACGAGCTATGGCTTCAAGGACCTGCTGGAGCGCCGCGCGGTGGATGTGATCCAGTACGACACCAACCGCGTGGGCGGCATCACGGCAGCGCGCAAGATCAACGCAATGGCGGAGGCGTGGTCGGTGCCGGTGATTCCGCACGCGGGCCAGATGCATAACTATCACCTGACCATGTCGAGCACGGCGAGCCCCATGTCCGAGTTCTTCCCAGTGTTCGACGTTGAAGTGGGCAACGAACTGTTCTACTACATCTTCGAAGGCGAGCCGCAACCGGAGAACGGTTTCCTGCAACTCTCCGACGAGACGCCAGGACTCGGCATTACCCTGAGCGACAAGTATCTCGACGACTTCAACATCATCGAGTGACGCCACAACTATCATAAGACCCGGAGACAGCCATGCAAAGCCGTATCGAAGCGCGTGACCCGCCGCGGGCAATGGCGCAGGCAGAGCGCGCAACCAGTGTGCGCTGGCGCATCTTCGGCGTGGTGTTCCTCATCACGCTGATCAACCTGGTGGACCGGATCTCGCTGTCCATCGCGATGCCGACCATCGCGAAGGAGTTCGCGCTGTCTCCGGCCATGCAGGGGCTGATCCTCTCCAGCTTCTTCTGGTCGTATGCGCTGCTGCAGATTCCCGGTGGCTGGCTAATCGACCGCTTCGGGCCGCGTCGCGTGGTGGCATCGGCTACCTTGTTGTGGGGTGCGTTCCAGACCCTGCTTGGGGTAGCGTCAGGCGGCCTCTCGATGCTGCTCCTGCGGGTCGGCCTGGGCGCGGCTGAGGCGCCACTCTTCCCGGCCGGCAGCAAGCTCAACGCATTGTGGTTGTCGCGTCATGAGCGGGCGCGGGGCGCGGTGCTGATGGATGCAGGATCGCCCCTTGGCGCGGCCATTGGCGGCCTCGCGATCTCGAACCTGATCCTCGTGTTCGGGTCATGGCGCATGGCGTTCATCGCGGCGGGGCTGGTGACGATCGGCTGCGGCGGGCTCGCATGGCACTATCTTCGCGATGATCCGGCGAAGCATCCCGGCGTGAACGCTGCCGAACTCGGGCACATCAGCGGGGGTGCTGTTCCGCTTGCAAAGGTTGCGTTCAGCGCCGCCGATGAACTGCCGTTTCCGGCACGCTCGGCAGTGGCCATGTGCGTCGGACGCCTGAGCTGGGCAATGATCTTCTTCGGCCTGCTCACCTGGGGACCGAGCTATCTCGCGCAGGCGCGCGGGCTGAGTCTTCAGCAGATCGGCACGTCGACGTTCTTCATCTTCCTGTCGGGCGCGCTGGGCTCGCTTTCGGGCGGCTTTCTCTGCGACGCGCTGTGCACGCGCGGCTTGGCGCGTGGCAAAGTAGTGAAGGGCATGATCACGCTGTCGGGCCTGACGACACTCGGCGTGCTGGCCGCGTTGCCTTCAATCTCATCGGCACCGGAGGCAGTCTTGGTGCTATGCGTGGCCGCGTTTTTCCTGATGTGGGGCAGCCTCTACTGGAGCTTGCCGTCGCTGCTTGCCAGTCCCCGGCGGGTGGGCCTGCTGGGCGCGTTGATGAATTGCGCGGGAAGCGTAGGCGGTATTTCGATTCCGCTGATCACCGGCTGCATCCTGCAGCGCACGGGTTCGTTCGACATCGTCCTGCAGTTCTACAGCGCCTGTGCGCTGATTTATATCATCGGCTCGATCGCTATCGATCTGCGCCGCACTCATTGAACATACGGTGAAACCCATGACACCTCGTATTGCAGTATTGCTGGGCGACCCTGCCGGAATTGGCCCCGAACTCATCGCGCGCTTGCTCGCCAAACCCGAGAACCGGGCGCGGGCCGACCTGCTCATCATTGGCGATCGGCGTGAGCTCGAGACCGGCATGGAGATAGCGGGGCAGCGCTTCGATTACACCGTCGTGGACAACGAACAGGCAGCCGCGTCGGGGACGGGAAAACCTTCGCTGATCGACTTTCGCTTGCCCGGCGACATGCCGTATGAACGTGCCGTCTCGACGGAGCGGGGCGGGCGTTACAGTCTCGAAGCATTCAAGCAAGCGCTGGCGCTGACAAAAGCGAACCGTACGCAGGGCATGCTGTTCGCGCCGGTCAACAAGACCTCGTTGCATATGGCCGGCATGCAGACCGGTGACGAGATGGAGTGGTTCGCACAGCAGCTTGGCTACACCGGCGCGTTCTGCGAGTTCAACGTGCTCGACGAACTGTGGACCTCGCGCGTGACCTCGCATATGGCGCTCAAGGACGTGAGCGCGAAGCTTTCGGCCGAGCGGATCATCGGCGCGGTCCGGCTGATTCATGACGGCCTCAAGCGTGCGGGCAACCCGGCGCCGCGCATTGCGGTGTGCGGTTTCAATCCGCATAACGGCGACAACGGCGCGTTCGGCCGCGAGGAGATCGACGTGATCGCGCCGGCCGTGGACGAAGCGCGCAAGCTCGGGTTTGACGCTCAGGGACCGTTCCCGGCCGACACAATCTTTGTGCGTGCACGGGACCAGAAAGCGTTCGATGGCGTGGTCACCATGTACCACGACCAAGGGCAGATTGCGATGAAGCTGATGGGCTTCTGGCGCGGCGTTACGGTGCATGGCGGTCTGCCGGTGCCGATCGCGACTCCGGCGCACGGCACGGCTTTCGATATCCACGGCAAGGGCCGCGCGGACGCAGGCGCAACGCAGAAGGCGTTCGATATCGTCACGCAAATGGCGCTCGCCCGCATGGGTTGACGAAAATGCCCACGCCCATTGATTTGATGCGCGAGCGCTTCCTGCAAAGCGGCGACAACGCCGACTTGCCGATTGTCGATGCGCATCATCACTTCTGGGACCTGCAGCGCAACTATCATCCCTGGCTGCGTGATCTCCCGCGCATTCCGTTTCGTTACGGCGGCTACGAAGCGATCTGCCGCGACTTCCTGCCGGAGGGTTATTTCGCGCTGGCCGCGCCGCATCACGTAGTGAAGACCGTCATGATGGAAGGCGAGTGGGACCCGCGTGATCCGCTTGGCGAAGCGCGCTGGGCAACTACGCTGAACGCACGCTGCGGTTTTCCGAATGCGATGGCCGGGCAGGTCTGGCTCGACCGTGACGACGTGGCAGACGTGATCCACGAATACAAGTCGATGCCGCTGGTGCGCAGCGCGCGGCACAAGCCCGCTGCGGTGGCGCGCAGCGAGCATACGGCGACATTCGCCGCGCCCGGGTCCATGCGTTGCGACCGATGGCGCGCAGGGTATGCGCTACTCGCGGCCAGCGGGCTCATGTTCGAACTGCAGACGCCGTGGTGGCACTTCACTGAAGCCGCGGAACTCGCGCGGGATTTCCCCGGCGTGACGATCATCGTGAACCATACGGGGTTGCCGGCGGACCGGAGCGTTGAAGGCTTGCAAGCGTGGCGGACCGCGCTTGCAGAGCTTGCCGGGTGCGCAAACGTCAGGCTCAAGATATCCGGAATCGGCGAGCGAGGCGTGCGCTGGAGTCTCGAACGGAATGGGCCTGTGGTGCGGGACGCGATCGACATCTTCGGCGTTGAACGATGTATGTTCGCGAGCAATTTCCCTGTGGACAGCGTAGTGGTGAAGTTGGATACGCTGTTCGACGGCTTCAAGTCGATGGTCGCAGACTTGAAGCCGCTGCAGCGCCTGGCTTTGTTTCACGACAACGCTACCAGGTTGTACGGGCTATGAAGCTCTCAAGACCGGTAGCCATATTGCGCAACAAGCGCGTTCCATAACGCGAAGACTCCGAGCATGTCCGGGCACGGTCACTGTGCCCAGACAGCGATTGCAGTTAAACGATTCATACAGGAGAAGCGTTGACTTCACGTGATGCGGCCTGAATTCTTTCAACGCGATTTTCCTGGCAGGACGATGCGCTGCACGGCTCCCCATGCCGAGCAGACGACTTGACGCTCAGATGCAGTGCAGCGCGCTCAGCGTGGCCTTGACCGCTTCATCCCAAGGCGTGTGCGGTTCCTCGCCAAGCGCAGTTAGCAGCGAAGCATTCTCCATACGTATGGGCTCCTTCCACAAATAGCGCATCTCCCGCATCTCACGGAACATCTCGGAGAATGGCGACATCAGCGGAAGGATCCACCACGGGAACGCACGCACCTTCACTGCGGGCTGGCCGACCGAGCGTTTGATTGCGCCGATCATCCGCGTGCCGTCGGCGTCCCAATGACCCTGCATGTGGAAGGCCGCGAAGACGGGCAGTCTGTCTTCCTGCTCGACCAGGCGCACCATGGTTCGCGCTACGTCGGGCACATACGCCCACTGATGTCCAACACCGGACTTGCCCGGATAGAACATGGCGCGAACGGGTTTACCCGGTTTGACGAGGCCCGCTGAAAACCAGCTATTGCCGGTACTGCCGGGGCCGAAAAAATCGCCTGCCCGGACGACAAGACTGCGTACGCCTTTCGAGCTTGCCGCTTGCAGGCGGCGCTCCAGCTCGGCGCGGATTGCACCCTTGTGCGTGAGGGGTTCCTGAGGCGACGATTCGCGCAACACAGGGAACGCGTTCGGGCCGTAGTTATAGACTGTGCCGGGCAGCACGATCCTCGCGCCTGAAGCGTGCGCCGCAGCAATGGTGTTGTCGATCATGGGGAGCACGAGTTCGGCCCAGTTGCGATATCCCGGTGGATTGACCGCGTGGAGAATGAATTGCACGCCGTCCGCGGCGGCAATCACATCCTGACGATTCATCGCGTCGCCCTTGATCCATTCGAACCGATCGTCGCGGTTAGTCAATGCAAGGGGGTTACGATGCAACGCGCGTACCTTCCAGCCACGCGCAGCAAGTTGCCGCGCCACTTCGCCACCTATGCCGCCGGTCGCTCCCAAAACCAATGCTGTACGAGTGTCTGTCATGTTTGCCTCCTGATGTCATGGCGATTATTCTTGCGCAGGCGGCAGTTAAATGAAATTATCGATACCAATAGAACTGATATACATTTTTGTATGACTGAGACCGAACCCAGCTGGGACCTCTACCGGACTTTCCTGGGCGTCGTGCGCGAGGGTTCACTCTCGGGGGCGGCGCGTGCGCTAGGACTGACGCAGCCTACGGTAGGGCGTCATGTGGACGCGCTTGAACAAATCATGGGTTACGCGCTTTTTATCCGTACCCAACAGGGCCTTAGCCCTACGCAGGAAGCGCTGGCATTGAAGCCGTTTGCCGAAGCGCTGGAATCGAACAGTGCCGCGTTATTGCGGGCTGCATCGAGTCAGGGAGTGGGAGTCCGCGGCACCATCCGTATCACTGCCAGCGACGTCATCAGCGTGGAAGTGCTGCCGCCCATCATCACTGCGCTGCACGCCGCTTACCCTGAACTGGTCATTGAACTGATGCCGTCCAACCGCATTGAAGACCTGCTGCAGCGCGAAGCGGATATAGCAGTCCGGATGCAGAGGCCAAGTCAGGGCGTGTTGATTGCCCGCCGGATAGGTGACGTCGAGCTTGGGCTCCATGCGCACAAGCGTTATCTGGAACGACGCGGCAAGCCGGCGAATATTGACGACCTTGCTAACCATGCGCTGATAGGTTTCGACAAGGAAACCGCCTTTATTCGCAGCATGAAGACCCAGTTACCGGAGATGCGCCGTGAAATGATGGCGTTACGCACGGACAGCGATCTGGCTTCGCTTGCGATGTTGCGGGCGGGTTTTGGTGTCGGCATGTGTCAGGTGGGGCTTGCTCGCCGGGACCCTGATCTGATTCGTCTTTTTCCCAAGAAGATATCGCTTCGGCTGGATACCTGGCTTGCCATGCATGAAGACCTGCGCGACAACCCAAGTTGTAAGGTCGCGTTTGCAGCCCTGGCTGCGGGACTGGATGAATATGTTCACGCGGTCTAGGGAAAAGGCATATTTCCTAAGTTCCTAAGCCGCAAACTTTTCCCGGTCGTTAGCCGACAGTTTCCAACTCACGTTCAGCGGGTTTGGCGTCGACAGAATACGGCGCTTCCCGATATCCGGCCGTTTTCGCGCCGAGCGTATTCAGGCGAATGGCGGATTGCCCTAACAGCCAGCCGCAATAGGACCAGAACATCAGCATGGTCGATTGCCACATGAAGTCATCGGTCAGATTCTTGGCGAGCATGCCCAGGATCAGCGCAAGGCCCGCGCGATACCACTGAGGATGAATCAGGCGCACCGCGAAAAACTGGTAAGCGAGGCACCCCAAGGCTGCAAGCTGGAGGATCAGCCCCACAATGCCGACCTGAAGCAGCGTATTGAGAAAGAGGTTGTGTGCATGCGTGCGCACGTTGCCGTCCAGCTTGAACAGGTCCTCCGGGACCAGGCTTCCGTAAGCCAGCGAGGGTAGGGGTTTGCCAAAACCAATGCCTATCCAGGGGTGCTTGGCGACCTGACTTCCATAGAACTCCCAGATCCTTGGCCGCGCATCCGAGCGCATTGCCCGATTTATGCCGCTGACCGCGCGCAGATGTTCGATCAACGTGACGGGATTGGGCGCCGGCGCGCTTTCAGTAGCCGCGAGTTGTAAATCAGGGGCGCGCGCGACAACGCGCAGAACCTCCGGTGCCGAGCCGGACACTTGAACCGCGGGAGCGGCCACGCTGCCTGCAGCGGGACTCATGAGCCGCAGCTTGTTGCTGAACCCTACCGCCACCAGCGTTACTACCAGCAGTGCGCCCAGTGCGGTCCATGCCCTTACGCGCTCGCGTGAAGAACGGGGCCACACCAGCACTACGGCAACTACGGCCAATGCAATCCAGAAGAAGCGGTTCAACGTCGCACCGCCAATTACCACGCAAAATAGCACCCCCGTCAGGCCGCGAATTCTTGTTTCGGTCTTGGCGGTCATGGTCGCAAAGAGGGGAATGGCCATGAGCGCCAGCGTGCTGGAATGCCCGACGCGAGCGTAGAAATGCATCAGCCCCGGCTTGGGTGCGCCGGGGTCAAGATAGTGGAAGTAGACAACACTGATCGCGGCCAGGATGAGGCACGTGGCCCATGCCACGTTCTGTAGCAGGCGCTGTTGCTTAAGCGGTGATTGCCCAAGGAGCCAGAAGGCGTAGAACGCCGCTAGCGGATAAGCTATCTCGTCAAGCCATGCATGCAGGGTCGCGTCTGGATTGACTGACCACGTTGCGGACATCAAGGTCCAAAGCGCCCAGACGCCAAGCGCTATTAGCAAGGAAGAGGCAGGGAAATCGCGCGCGCGGGAATTTCGCGCGCCGGAATTTGTTAGCAACGACTTAAGAGCAAACGAAGCGACAATTGCTATAAGAATGCCGATGCCAATGTATTTAATGGCTGTCATGTGGTCGAACATCCCCACGAATAACAGCACTGCGCATACAACGGACAGGGCTTCCCCGGCCCAAGATTGCAACCTCAGGTTAATCATTGCGATTCCGGAGTTTGATAATCGATCTGGTGGCGGCGAATTGTACGATAAGCGCTAATTTCCCGGGCCGATTGTGTCGCGGCGTAATAAAACAATCTTGCCGTAGAGACTGACCCTGATTGCCAAATGGACTTTCCTTTAGCGGGTCGCTTTAGCTCCGGTCCTAATTTTTCTCCAGGCGCTTAGCGCGGCTGCAAGGTCACAAGAAAATGAATGCACCGGCCTTATCCATTCCATTCCGCTGTCTTCCGTCCGATCAAAGGCGAGTGGCATCCCTATGCTGATTTTTCTCAAGGAAGTCGTCCCGCTATCGGACCTTAGCTGACGCCTTTCAACAGAAGCCTGGCTTCCAGGCCACCGTCGGGCCGGTTATGCAATGACAGCGCCGCGTCCATCGCCAAAGCGAGTTGCCGCGCAATCGCAAGGCCTAGCCCGGTGCCGCCGGTTCCCCGATTGCGCGATCCTTCCAGCCGATAGAACGGTTCGAACACCGCTTCCAGCGACTCAGCCGGAATACCCGGTCCGCGATCGAGCACTGAGACCGTCACCCCCCCGTCCTGCGAGGCGGCGACCCTGATCTCGGCCGCGCCACCAAACTTCAACGCGTTATCCACGAGGTTGCCAACGATCCGGCGCAACGCCTGAGGGCGCGTCACCAGCGCAGTATCAATTCGCCCTTGCAGCGAGACTTCCTTGCCGGCATCGACATAGTCGAACACGAGGCTGTCGAACAGCGCGTCCGGATCGATACGGAGGGGTGCCTCACTGGCGCCGTGCATGGTGCGTGCGTACGTGACGCCTTCCTTGACCATCGTTTCCATCTCCTGCAGGTCCTGCTGCAGCTTTGCTCCCTCCGGGCTGTCGTCCATCACGTCAAGGCGCAGACGCATGCGGGTAATCGGCGTTTGCAGGTCGTGCGAAATTGCCGCGAGGATCTGCAGGCGCTCGGTCATGTATAGCCTGATGCGGTCCTGCATGGCGTTGAACGCCCGCGCCGCGCGCGCCACTTCGTCCGGCCCGTCTTCGGGCAGGCGCTCCGCCTTCAGGTCGGGGCCCAGGGTATCGGCCGCTCGCGCCAAATGGCTCAGCGGACGTGTCGCCAGCCGTACCGCCAGCCAGCAGCAGGCGGCCAGCACTACCAGTTGCAGGATGAGCAGCCACGACAACCACGGCGACAGCGGCGCACCCTGCATGGGGCGGTAGTCGATTGTCAGAGGTGTGCCGTCACTCAACTGCAGATGGACTTGCAGGCGGTCGGGTTCACCCGGGACGGCGTTGACCGTTAGCGGATAGCGCTTGCCGATGCCGTCTGCAATGGACTGAGCCACCCTCGCCGAGAGCTGCGCATCAGGCGGGGCGCCGGGGATACCCGGCCCGAGAATGAAGCTATAGCTGCGCCGCGCCAGCCTTGGCAGCCATTCGGCACGTTCATTGGCGGGCAGATGATCGAGGAGTGCGACGGAGCTGGTGACCTCGCGTTCGATGTAACCCATCATCACGTTGGTCATGGTCTGGTCCCGTTCCGTCACGGTGATCCAGACCGACAGGGTTTGCACCAGCGCAAGGCTGACAAAGAGAATCAGGGCAAGCCGCGCAAACAGCGTGCGCGGCCAGTGCAGCAACGCATTCAGTTTCATGGGTTGCCTTCGATCATGATCACGGCCGCTGAAAATACATAACCTTCGCTGCGCAGCGTTTTGATGTAACGCGGCTCGCGCGCCGTATCCTGCAGGCGCTGCCGCAAGCGGCTCACCAGCAGATCGATCGAGCGGTCGAACGGATCGGCCTGGCGGCCCTGGGTCAGATTGAGCAATTGATCCCGGGTGAGCACGCGCTGGGGATGATCGAGGAATACGCGCAGCAAGCGGTACTCCGCGCCGCTCAGTGCCACCATGGTGCCCTCGGCGTCGAGCAGATGGCGTGCGGTGGTGTCGAGCCGCCAGTCGCCGAAGCCGATCATTGGCGCGGTTTCCGTCACCTGCATGCCGGGCGGCAGCATACGAGTGCGGCGCAACACGGAGCGGATGCGCGCCAGCAGTTCGCGCACTGCAAACGGTTTGGCCAGGTAATCGTCGGCGCCCATTTCCAGCCCGACAATGCGATCGGCCTCCTCGCTGCGGGCGGTCAGCATCAAAACCGGCACCGCGCGAAACTTGCTGGCACGCAATTCCCGGCACAGCACGAGGCCGTCTTCGCCGGGCATCATCAGGTCAAGCACGATCAGATCAGGCGCACCTTGCTCAAGGACCGCGCGCATCTGGCGGCCGTTGGCGGCCAGCGAAACGCGCATGCCGTTCTTCTCGAGATAGGTCGCAAGCAGTTCGCGGATACCGCGATCGTCGTCGACGATCAGCACGTGGTCGGTGTTTTCCATCAATGGATCAATCCCTCCGGCGGTTGACGCGCACCTGGTTCACGTTGACAAGCGAACAGCGCACGGGGTGCGCCAGTTCCACTGCCAATCCGCCCGCCAGGAAAGCGAGAATTGCCATGAGCCGTCTCATGCGTCCTCCACGACGGACAGGCTGGCGCCATTGGCGACGGCGGCTTCCAGCGTATACGGATCGATGCCTTCCAGGCAACCAATGTTGGCGCGCCAGAGTCGCGGATCCGTACGCGTCTGATGGAACGGGTAAATGCCGCAATGCTTGCAGAAGTAGTGCTTCGACGTGCGCGTATTGAACTGGTAGAGGGTTAGCGCTTCCTCACCTTGCAGGATCTTCAGTTCGCCCGCGGCGAACGCCGGCGTCATCAGCGCGCCTTTGCGCCGGCACAGGCTGCAATTGCAACGCGCAGCAGGGACGACCGCAGTACGGACTTCAAATTTCACGGTCCCGCAATGACAGGATCCGTGCAGCAATTCGGTACTCATGGGGTTCTCCTGGACAGGCATGGCTGCTTTATAGCCCATGCTTTATAGCCCAATAAGCGCGACGCTTTGTATCGCAATGTATCTGGGCGGTCTCCTGACATACAACATTGCACCCAAGCCGCTTTGGCGACACAAACGGGATACATCCGCACGGTCCAATGCGCTCACACCAAGCGTTATCGCCAATCGGAGATTCTATGTCGGACAACACCGTTCCCCTATCGCCGTCTCGCCGTCGTTTTGTCAGTGTGGCTGCGGTGACTGTTGCTGCAGGCTCATTGAGTCAGCTCGCCTTAGCAGAACCTGACCAGGCAATCACCGAAGTTGTCCAATCGACAAGCGGCGACAAGACCGCTATTCGTCCACTTCGTGTCCATGTGCCGGAGTCGCAACTAATCGATTTGCGAAGGCGCATCAAAGCGACCCGATGGCCCGAGCGCGAGACGGTCACCGATGACTCGCAAGGCGTGCCGCTTGCAATGATTCAGGAACTCGCACGCCATTGGGCGACCGATTATGACTGGCGCAGGTGCGAGGCAAAACTGAACGCCTTGCCGCAGTTCGTGACCGAGATCGATGGGCTGGACATTCATTTCATCCACGTTCGGTCGAAGCATGACAATGCGATGCCGCTCATTGTCACGCACGGGTGGCCCGGCTCGGTTATCGAGCAGTTCAAGATTATCGATCCGCTGAGCAATCCCACGGCGTATGGGGCGAGCGCGTCGGATGCTTTTCACCTGGTCATTCCGTCCTTGCCGGGGTACGGATTTTCAGGCAAACCGACCACGACCGGCTGGGGCCCGGAGCGTACCGCGCGCGCCTGGGTCGTCCTGATGAAGCGCCTCGGATATGCGAAATTTGCATCGCAAGGCGGCGACCTGGGTGCGATTGTCTCGAACGTGATGGCTAAGCAGGCGCCGCCGGAACTGCTAGGCATTCACGTCAACTTTCCTGCGACCGTTCCGCCCGAGATTGCGAAGGCGCTTCAAGCAGGGAATCCGCCGCCCTCCAGCCTCCCGGACGACGAAAAGCACGCTTACGAGCAGCTGAGCAGCGCGGCCAGGAAGCGGCGCGCCTATGCATTGGAGATGGGTACACGTCCACAAACACTCTACGGACTGGCGGACTCGCCGGTTGCACTGGCAAGCTGGCTTCTTGATCACGGTGACGGGTATGTCCAGCCGGCGGCGGCACTGACCTCGGCCGTGTTCGGGCGCTCCGTCAATGGAGAATCCGCAGGCGAGCTGACACGGGACGATGTGCTGGATGACATCACGCTCTACTGGTTGACTAACACGGGGATCTCCGCGGCGCGCTTCTATTGGGAGTCTCACTTCAACATCCTGGCCGCCGCCGATGTGTCCGTCCCGGCTGCCGTGAGCGTCTTTCCTCGCGAGAACTATCAGGCGCCGCGAAGTTGGACGGAGCGGGCGTATCACAACCTTATCTATTACAACCGGGTGGATAAAGGCGGGCACTTCGCCGCATGGGAACAGCCGCAATTATTTGCAGAGGAGGTTCGGGCGGGCTTAAGACCACTACGCACATAGTGAACTGCCGGCTGACCGTTCACTTCAACGTGATGGGCGCAGCAACCTATCGACCTCTGCCGAATGATTTGACCGAAGCATGAGGACGACCGGCCACGCCGGCATCCGGTGCGTTGTAGCCAACGAACAACTGGCACACGGCCTGTGCGTCGACACAAGCATGGAGCTGCTCCCGGAAGTGGTGGTCGCAGAAGCGCTGCGCTACATCGGCTAGCAGATGCAGATGCGTGCTGTTTGCCGATTCCGGGACCAATAGCACGACGAGGTCGCTGACCGGATTTCCGTCGGGCGCATCAAACGGAACGGGTGTCGCCGGACGAACATACAACGCTATGGCCCGACGCAGCCCCTTGATCTGACCGTGCGGAACGGCGACCCCCTGGCCCAGCGCGGTCGAGCCTAACGATTCGCGTGCCTCGAGGCCCGCAATCACGGTCGCCGCAGGCAGCCCGAAGTGTTGATCACAGAAACGGCCAAGGTGCGCGAAAAGCGACTCGCGGCTAGTGACCTCCAGACCAAGCAGGACGTGATCCTGGGCGAGCAGTTGCGCGAGGGCGTTTGCAGGAGTCATATCGTCTGATTGATCGGCCGGGTCGACACTCGGAGGAGACACGGGATGCATCAAATCCCGCCAGGCCACGGTGGGAGTTTGAGGGATCTCAAACAGTTGCCCCAGCTCGGCAGTCGGCGCCAGATGCGCGACTCGCTGGATCGCTCCGCTCACAGCCTCCCTCGGGAGATAGAGCGACAGACGGACGCGGTCGGTTCCGTACAAAGGCACAAGGCGAATGGTCCACGGCTGCCCGGCACAATCACGGATCAGAGCCTGACGCAGCGGCGTGGCGTGTTGCGCGTCAAGCGTGATGTGCATCATCACATTGCGGCCAGGTGCGCGAGGTGGCCGATGCTGGGCCGGAGCCTTGCCCGATGAGAGAAGCGCCCGCAGGGCCGCCAATGTGTGCGTCATACCGCCCCCGTTTTTCGTTGCCTTTTTCAAGGCTAGCAAAACCGGCGTTAACGTTTCGTAAAAAATTCCGTAAAAATCGCTGTCTCAACAATCGAAACTGACCTTGCGGAAGGGGCAGACCCTACAGGTCGACCAGAGCCGGGTTCAGCTCTATGTAAAGAACCACGAGCCATCGTTTCGGACAGTTGGCCGCGATATGCGGCGCCCGGTTTGTGGCGTCGACGCGTGCTATGTAGCCTCTGTCGCGAGCGAAAAGATACGCTCGCCGGGCATCTGCCTGAAACCAGAAGCCCACCATTGCACACGTTGTGAAGCTGAATACGGTAGCCGTAACAGGTGGCAAGCCGCGATCGATCTGTTGCGCGACATACATGAACACGGAGTTCAGGAGCTCATTGATAGCGCCGGCGATCAGAATGACCTTGACCGCTCCCCTCATGCGCATGACCCACTTCGTGGGCATCATTGTCCTTTCGAACATGCCCGACGGTCCTTCATTGTGCTGTTTCACGTTTGCGTCATGCCGTCCCTGGCTCTTAGTTGCTGTGCGCTGCTTGGACATGAAATCTCCGGCGTCGTCGGTCCATGAAAATGTAGGATTCCTTCTTTATAGCAGGAAAAATTCGACAACCACTCGACGTTTACGCCGAATGTACGCAAACTCGATCGGGTTTTACACCGTTTTTATTCGCGACATCCTGCGCCTTGAAACGCGTTCAGAAACCCCACGTTCTATACGCACGAATTGTGTTTTTTAACAGGACATTTACACCCGATCCTATAGGCTTCGTTTGATGCAATTGAATGGAACTCGAAGCAAATCATCATGACGTTCGAAGATGTCTCAACGAGTATTCACGTCGGGCAAGCAGCGCGCCCGGCAGAGGTTTCAAACGCGGTGAACCCATTGACTACTTCGCGTGCAGCCGGTCGCCGCGCGCAGCGGAGTTGATCATGATGTCTGGAATATGGTTGCCTATCGTCACGCCGTTCAAGGATGGACAAATTGACGTCGATGCGCTGCAGCGCCTTGCCGAGCGCTACCTGAGCCAGGAGATCAGCGGGTTCGTCGCACTGGGAACGACCGGCGAAGCGGCGCTGCTCGATCACAGCGAGCGGCATAAAGTCCTGCGCTCCCTGTTCGAGGTGATCGGGACGCGCCTGACGGTGGTGGTGGGTGTCGGCGGCATGAATACGCGCGACATGGTGCAGGAAATCCGCGAACTGGACCGCTGGGATATCGGCGGATACCTGGTCTCCGCGCCAGCCTACATCTGCCCCGATCAAAACGGCATTCGCTGGCACTTCGACGAGGTTGCGCGCGTCACCGAACGGCCCATCATTTTGTACGACGTGCCGCATCGAACCGGCGTTTCGATCGAGACAAGCACGGTTGAGCGTCTTATCGAACGTGCCAATATTGTCGGCATCAAGGCGTGCGTGCCCGCGACTTTCCAAAAGCTTGGCCAATTGCCGATCAGCTTGCTGTGCGGCAACGACGACGCCTATGTCGACTGCCTGATCGCCGGCGGATCGGGTGGCATCCTGACGAGCGCCCATCTTTTCGCCGATGTTCTTGCCGAGATCCACGAACGGGTTTTATCGGAGAGAACGGACGACGCCGTTGCGTTCTTCGAAGCGCTCAAGCCGGTCATCAAGCTCTTGTTCAGCGCACCCAATCCAGCCGGCGTGAAGGCGGCGCTGGCACTAGATGGCCTGATTGGAAGCGAGACGCGCCGGCCGATCATGGAAGCGTCAGTCACGCTCAAAGAGCAACTCCGGATCGCGCTCGATGCCTGCACCCGGCAGCTTGCGGTCATGGCCTGAACGCGGTCTTTCCCGTTTTTAAATATCCGGTTTCTGTTTGCGCCTGGTCGAAGCTTCGACCAGGCGGCAAGCGGTTTTAAGCGCGCTCAGCGCCGCAATACCATGGAGTTGTCAATATGAATAAATCTCTGAACACGTCTTTCCTGGTCGCTGCCTTATCCGCAGGTTGTGTGGTTTCAGCGCATGCACAAAGCAGTGTGACGCTGTATGGCGTAATCGATGCTGGCCTTATCTACACGAACAACCAGGGCGGCCACAGCGCCTGGCAGGAAACGAGTTCCGCAACCGAAAACACCGTCTTCGGACTTAAAGGCGCAGAAGACCTGGGCGGTGGTCTTCAGGCTGTATTCAAGCTCGAGAACGGTTTCAACCTGAACAACGGTACCCAGTTCAACAGCGGCGATGCCTTTGGTGAACAAGCATACGTGGGCTTGCAAAGCAGTCAGTTCGGCACTGTGCTGCTAGGCCGGCAGTTCGATTCGGTGAATGACTATCTGGGCCCGTTATCGGCGGCAGGCAGCGGCTATGGCGGCAATCTTTCGGCGCATCCGTTCAACAACGATAACCTCGCGGCTGACTCGCTGAGCCTGAACAATACGGTCAAGTACGTCAGCACGTCCTATGCGGGTGTCACGTTCGGCGGCGCGTATTCGTTCAGCAATAACGCAAACAGTTTCTCGAACAATCGCGCGTATGGTTTTGGCGCGACCTACGCGCATGGTCCGTTCAACTTGGCAGCAGCCTATCTGCAGATGAACAACGCGGGCGGCGGTGTGTTGGGCACGAATCCCAATGGCGCGGTGTCACTAGCCGATGGCAGCGCGGATTTCGTCGCGGCGCGTCAGCGGATCTGGGGCGTGGGCGGCAACTATGCGTTTGGCCCGGCGACTGTCGGCTTGCTGTGGACGCATTCGCAGATCGACAATATGGCTAGCGTGTTTGCCGGTAGCGCGGGAAATGTGGCGCTGAACGGTGGCTTGCGCTTGAACAACTACGAGGTCAACGCGCGTTATGCGTTGACCCCGGCTTTGAGTCTGGCAGGCGCCTATACCTTCACTGACGGGGCATATAGCACGGGCGGCACGTCGTCATCGCCGAGGTGGCATGAGGTGACGCTGCAGACAGATTACTCGATCAGCAAGCGCACGGACTTGTATGCGGAAGGCGTCTATCAGCACGTTAGCGGTGGTGCTGCCGGCTCGGTGCTTGACAGCGCCACCATCAACACGCTGTCGCCTTCGTCGACGAACAGTCAGGTCGCTGTCACTGTCGGCGTCAAGCACACGTTCTAAGGCGGCGTGGTGACACTCGAAGGAGCGGCGTGCATCGGGGCGAGTGCAACTCTCCCGATGCACGCCGCTTTTTTACAGGTTTGCCGCCGCCGCTGGAACAGCACGTTTAGTCGCCGGGAAGTTTTACGATCTGGCTATTTAAACATTCCTATAGACGTTGTTTCGATACGCCTGGACATCAAGACGCCAGCGGATGGAGCCCATCTTCAGTGTTGAGTTGCGGTGGCCGAAATGACATTCGCGGCCGAGTTGTCGAGGAGTTTGAACTTCGCCAGTGCCTTTGCGTAGGTACCGTCCGTCACCGCGTCACGAAGCGCCGAGGCAACCTGATCACGCAACTCATCCGCTCCTTTCGGGAAACCGATTGCGATTCGGGAAGACGGCAGCGGCTGGCCAATCCGCACGTAGGTTCCCGGTTGAAGATCCATTGTGTACGGTACGGACTCGCTGCTCTGAACGATGGCGTCCACTCGCCCTTGCTGCAATTCCAGCCTCGCGGCCTGTGTGCCATCCGTCTCCTCCACTGCGACAGGAGGCCGGTTGGCGGCAACACAATTAGTGTCGCTCCAGCTTCGCATGATCTGTCCGAAACCGTTGCGCCGATTGGCGCCGAGTTTCTGACCGCACAGGTCAGTCAAGGTTTTGATCGGCTTATGGCCTGCAAGCGTATAGGCCTGAATGCCCGAAAGAAGATAGTCGACATAGTCGAGCCGGCTCCGTGAGGCCGGCTCATCCAGCAAACTAAACGCCAGATCGACCCGCCTCGTCACCAGCGCGGGAATAGCCTGCTCGTAAGACACGTCTTGCCAAATAACCGGACGGTGCAATTTTTTCGCCACGTAGTCTGCCAGGTCAACATCCACGCCGACGAGCTGCCCGGTTTCCGGAATGCGATACGCCATTGGCGGGAATGACGCGAACAGCGCTACCCGCAGAGGTGCTGTCTGAGCCATGACCGCGACCGGCAGCGAGGTGAGGCAGATTGCCAGTGCGTACGTCAGTGGTTTGCGCCAGATGCCCCGAACTTTCATAAGACGATGCCGGGTTGCCATTGCCATTGCCGTCGCTATCGTTAACGCAGTATGCACACGCGTTCGTGCGCCTTCTTCTGAAACAGAGGTCATGCCCGATCCCTACGAAGCGAATGAATTGTCAGAGGGGCCAACGCGAGGCGGGCCCGGCCACTCTCATGCATGAACCAGAAACGATTTCCGGCGGTTGAGTTCGCTCTACTGTACGCATTCAGTTTTTCTTCTTGTAGCGAGAATTAAATTGAGTCCAGGTGAAATTTCTCTCAGCATCTCTTCGCAACTCATGAGAAACCGTCTGTTTCCGCCACGTATTCGTGCGGAATTTTCTATCAGAAACATAATCCTATGATGAGAATTTTTCCGCGCTGCACACCTCTAAGGTGTTCCAAGCGGAATATGTCAATGGACTACGCATCGATTCAGCCTGCGTTGACCATCCTCTTGCGCAACCGCCCGCCCGGCACCACTGCCGACATCAACAACCGGACGGTTGCCTACTGGGACGGCCATGAGATCAGGGGCATTCACTTACGGAATGACAAAAGTGGCCGGCTTGACGAAGATTTCGACTTCGACGAGCGCACAATCAACCAACTGCATGCAGATCTGGTCGAGTGGATGGCCGCGCCTCGTTATACGGTACACCCTGAACTCGCGGACTGGCTGAAGGGCGCGCCTACGTTCGACGTGGGCGGTCCGACAGCAACCGGCGCCGGCTCACGCAGTGCTTCGTCGTCTGCCCGCTGATACGCTTGGGGTCCGTGCGTCGAGTTCATTGCGTTGCGGGAATCCGGCCTCGTGAGGTCGCTGATGGAACATCGGGTAGATACGCTTGTGATAGGCGCCGGGCCTGCGGGCCTCGCGGTTGCTGCGTGTCTAAAGAAGCGGGGTGCATCCTGCATCATTGTGGAGCGGGCGGCCGAGATTGGTTCGAGCTGGCGCCATCACTATGACCGGCTGCACCTCCACTCCGACCGCGACCGTTCGACCCTGCCTTATCTTTCATTTCCCGCTGGAACGCCACGTTATCCGTCGCGCGAGCAGGTGATTGAGTACCTTGAACTGTATGCGCGGCATTTCGGGCTCGTAGCGCATTTCAACGAAGAGGTCGGGGCTGTACGGCCAGACAACCCCGGATGGACCACGACCACAACAGCCAGCGTCTATCATTCGCAGCGGGTGGTCGTGGCCACCGGCTACAACGCCGTTCCCTACCTGCCACGGTGGCGTGGCCAGGAACACTTCGGCGGCCGCATGTTGCACAGCAGCGAATACCGCAGCGGCGAGTCATTCCGCGGCCAGAGCGTTCTGGTCGTCGGCTTCGGCAACAGTGGCGGAGAGATAGCGATCGATCTCCACGAACACGGCGCGCGAGTGGCAATGGCGGTGCGCGGGCCGGTGAACATTGTCCCTCGCGAGATCTTCGGTATTCCCGTACTCGCAATCTCCATCGTGTTGAGCCGCCTTCCTGCCCGGCTCGCTGACGCGCTGGCGGCACCACTTGTGCGGCTCATCATTGGAGACATCACCAGGCTGGGTTTCCGCAAGCATCCGATGGGTCCCTTTACGCAAATCAAGGCGACGAGAAGAATCCCGCTCCTCGACATAGGTACGGTTAAACTGATTCGCGAGGGCCACATCGAGGTGCTCGGAGACATCCGCGAAATGGGGGAGACCCAGGTGACATTTGATGACGGGCGTTCGCGGGACTTTGACGCAATCGTTGCCGCGACCGGGTTTCGCCCACGAAGCGATTGTTTCCTGGCGCAGCAGGGCGATATCCTCGATGTTGAGCAACCGCAGCCGCCGAGCGACGAGGAGAAAAAATCCGGGCTGCATTACTGTGGGTTTATCGTCTCGGCTACCGGTATGCTGCGCGAAATCGGCATCGAGGCACAACGGGTTGCAGACGAAATAACACGCATCGAGCACCACCCAAGGGAGACGCGATGAGCAACGACATGTACGAAGAGGGATTGAATAAAACCGCTGCCAACTTCGCAGCCCTGACGCCCTTGAGCTTCATCGAACGTGCGGCGTCGGTCTATCCGAACATGCCAGCCATTTCGCACGGCGCGGTGCGACGTGACTGGGCGCAGACTTATGCGCGCACACGGCGTCTTGCCTCCGCGTTGAGCGCCAGAGGCATTGGCTTTGGCGATACGGTCGCTGCGATGCTGCCCAATATTCCCGAGATGGTCGAGGCTCATTTCGGTGTCCCGATGATTGGTGCAGTCCTCAATACGCTCAACACGCGACTCGATGCAAATACGCTCGCGTTCATGCTGAATCATGGCGAAGCGAAAGCAGTGCTGGTCGACCGTGAATTCTCCGCCGTGATGCGCGAAGCGATCGCGAATGTGGACCGGCCGATTCTGGTTATCGACGTCGACGATTCCGAATATGCCGGACCGGGCGAGCGTATTGGTGAACTAGATTACGAAGCGCTGCTGGCGAGCGGCGATTCTGAATTCGAATGGGCACCGCCATCCGATGAGTGGAATGCGATCTGCCTGAACTACACATCGGGGACAACAGGATCTCCGAAGGGCGTCGTGTATCACCATCGCGGGGCGTACACCAACGCGGTCAGCAATATCCTTGAATGGGATATGCCGAAGCACGCGGTGTACCTGTGGACGCTGCCCATGTTCCATTGCAACGGCTGGTGTTTCCCGTGGACCGTGGCCGCGCGGGCGGGCGTCAACGTGTGCTTGCGCAAGGTCGATGCGAAAACGATCTTCGACCTGATTCGCCGCGAGCGGGTGACACATTATTGCGGCGCGCCGATCGTACATAACCTGCTGGTCAATGCTCCCGACGAGTTGAAAGCCGGGATTGAGCACCGCGTCCACGCCATGGTCGCCGGCGCGGCGCCGCCTGCGTCAATGATCGAAGGAATGGAGCGGCTCGGCTTCGAACTGACGCATGTGTACGGCTTGACTGAGGTTTATGGCCCGGCGACCGTGTGCGCGCAGCAAGCGCAATGGAGCACGCTCGACATAGGTGAACGCGCGCGCCTGAATGCGCGGCAGGGCGTGCGCTACCACTTGCAGGACGCCGTGACGGTCCGCGATCCCCAGACTATGCAGGCAGTGCCGGCGGATGGAGAGACAATCGGCGAAATCATGTTTCGCGGCAACATCATGATGAAGGGTTACCTGAAGAACC
>Ga0073928_10002372_pt1 | contig 32597 bp, 37 predicted proteins | sample PaiPotPPA55metaG_FD_76969 | JGI IMG/M metagenome (GOLD analysis project Ga0073928, IMG submission 76969) | Iron sulfur acid spring bacterial and archeal communities from Banff, Canada, to study Microbial Dark Matter (Phase II) - Paint Pots PPA... ...
AACGGAGCGGCTGCAGCGACCCGCAGGTCGAACCCGAGCGGGAGGTTCAGATAAAGCCACCAGGCCGAGACCGCGCCGGCCGCGACGCACAGCAGGTCGGTGGCGCCGAGGCCCCAGGCGATCACATCCTCGAGCTCCAGGTGCTGCGGCACGCGGACCGGTTCCACGATCAGGCCGCCACCGCGGTCGCCACTGCGGTCGCCACCGTGCGGACGGTCGCAACTGTTCCCTGCACCACCGGGCTCTGGCTGAGTCGCTGACGGAAGGCCCACTGGTACGCAGCGAACGGCAGCTTGAAGAGGATGTAGAGCAGCGTGATCAGCACAAGACCCGATGTGAGATCCGAGACCGGGCCGAGCCAATCGGTGTGCCTCAGGAGCTGCAGACCGACTTCGACGAGGACGGCCTGGATCACCTGTACAAAGAGCAAGGCGGAGAACACGCGCCACCAGAGCCGCGCGATCTCGTCGACTTGAGGCAAGGCGTAGGTGGCGAGCGCGAGCGGGGCAAGCACGGTCGCCACCAGGAGGAGCAGGTCGCGCCCGATGTACAGGACCACGAGCAGGACGGCGAGGATCGCGGCGGCAATCGAGACCAGGCTGCCGACGACCTGGTCGGATGCCGCTGGCCCCTGGATCATCCCGGCCAGCTGTGCGAATGTGACCGCGCCGGGATTGGGCCCGAGTAGCCCCTGGACCAGCGCGTTGTCGATCCGGATCAGGCCGCCGCAGATGGCGAGGCTGGCGTTGGCGGAGATCGCGGCGAGAACGATCCGCGCAACCAGAACCTTCGCCGAGTAGCGCGACTCGAAGGTCCCCGACGCCATGACCAGTACGCCCGCGGCAAGCAGTGCGAGGACGAAGAGGCCGTCCGCCGCGTCGCGGACCAACGACCAAGAATGGCCGACCTCGGGGATGGAGTCATAGGCAGGCGTTTGGAACAGCAGCTGCCCGGCGGCGGTCAGCGCCGGCCGGAGCAGGTGCGTGGCCAGGTTCTGCAGCCAGCCGTTGATGGCGTCGATCACCTGGGATGTGATGTCCATCAGGTGTTGAGCACCTTCTGGAGGATCGAGACCAGCATCGGCGCCAGCAGCGCCAACGCGTAGCCGATCATCGCCGACTTGATCGCGGCCTTGCCTTCCTCAACCGATCGCGGGTTGCCGTTGGCGGTGAGGTAGCGCGCGCCGCCGATGGTGAGGAAGAGGGTCGCCAGCGCGGCGAGCAGGCCGGCGACCCAGTTACGGACGCTGTCGATGACGGTATTGATGTCGGCGGTGGCGGCGTAGACGGGGACGGCGAGCAGGATCGTGAGCAGGGCTGCCGCCCCGCCGGCCGCCAGGAGCGACTTGAGGCGGGCTCGATTAAATGTCTTCATAAACTGCGTATCCCCCTGGAAGAGGCGAAAACGAACGGTCTCGACCGCACGCTGTCCGCACGCAGTGCGCACGCAGTGCGCACGCAGAACTCAAGCCGCCTCCAGCAGCCGTCGGATAGCTGCCAGCGAGCGGTCTCGCTGCATCCGGATGGCGTCGGGGCTGATGCCCGCTTCGGCGCCGAGCTCGGCCAACGATTCGCCGAGCACCTCCTGGCGGTAGAGAATCGCGACTGCTTTACGGGGCATTCGGCCGGCCTCGATGTCCACCATCAGCTCGCGGAGTTGCATTGAGACGTGTGATGAGCCGTCTGGCCGAGGTGGAAGCTCAGACTCATTGGTGGCGGAGCGGAGTTCGTCAACGAGCAGCCGCTGGACCGAGGTTGTCGCGCGAGTGATCAGCCGGTGGCTGGTCCAGCGGGCGGGATTGGTAGGCCCTTCGAGGGCGGTCGCCAGCACCTCGGTGGCGAGCTGTTGAGCGATGTCATCGCGCGTGATCGCGGGCGGCATTGCGGGCAGAGCGCCCAGCGCGGCGAGGAGATCGACGCGCATCACCTCGAGAAGCGCGGCGGCCCACGCTTGCCTGGGTCCGGCAATGTAGTGGTCGATGAGCTGGGTCCATAGCTCGTCGCGTTCCTGCTCGGGGGCGTTGAAATCGCGCAGGCGCACTACGAGCGACTCGGCGCCGTCAATGGAACCTGAACTCAAAACTGCCTGGTACGCCCGGTGGATCTGATCGGAGAGTCGAATCATGGTCGGAGAACCTCCTTGGGGATGTGCCTCCGATGCTATGAATCGACCGCACGCTGACCGCACGCTCGGCGGACCACTAGGTCGCTGGCAACCTGAGTGAGGCGCCGAGCAATCGCTCCTGGTCTTCAGTCTTGAGTTCAAACCACCGGGCTTGAGACTCAGACCATCCGCCGGACCCGTCGAAGCGCACGCTGAGCGCACGCAGGCATTCCCTGGTCTGGCGTGAACGCCGCCGTATCCGAGAATCTGACCGTTTCCGGCCACTCGCTCGATGACCTGGGCCGATCATCCGAGTCCTCGAGCTACGGTTAGAAGCTGTTCAAGCAGATCCACTGAGTGGCCGTCTCTTTAAGGTCTTGATTCGAGCTCCATCCTGCCAAGCACACGGCACCTAACCTCAGCGTTTCTTGAGGTTTTCTTGAGGCTCCGCTGAGGCTTCTCGCCATCGCTCGCTTCAGAGTGGGCGATGACGCCTTCGGCTCGCCGATGAACTCGTGCTGCTGGCTCGGATCGAGAACGAACCCAGTCTCCTTATTGGAGACAGAGATGCAGACCTCACGATCAACGTCGCCTCTGACGAACGATTAATCCGGTCTCTCGATCGACTAGGCCTCGTTTCCCTCGAACCAACCCTTTCCGCAGGAGGCACCCGCACATGAATGTGGAAGGCGGCCCAGCGACCGTGTCTGTGCGTGCCGGCGGCGCGAGCGTGAGCTTCGGCGAGCTGCCACTGGTGCTCACCGTCGACGAGGCCCGCCGAGTCCTACGCATAGGGCGTCGGCAGCTCTACGAGGCAATCGCTAGACGGGACGTCCATACGGTCAAGTTCGGCCGCAGCATCAGGATCCCGCGTTCGAGCCTCGAGGCGTGGCTAGCTGATCCAGACCACCTGCCCGCGCAGAGTCTGCGCTGAGGCGAGGCGACATTTAGGGCCGTAACGCCTGCAAGTTTGACAAGTTAATGCAGCCTCTGTACTTGAGTGGATGGCTCTCAAGCCTGTTATGCCAACAGGCCCAAGCAGTGCTAAGCTGTCGACGTGTCCCCTCGACCTATCCCGTACCAGGCCCTTATCCGCCGAAACCTGCGGCGCCTCAGAACGAAGTTCGGCTTGCGGCAGGAGGATCTCGCACTAGGGGCAAGGGCACGTGGTCTGAGATGGTCCGCTTCCACGGTCACGGCTATCGAGATCGGCCGCCGTCCGATTACGGCGGGCGAACTGCTCCTGCTACCGACTTTGCTTCAGGTCCCGCTGACCGAGCTCGTATCTGGCGACCAGGACGAGGTCGCCGACGTCGATGGCGTTCTGGTCACGATGGCCGCCATGGATCAAATCGGACACGGCGGTGCTCTAACGGAACTTGAGTCGGTGTTCTTTGTCACACCTCCCATAGTCGAGATGGGCGCAACCGACGCTGAGCGGAAGGCAGCCAAGAGTCTCTCGAAAGCGACTAACTCGACGATCTCGGTACGCGACCTTATCGCCACGGCACAACTTCTATGGGAAGGACGACGTCTCGACGAGGAACGCGACCGCCGGCTAAAGGCCATACAAGGCAAGGGCAACCTCGCCCGCAGGCGCGGGCACATCACTGGCCTTTTGCAGAAGGAGCTGCTCGAAGAGCTGACGCCTCCAAAACCGCAGGAAGCTCACAAAGCAGGCACCGCCAAGGGCCGCGACGGTGGGCCGCAGGCACCACTGTCAACACGGCGAGTCAAGGAGAAGAAACGATGAGAGCTGGATCGGCATTTCGAAGATGTACAAAGGACGGCTGCCGGGGGCGAGTTGCTGCGCGCGCCAGGGTCTGCCCTAAGTGCGGCGGCGATTCAATCAGCTGGGCGTTCGTCGTAGACGTTGCCCTGCCTGGATCGAAGCGCAAGCAACACAAGGGTGGTGGTTTTGCGACGAAGGCCGCCGCTGTCGAAGCGATGAACCGGCTTCAGGCGGCCGTGGTCGACGGCACGCTCGTCGAGCGAAGCCGGCGCACCCTAGGGGCCTACCTCGAAGACTGGCTGGCCGCACGCAGCGATATTCGTGCCAACACGGCTCGCGACTATAACGTGAGCATCCATAACCACATCGGCCCGCGACTCGGTGAGGTACCGCTGCAGGCGGTCGACCGGCTCCGCATCCGCGGCCTCTATCGGCACCTCGCAGAGAGCGGGCTCGCCGAGAAGACGGTGCACAACGTCCACATCTGTCTTCGCAAAGCGCTGCAAGACGCCGTCGACGATGGCTTGTTGCGTCGCAATCCCGCTGAGCGAGCACACGCCAAACCGAAGGACAGGCCTGAGATGCGGACATGGTCCGCTGACGAATTGGCTACCTTCCTGGCCTTCACGGCGCAAGACCGGGAGCTTGGTCTCTACCACGTCGCCGCCGCGACGGGCATGCGGCGCGGCGAGTTGCTCGGCCTCCGGTGGCGCGATGTCGATCTCGATGGGGTTCGGCTGTCGGTCCGGCAACAGTACACGCGACAAGGAAAATCCCTCGGTTTCGGTCCGCCAAAGAGCGCGAAGAGCATCCGCACAATCGACCTGGACGGAGAGACCGTCGACCTCCTGCGCGAACAGCGAGAGCGCCAATTGTTCGAGCGCCGCGCCTGGGGCAAGGCTTACCGAGCCGACCTTGACCTGGTCTTCTGCCGGCAGGGTGGCTCGCCTGAGGATCCGAACGTCATCGGTCGACGATTCGGTCGACGCATCCGCAATCTTGCCAGCCTGCCGGCGATCGGGCTGCATGGGCTCCGTCACACGCACGCCACGCTACTGCTTGAGGAGGGCGTCGACGTCAAGACTGTGAGCGAGCGGCTTGGCCACGACAGCGTGCAGACCACGCTCGAGCTCTACGGCCACGTGACGCCAAAGATGCGAGCCAATGCAGCCGCGCGTTTCGGATCGCTGCTCAATAGCGCTCGGGTTGCCCCGGCCGAAGCGGCGATGACCGCTGAGAGCTAGAGGTTCGGCGCCCACATGGCCGTCCTAGGGAAGACACTGGCACCGTCAACTTGACCAGCCAGGCGTTGCACTCTTAGGCACGCGCTAACACGTCCGCGTTTTATGGGTGGGCCTTCGAGCTCTCGAAATAATCGCCCGCCATGACATTAGCCGCGACATTGGCCTCAGACGTCTCCGGTTCCTTACGGCCGATTTGCGATGGTCGTTTTCAGAACGCGGTCTGCTGCCCCGTGCCAAACGTCGCGGTCCAAAGTCCGCCGCGTGATTCGGAAATACCAGTATTCCTCCTCTCGCACCTCCTCGTAGTCCAAGTTACGGACACACCACCGCCGGGCCTTCTGTTCCGTGCTCGCTACGAATGCTACTAAGGGCCATTCGCGGCGTCCTTCTATTTCCCTAAAGACGTGCTCAGGATCGAATCCAGTTATAACCACATGTTCGACAACGAACACGTCCATAGCGCACCCAAGTGTATCGGTGCCCAAATGCCAAACCCCGGGGTGGAGACTGCTGCCCTCTCCGGGACCGCGCTCGCGGAGGTGGGTCGCGGTTGGCGCCGTCGCCCTCGTACGAGATTTGTGCCAGGCTCCTCATCTCACACACTGGCGCGGCTTAGGAGACATCGTTGGCGCGATACCGCAGGCAACACCTGGTCTCTAGGGTGATCATCTCTCGCTTTTCGAGCCAGGGACATGTGGCCCATCTCGAGTTGGACTCTGGCGAGCTTGAGCCTCGGTCGCCGGCCTCGTGTATGTACATGCCGAACTTCATATCGGCAGCACCAGCAGAAGCAGAGCAGCTGTGGAGCTCGGTTGAGAACAGGCTCCCGGCGGCTCTGGCCTCAGTCGATGATGGGACCATCCTTGACCGGCCGCAGCATGTGGCCACTCTCAAAGACTGTGTTGCTCTTCACGTGGCGCGCAGCAAGGCAATGGCCTGGACCCGCGAGGAATCGCTACAGCGGGCATCTTCGAAACTGAAGGCCGAGATTATGGCTACCCAGCCGGGATGGCTTCTGGAGCGATTCCGGCAACAGCATCGGATTATCGGTGTAGGTTTTCAAGCTCTGGAGATGGCCGCCGATGATTTCATCCGGGCTGCAGCCCCGATGGTCAATACGCCGGAGACGTTCTGGGCCAGCGTGCGCGAGCTCTTCGGCTACTCAAAGAACCTCTTTGCCGGGACCGCCCTGGAAATCGTCTCCCCCGAGGCGGGCGCTGGCGAGTTCTTGCTTGGTGACTTTCCAGCCGTCCCCTTGGCGAAATCAGCCCAGCTTCTCGGTGGCCCGCGCGGCGGCGTAACGATTGACGATGCTGCGACCGTGGTGATGCCATTGGGTCCCAAGCACCTGGTCGGCCTGGGGCCGACTTCTCGGTTCGAGCACGTGCCCGAGGTCCACGTGAACACACTCAACGGCATCCAGGCCATGAATGCATTACACGAGGCGTGCTTTAGGCCGGGTGCTGATTTTGTGGACTTCGTCAAGACCACACGCCAGCTGGCCGTTCTGCCCGGAGGGCGTCTCCGCACGCCCCAGAAGTGAAAACCCTTCCGGCGGGCGAGTTAGTGACTTTGCGGATCTAATGTTTCGGGGCGCTCAATCGGCGTGGCCGAAGCGCTGGTTTAGGCTGCCGGCCCAATTGTGGAGGTCGTGCTCGGTTTCCCATCGAATGTCGAGGGCGATCATGTGGACCTCGCCAACGTCGACCGCGGGCGTAATGCCGCGGGCGACTAGGGCGTGGACAGGTTTGCCGATTTCTCCGCACAGCATCGCGGCCTGCTGTACCTCCCGGCTGGGTTGACGTTCGGAGCGAAGGACAATCACTAGGTCGATCTCAGGATCTTCGATCGAGGCTTTCAACAGTGACTGTTTGTATTCCTGGGAGTCGCCGGTTGAGGAATGTTGGCTGAGAGGGACTTGACCCCAAGCCAGGATCGCCCGGGCGGAGCGCACCAGGGCAGGATCGGCGTCGGGGTCTGCCACGAGGAGGGCGCGAGCGCGGATGGCAGGACGATCGCGCACGCAGCGCAGCCTACATCTGACTTTGAATGAGGCAGCAGGTACGCGGTGTGGGTTGGGTACCGGCTACACCAATCCGCAAACGAAACGATGGATTGCCTGAACTGCGATGGGACGGACGGGATTGCCGCTCTCCGGCCGTTGGCGGAATTCCTTTGTTCGCTAGCGCCTCTACTGAGCGGCATTCGGCTCTGGCGCCGGTTGCATGTCGTCGGCAGCGATTGGCACCACCGGTGGCGACCATGGAAGGCGACGGTACTCAAGCCCTAGTGCGGCCGCTGTGGTGCTCCAGGCCTTGTGGTTTATTTCCTGGACATCTCTAATGCCTCCAAACCTAGCCAACACCAAGTTTGGCGCAAGTATCGGTACAAGAAACGCTCGCTTATAGACGGGCCATCCCTCTGGACTTCGGAGTCGATAGATCCATTGAGAATCGATCGCGCGCATCTCTAGAACTCGGCAGTCGAAGGCCATAAGGAAGTCGTCAATAGACGGCGTAGCCACGGATGGGTGATTGTGCGTCACGACTGTTCCCACCAAGCCAGATCGTTCAGCCCGGGTCAGACTAACCGCCTTCGGGCCACCCTCCTTCTGTAGCAACCTCGTTCCGTTGGTATCGAAGACGGATACAACTTCGTTCGCGAGATGAACAGTGACCCTTTCGGTGTTGTAGAGCTGGAACCTAAGCGGTTCAGGTAGATCGGCCGGATACAGCTCCCCATCGTTCCACTTCAAATCTGCAGCTTGGTTCACAGCGTGCCGATTGTGACTCAGAAAGTACGACCCGCTAACGCCTCGCCTTTGGTGACCCAATCGGGACGCCTCAGCCGTAGAGCGGATTCTTTGTGGGGCGCCACCAACAGGGGCACCCCTCTATTTGTGGGCTCGGTACAGTTCAAGACACCGAGCGGAGTGCTAGAGTGTACCGCGTAGGAGGTTCTGGAACAAATTGACAGACCCACAGATCGGCATAGACGTCATCGTATCGGGCCAGACAGTCGACGTGTCCATCAATCCGCATCAGACGGTTGAGCACCTCGTGCATGACGCTCTAAATCGGAGCGGCAATAAGGGCCAAGAGCCCTCAGGTTGGAGTCTGAAAACGCAATCGGGCAACGCGATCGAGCAGGGCCAGACCATTTCTCAGGCCGGTATTCACGCCGGCGACACCTTGTATCTCAACCCGGTCACGGGTGCTGGTGGTTAGCCCTCAACTAGTCGATCCCGAGATCAGCCGGCGAAAGCTCGAACGTCAGGTCAAGGAGTTTCAGAACAACGCCGCAAGGTATCGCGAGCGCGGCTACTGGATCGCCTTTCAGGAGGGCCTGAACGTCTATGTGGCCGCCGCAGCAAGGATTCCTATGTCGATCGGGCCGATCCCGTTTCCCGTCGTCACGGCATGCGTGCGCTTCAATTTTGACAACTTCGACCTTTGGGCTCCTTCACTGACGATCGTCGATTTCTTCACGCTGCAGCCTTCCTTCCCTTTGGTCGGCGCAATGGAATTCGCCGAGGGCGAGCCCCTCAATCTGCTCATCGGGCAACATCCACAAACTCAACTGCCGTTCCTGTGCCTGCCCGGAGTGCGCGAATACCACACGCATCCCCAACACACTGGAGACCTATGGTTGTTGCGCCGGTCGATCACCAGTCTCAGCAGCCTTGCCGAGCAGGTGTGGATGCTGATGGCGAGGAACGTAGTCGGCATCCGCTTGGAGCTTGCGCGCAACACGGCAGGAGTCAACCTCAGTCTGCAACTCGTCCAGGCCAAGATGTGAAGTTGCGCCGCTGGCTGTTTCGGGAGCCCCACGCGCCGGTTGGAACCGACGTGGTCGGTCCGGGTGGTCTCCTAGACATCCACGCGTTTCTGGTCGACTCTGACGTGCTGGCGTTCACTGTCGAGCGCTTGGCGGAGGTGGGCCGCGAGAAGCTGGAAGCCTTTGTGCTCTGGGGAGGGCAACGTCGAGGCAACGGTGTACTCGAGTTCACGAGCGCCATCTATCCGAGGCAGAAGGCATACGACACCAAAGACGGACTCTTGGTGGTTGTGGACGGCGACGCGTTGTTCGAAGTCAACAAGACCCTCCATGAGCGAGACGAGATACTCGCAGCCCAAGTCCACTCGCACCCAAGCGACGCGTTTCACTCCCCAACCGACGATGCGAAGCCACTCGTGACCCTACTCGGCGGGCTCAGCGTCGTAGTACCGGATTTCGCCGAACATGCCCATAAGTCGCGCGACGGATGGGCTTGGTATCGATTGTCTCCGAAGGCAAAGTGGGAAGCGTTGTCCAAGAAGACTCGCGTGGAGTTTCGGTGATGGCCACCCCGCGGTTCTTTGATCGAATCGCGGATGCCAGCCTTCCCTTTCTAAAGGGCGTACTGAGGCGCGACTTCCGAGCCGCCTTGGATCGCAAAGTAGTCGTCTTGGAAGCGCCATCTGACGTGGACGACCTAGCACTTGCTGCTGGGTGGTCGCTCTCAGTCAACCTCTGTGCACGTCTGTATCCCAAGATCAGGCTACTCGGCGACAAGTCGGCCGTAGAGGCGGCTGCACAGCTGATCCTGGCGATTAATCCCAATTGCGACGTCACGCAATCAGATGGGAAAGGGGATGCAGTACTCAGCTGGCGGGCGTCGCCCTCCACGCCTGGTGTGTTTGCAAGCGCGGCCGGATGGAACGCCATAATCGACGATGACTCAAAGCTTGGATTGCCGGCTGCCGCGCCAGCGGCTATGGCCGCGGCGGCCATCGCGGTAGGCGAGCTATTCAGGACAGTGTTTGGGGAGCTGCTCGGGGAAAAGGGACGTTACTCAATTGAGCCCGGTGGCTTCAACCTAGTGAGCCTCATGCCCCGAGACGATCGGCCAGCTATCCCGCCTAGTTTCGCCATCGGCAAAGTCCATCTGGTTGGTGCGGGCGCGCTCGGCGAAATGGCGATTGTCACGCTACTTGCCGCGAATGCGGAAGGTGAGCTTTTGGTCATCGATGATCAGGCAGTAGAGCTCCCCAATACACAGCGATATGTTTTAACCGTCGATACGAGTGAGGGAGCTCTCAAAGTCGATCTCGCGGAATTGGCTTGCCGAGGTTCACGGATCGCAGTGATCAGAGTTCCGGCGCGCTGGGGTTTGGACCAGCGGGCGATGGCCGGCTCTGCGGACACTGTGCTCGTCGGGGTGGATAGCGCTGTAGCGCGTATCGATATTCAAGCAGGACTACCACGTCGCATCTACAACGCGTTTACTGGGCCCTTCGACCTAGGTTGGTCACGCCATGAAGCGTTTGGATCAGATGCTTGTCTTGCATGCTTGTACTGGCCTATCGGAACGATTCCAAACACATTCGAGGTAATTGCTTCAGACATCGGAGAACACCCGCTGCGAGTGCTCTCCTACCTGACGTCAAAACTTCCGGTCGGAATGCCACTGCAGCCCATGCAGGTACCCCGGCTCATGGCTGCACCTGATGATTCAGCCACTTGGTTGCATAGGTCGCTATTGGACGATCTGGCTCAGAAGTTTGGGGTCTCTGACACATCTCCATGGGAATCCATGCCGCTAGAACGGCTCTACAACGAAGCGATTTGTGGAGGAGGCCTGGTAAGGCAGACCATTGGCACGCGTGGTGACTTGGCCGTTCCTCTTGCTCACCAATCGGCTCTAGCCGGGGTCATGTTGGCAAGCCAGTTGCTGATCGCATCCGAACCGTCCTTGGCGGCGTTGAGGCCACCGGCGATCGAGGCTAGGTACAACGTGTTCGGACGTCCTTCGCAAAGTCCCTCCGTTCCCCGGAGCTGCGTCCCCACTTGTATCTGTTCGGATGATTTCTACTTAGCTCGGTCGCGGGAGGTCAACTTGCCGATGCCACAATAGATTGGGTGCAAATGCCATCGACTCTCGTGAACCACTCCAGTCCTGCTTACGATTCACAATGGAGGTTCGACATGTCCGATGAGCTTAGAGTTGGTGCTCGAATAAAAGCCGAACGGGTCCGCAATCAGATGAGCCTTTCGCGCGTGTCGGAGGTTACGGGCATCTCGAAGGCTCACCTTGTCCGCTTGGAAACCGACGAGAACGCCAATCCATCGCTGGAGACCCTACATAGGCTGGCACAGGCATTCGATGTCACCGTTGCGGATCTTCTGGGCCGGCCACGAATGACTTTCGATGCGGAGGACAATTTGGTGCCCGCCGCCTTAAGGGCATTTGCTGACGAAGACCACATCAGCGTTTCGGAGCTGAGAACCTTAGCGAGCATACGGTGGCGCAAAGGGGAGGAGCCAAGGACACCTGAACGATGGCGCTACATCTATAACTCATTGAAGGGCAGTCGCCACATAGATGATCCGAACTGAAACACCAGTTGAACCTCTCGTCGGCAAGCTAGTTCGACGTCACGGGGGAGCTAGCCCCGAAGAGGCCGTTGAGCGATATGTCACCAAGTGGCTGTCGGACACCGGACAAACCCGGTTGCCGGTAAACGTTGATCTCATCGCGTCCGCTATGGGGATACGCCAACACATTCGTCAGTACCCCTTTGCTGGGCGTATATACGCAGACAGCAGTGGCCAGCTCGTTATGGATCTAAACCTTGGCGATTCGGAACCAAGGCGACGATTCACATGTGCGCATGAGGTTCTCCACATTGCATTTCCAGGGTTCCGATCAGAGGCGCGTTACCGGCTCGATCGGGCGACTGGCGGCTATGAAGAAAGGCGAGCGCTTGAGGAGTACCTGTGCGACTTGGGCGCGTCCTTGATGCTAATGCCCTCGGCGCTAGTGTCAATGACGTACCGAATCCAGGATGGCCTCAGGGCGGTGAAAGCGCTCCAGAATGCCGCCAATGTCAGCTTGGAAGCAGCCGGGATTCGCTTGGTCAAGCTTGCAAATGTGGCCTGCGCATTCATGGTCTTAGAGACTGGGTACAAGCCTGCCGATGCGCGGGCGGTGCGACGAGGTGAACCGGTGAAGCCGGAACTACGCGTGAAATACGGAGTGGTCAAAGGCCTTCCTTTCGTGCCGAAATTCAAATCCGTGGCGCCCCAGTCTTTATTCGTACGCGCCCTGCATCAGCCTGGCAACGTGAGCGGCATTGATCATTTGCCAGGGGCCACGTCCCAAATTCAAGCGAAGATGTACATCGAAGCCATGAGGTCTGACCGCAAAGAAGGTGATCGCGAGATTGAGCGAGTCCTGGCAGTCGCTATCGCGACGGGATAACCTTCTAGTCCATTTGAACCAGGAGGGACAACCTCGCTGGATGTCTAGAGCATCGTGGCCCGTAGATCCCGGAACTCCAGCTCAAAGCAGCAGATACTCGGCGAGGAGCGCATACAGGAAGAGGACATAGGGGTCCTTGAGCAGCGGCTCTGGCCGCTCTTGGATTCGCCAGCTCTGTCTTCGTGCGCCTGGGCGGAGCCGGCGGCCTGATCTTCGTCCTGCCGCCCTCGCGCTGCTTCTCACCGGCGGGCGAAGCAGGCTACAACCGATCGCCACCCGAGTACCGACGAGGCCGAATCGTAGTACCGCCTCCTAACACGTCAAGGCGTGACCGTGCACCTCGGGCCCGCTGAGTTCGTACACGTCAAGAAAATACGGGGCACTCCCTACCACTATCAAGCCCGTCGGCTCTCCAGGAATTTTGACCAGCCAAGGTCCGCCAGCCTGGTCTCGGCCTCGACCTGGCCCGCCAATGCCGCCCGGATCAAGCCTTCCTTGTGACGGGCATCGTGACCAGGCCGGTAGCGGTTACGGACAGGCCCACCACAGCCGCAACCACACTGCCCAGCGGGGGTCGGCACGATTTGCGGTGCTCGAGCAGGCGCGAGGCGAACGGCGTTGGTGGATTGTCGCGGCACGACGCCGGCTTTCCGGACACGCCGAACGGGGGTCTCAAGCACAACTGCGTCCAGGTCCGCGCCGATTGCCGGAGTCACGGGCGTGACGATGTACCCGGTATCGACATCGCCAACGACTCGGCAGCGCGACGCGCCGTGCGTCCAGTAGTAGAACGCGATGTAGGCGCACATGAAGGCGTCGAGCTCGTCCTCGATGAGGTCCAGCTGTCCGTTTGACGTCGCCACCACGAGTGAGTCACGAAGCTCGTCCCACCGCGGAGCAGTCGCGACCGAGAGTGGCGGGTCTGAGATCGTTAGCTTCTCGAGATGCGCAGTGAGGGCGGCGAACGCGTATCGGCGGTCATCGACGGATCGACCTCGCTTGGCCTTGTACTTCAGCGTGTAGGAAAGGCCGAACAGAGACACCATCGCCGGGTGTGGGTAGACCTCGATCATCCGTCGCACCGGCTGACCGGGCTGGATGTTGGGATCGGTGCTCAGACCGAGCCGTTGAGCCAGCCGCTCAGCTCTGACACCATCCGAGAAGGCTGCGAGTCCCAGGTTGGCCGAGTGCGCTCCAGCATGGCTGGCGCTGAAAACCTTGCTTATCTTCCGATCGCAGGGCCGGCTGGTGCCGGCGGGATTGCGGACGATCAGCGGCGCGTCGACCGCCACGAGCACCGGGCAACCCATGTAGGAATCCATCCAGTCGCAGATCTGATCGTCAGACACCATCGTTCGCGAGTCCACGACGCTTCCGCCGGCCGCGGCGACCACGCCGGTCCGGTTCCTCGGACCCCAGGCAAGGTCGATCCCGACAAAGACGGTTTCCCGATCGCGCACCTCACTCATCCTCGGCGTTCCTCCGTAGACCTCGTGTCAGGATGCTGGGTCCCTGAATCACAAGACGACCCCGACCTTTGGGCAACTTTCATTCTGTGCTAGGGTGCCGCGCCATGATCAACGACAGGCCTGCCGGGGCCCTAACCGGCTTCAAATGGAACCAAGGTGACAACCCATACGGAATCCCGACCGCCCAGCAGTTCTGCTTCCGCGACGCACTGTGCACGATGAAGGGCTGGCCACCTGGGTTAGACGAGTGGCTGTCCATCCAGCCAGGGCCGCCGGAGACGGATCTCGAGCGGCTGGTCAGGGAAAAGCCGGAGCTCGGTCTCGAGTTCCATGGAGAAGGCGAACATGTGTCGGGTGAGACAGAGGGCATCGTCTTCGGCACGAAGTGGGCTATGGTCCTCGGCAGTCTTAAGGAAGTCGGCCATGCCGCCTACTCCAAGCGCATCGGGGAGGTGGCTGACCAGTTCACGCACATCCGCGGCGTCATCTCGCGGAAGCCGTAGCCAAGCCGGGCCCTCGCGGCGACTATGGCGATGATATGGATTCGATGAACCTGAGCTCCGGCTCCCGGCCCCAACAGTACCCCGAGCTGATCCGGACTAGCTTGGAGCGATACATGGCGGACCTGGCGATCAAGTCGCCTTCACTTGGAGCTGAAGCCAAGGTCGCCGTGGCCCGGCTGGTCGAGACCATTGAGGCTGCCATCCAGCATCCTGCAGAGCTGCAGCCCGACGAGATCCGATTCGGGGTCACCTCGCTCATCGCCGTTGGCGAGGATCTGCCGGCCTTTGTCAACCAGAACAGTCTCGGGGTCGGCTGGGATGCAGCCCGAGTCGTCGTTATGGGCACCGAGCCGGCCGAGAACCCTGACGTGCCCGAAGACATGGCCTGGCACGCTATCTATTCAGTGCTGGTCGCGGCCGACTCCCGCCCCGAGATACTGGATCGCATCGTGGACGGGTCGAGCTGGATGGCCGGAGCCGAGGGCGGCTGGAACTCGCGCGACAAACGCCCCTACCACCTGAACGCCAACGACTTCATCCACGTTGAGCGCCGCGGCGGATCCTCCACGTGGAAAGTGATTGCCAAAATCGTGGCGCCGGAATCGGCCGATGGCTGGCGACGCCTCCTGGAGACTAGGCTGGGAGAGCCAGGGCTCGGCGAATACGCCTACCAACTAGATCGCAGCGCCCTGCCCGCCATGACCTCGGGCAAGGGGCAGCCGCCGAGCCCAGAAAGAGTTGTGTTCCTGTCAGACGCGCTGCGCCTGCTCCGGGAATCCGCCCAGGTGCTGTTGCTCCACGGCTTCGGAGGTCTCGGGCGCTGGCGCCAGTGGTGGGAACAGGACCAGCATCTCGTCCGTGTATTTCTCGGCATAGACGCCCGCGACGCCGTCGAGCTCGACTGGCGGTACGTCGCCGGTCGGAACTCGCTCGGCGAGTTGGTCCTCGGCGATCGCCGGGTCTTGTATAGCCGCGCTCTAAGCGGCCGGATTCCGGCCGCTTACATCGAAGCCGTCCGCGCCCAGGTTCAGGGGGCGGTGGTGCTTGGCTAGGCGATGCGGTAGGGGTTTCGGTAAGTAGCGCTACTCGGCGGAACCAGCCGATCTGAAGGTCACCTCCGAGTGCGCCTGGAACATGAACAGCAGTGGGGTATTCGGAGAGGTCGAATGCCGGTGCCGGGTCACAGCCGGGTCACAATCTCCCGGAATCGGCAGGGTCTTGCAGGTCACCAAAGGACACCAGCCTGATCGATTTCGTATTCGCGAGGACGACACGGGAGTCTGTCGGACACCTGAGGACACGTCCCCGCCACGGTTCGGGACCGTGAGGCCCCGGGTTCAAATCCCGGGCCCCCGACCATTGTCACGTTTCAAAAATCCCGAATCTCGTCGAGGTGCTGAGGAATCTTCGGTTCAAACGACGGCCACGACGCTGATTATCGGCGTTGTTGGCCCGACTTTGAAGAGGCTAGGAGCAGCTGGCGTCGTGAGCAGTTGCGCCCGGAGACTGTTCGAGACCGGGAGCAAGTAAGGGCTGGGAATGGTTCCAGGATCTACTGAAACCAGACGCCGTAAGACCACCCAGCGATGAGCCCAATTAATGAATTCGCCACGTGCTCCTCTCCCATAGATCCTTGGTCCAACCACCAGACCGTGGGGCGACGCCATCGAAACGAGGCCGAACCCCTGGCCCCCGGTCCCGAACGAATGGGCCAAACGTGCGCCGTCGCGAACCGTAACCGTATGTCGGCGTAGCGACCGACAGACTAAGGATCCACGAGTTTCTGTGTTGTCCGTACCGTCACTTACGTCAGGGCTAAAATCGCGGAACGTTGCAAACCGGAACGCTCCAATTTCACCGTCTCGCGATGTTTACAGCTCGCCCCGGTCTGCTGGACTTTGTACCGACAACCGTTAACGGCGAACTCGACGCTGTCGCTCGGCTGCTGCAATGGGTGGTTTCGGACCCTCAGGTTGCTGTCGGTCTTCAGGCGTCCGACGTGGCCGAGATTGTCCGCAGTTGCTTTGGCGGCCGTGATCCTAGTTCGCGCATCGCCCGACACCTACGGCGATGCGGAAGCGAATCTCGGCTCCCTTACAACTGGCCAGACGATAGCGCAATTTTTGGACCAACGCTGCTTGAGCACTACCGAAGAATCCGATCCTGTAAAACAGCCGAGGACGTCGTCTGGTTGGGACGCGACGAAGTTACTCCGTGGTTGCACGCGGTAATGCTCTCCCTGCGCCAATACGCCAGCTACTGTTCTGGACGGCCCCGCAGGCAAGCGATCGACAGCTTCCGCCGTCTGGCTAATCGCCATGACTGCATCGCTTTCTCCGAACTGGATCTTCCAGCGATGTACGACCGGGTGCTAACGCTCTGCCGGTCTGTGGCTGATAACGAGGCGCCGTTACGACTCCTACGTGATGTATGGGACGGTGTTCCGAAGCCACTGCCATACAAGGTTTACTGGAGCCTTCAACCGCTCACATTCGCGAGAAGCAAGGACAGCCTCGTCCATGTGCCCCTGCTGACTCTGTGGACTTTCCGACCTTCCGGACCTCGATGGCCACCTTTGTCTACTGCAGAGCAAGACATGATTGCCGTGTCGGCTCAGGTTGCAGGCGAGCGTTTGCACGACGACCTCTGGGCCAAGGTTGAGACGCTCTTCTTGGCGGCTCGGTTGGCTCACGGACTAAAGCCGTCAGAACCGACAGTCGCAGGGCGGAAGTGCACGCCGGCGGTGCTGCACTACGCGGACGCAGCGAGGCGCCCGGCTACTTGTTCGGAGTACATGAAGGAACCCGAGTTAGGAACGCTACTGCGCCTTACGTTGTTGACTGACGACCTCTCAGGGCATAGTCTGGCGGGTGCATCCCACCGCCGAGACCTGGCCGTCTTGCGTGCCGAAGCTGTTGATGAGAACGCCTATGCGCCGCTGTACCTCCTGCTGCCGACTGGGAATATCGCTCCAGAACAAGCCGAAGCACGCGCATTCGCCCTCGCGTGGAGCTTGGCATTCCTTGAATTCACGATCGCTCACGAAAGCTGGCTGCTTTGGCGACGGTGTGAACAATACGATGCACAGTGGCGGAGATGGCTCAGTGCCATTGAACCACTACGGAAGATGGCTGACACCGCCCTGCTCTTCTTACATCGCCTTTCGAAACACGACTTATCTCGTTTTACTCGTGCATCATCAGCGTTAACCAGCGGCTTCTTCGCGATGAAGGCCGGTGTGGAGAGGCTGCGTGGGAGCTGCGATGTCCTCGCGCAGGATTTCAAGCACGACAATGACAGCACCGAAGACTTTGTTCGTGTGGAACTTAAGATCGGTCCAATCCCTGGACAGCAAGATCTGCGAGACGCCGTTCTGGATGCATACCCGTACCACTACCTGAGACAGCCAATTGACGACCTAACTAGAAAACTCGTAAGTCCACTGACTGAAGTGGAATCGTTCCGCTTGTTGCTCGATGATGCGGACCGTCGTCGGCAAACCGCCAGCGAGAGCTTTGGGCGTTGGCTAGCAGGCTTTCTAGCGTTTGCTGCGATCCTGATTGCTCTCCCACAACTTGTGCCGAGCGTTGCATTTGATGAGTCCAAGACCATCAACAACTGGCTAAAGGACTGGCAACTCACTCTATTCGGACACCCGGTTCTGGCTTTCGCAGAGCTTGTCGTGTGGGGTCGCGACGTTGTAATTGCGGCTGTCATTCTCCTGATCGTTGCTGGGGCGGTGGGGCTAGGCCGCATTGCAATGGGTCAATTGGAAAGAGAAGCGATTGGATTGAAGATCACATCTGCCTTTCGTCTGATAATTGAGGGGGCGATAGCTAGCGAGCCAATTGCCGTCTTGAACCGCACGGCGTCGTTGGACGACCAAGACGCTAAGGCTTGCCAATCACTAAATCTGATCTATGTCGAACAGGTGGGCAAGCCGGGCCCATCGCAGGCCGCGGCCGTGTCCCAATGGATTCGGTGGCTTGTCGGGGTCCGCGACCGCACGGCGAGGGGTTGGGCCGATTCCGTGGGAGTCGCGCTGGCCCGGACGCAGCTATATGGATTGGACTGGTCCAATCCTCCGCCACTGCCTCGGTTGGCATGCATTCTTCGCTACGCGTTTCAAGATGAAGCAAACAGACTTAACGTTCTTGCATTGACCGATTCAGAATTTCGGTTGGCGTTGGAGCGCTCTGGGTTCACTGCGGCGCAGGTTGAACAGCTGAGGCGCTGGCTCGAGAGTCCTTCGAACCAAGCGACCTTCTTCTCAACGGATCCATCAGGACTAGCTGATCTCTTGGCAAATCGAGGCGTGAAAGCTGATCCCATATTGCGAACACCCGAGCAGTGGGAGGGCCCGTTTGGTTACCGGGGTAAGTTCGTGGGCGCAGCCTCGATGTCTTGACCGCGTGCGGACCGGCGCACGACAATCAGCCCAGCGCTCTTTAGATTTACAAGCGACCCAAGTACTTTCTCGACCGACAGCACAGTTTGAGCCGACAGAGTCCGAGCACTTACCCAGCCCCGCTGTAACTCAACAGCGGAATACACCCGCTCGGCATCCGAATCGAGCCTACTCGAGTGGAGGCGGTCCGGTGACGACAGATCGCCCAGATCCTTCGCGAATGCTGACATGCTCAAAACGCTCCCCCCTGTACGAAGGCTGAATGTCGGAATACTACCCGCCCTCACCCTAGGCCAACCCTGTTGCCGCGAATGGGCTGAACAATGGCGAACTGATGTTCGTGCGCGGTTCCACAAAGAATTCCTTCCGCGGGATGGAGGCGATTCGAGACATCTCAAAACCCTCGAAGACGTTACTCCGTGGAAGAGACCGCCCCGATTCGGACCGCTGGGCTCCGAGCTCAAATCCCAAGCCCCAACCATTTGGTCATGACAAACTCCTGAACTGCACCAGGGGCGGCGCCAGCCTGACGGCGAGATCGGAAGGCCGTGAAGCCGAGCAGAACTCTGCGAGGCCCGATCAAGCCAAGATTTGGTCGCGCAGGGCGGGCCTCGTTAGGTGGCTAGACTTTTACGTCGTGCGGTTATCCTGTCGCACGATGGCGTTGCCCCTAGCCAAAGGAGACACATGGCCCAGCCGGTGACGCTTCCCGAGCCAGTTCGTCCGGCGATCACTTGGCTTGCTCAAGCGCCTGAGGTTGGGGTTGGCCGCTTGTTGTCCGCGCTTGACTTGGCCCGCCCGCGCCTGTTGTACGCCACCTTCATTGACGACGTCCTGAATCAAATGAACGTCACTCAGCCGGTTCGGCAGCAGTGGGCCAACGTTATCGAAGCCCTTCTCTCGCTTTCGACCGGACGCGAGTACCTCGGGTGGGCCTTTACGGACTTCGCGGACGGAGTCGCAGGATCTTTCGACATCCAACTGGAAGAGAACGGAAGGGCGAGGATAGCGAGGATTTTGCGGGAGGCATTGAGTAAGCCAACCCTCATCATCACCGCGAAGGCTTGGGGCTTGTACACGTCCGCCGAGAGGAACTACGGCAGCGCAAAGGTCATCACGGACATGCGCCCAGTGTTTGTTGAAGCGATAGAGTCGCCAGCCGCGTGGCTTATTGTTCATACCTTGCAGATTACGTTTCAAAGCGAGCAGCGAGGACACGAGTTTCAGTTGGCGATGGACGATCGCGACTTGGTCCAGCTGCAGGACACCCTGGCGCGGGCCCAGACGAAGTCGGCAAGCCTACGTGATCAAGCTGAGCGTCTGAACCTCAGCGTACTGTCAACTGACTAGTAGGTACTTCAAGCAGGAATGCCGACCCTAGACCTGGAGATATGGGGCTTTACTGCTGGGGTCGGCACGGAGCCGACCTCTAAGCCGAATCCCCCACTCACAGACAGCGATTGGGCTCAGCGGCTACAACGACCAGGCGACGATGTGTACGCAATCGGATCGATGGTTGCGCGGACCACTTTGGCGATCGAGACATTGCGCCAGGAGATTTACCGGAACCTTAGTGCGTTTGGCGTCCCGCAGTCTTACCAGCCCATTTACTGGTATTCCTACGACGAATTGCGGCGCATATTCGACGGTTTGCGCGGCGAGTGGAAGTCTGAGACATCGATGTCGTCCTCGACTCAGGACATCTCGATGCATGCGGCGTACCAGAGGATTATCGGTCTCGGGCGGCAGGCAATTCCATTAGTGCTTCGCGAATTGCAGATGGATCCGGACCAATGGTTCTGGGCGCTTGAGGCCGTAAGCCGCGAGAACCCGGCCAATGAGGACGACGAGTTTGACGTACGTGTTCAGAAATGGATCAACTGGGGGCGCGACCGCGGCTATCTAGCGATTGCCTGAAGCTGAGCTCCTCCGTTCATTCCCTGGGCTCAACAGTCAGAGTCACCGGATCGAGAGCCCACTCAACGGCAGGTACAACTGCGTCGCCTGGGCACTCGAAGATACGGTTCGATGGTGGTGGCCCAGTCCCCAGGGCGGAGCGTTCTGGCCGCACGGTATATCCCGCGTACAGACGGTAGGCTCGTTCGTGGAGGCCTTTGCCCGGATGAGTTATAACCCGTGCGAGTCGCGCGAATTGGAGTCCGGCTACAGAAAGATTGCGCTATATGCGGACACCGCAGGGAAGCCAACCCATGTTGCCAGGCAACTAGCCAACGGCGAGTGGACCAGTAAGATTGGGAAGAACGAGGACATCGTCCACGCTACGCTGGACCAACTGGAAGGCGATCAGTACGGTCACATTGTCCGAATCTTTAGAAAGAACATATCTCCGAACCACTAGCCGGGACCCGGTCAGAATCCTGTCGATCAAAGCGTGATCTATTACCCAGGGCCGGCAGAGGCGGCCGAGCACGGATAATCTCCCCCGATGACCCCGCAGCCGACACCAACGATCGACATCTACGACATTGCCGCGCGCCTTTGGGAGACCGCTGACGAGCTTCGGGCCAACTCCCACCTCAAGGCGGCGGAGTACGCAATCCCGGTCCTGGGACTGATCTTCCTCAAGTTCGCCGACAGTCGATTCACCCAGATGCAGGCTGCGCTCGCTGGCAAAGGCACGGGTCGCCGGCAGATCGGCAAGGCCGACTACCAGGCCAAAGGAGTCCTGTACCTCCCCGAGCGGTCCCGCTTCGCAAACCTGCTCCAACTAAAGGAGGGCGACAATCTCGGCAAGGCTATCAACGACGCGATGGCCGCCATCGAAGAAGGGAACCCCTCCCTGAAAGGGATCCTCCCTCGAACCTACCAGTCGCTGACTAGCGACACGCTGGTCAGTCTGCTGCGCTCTGTGAATGCCATCCTCGGTGATATCGAGGGTGACGCCTTCGGCAAGGTGTACGAATACTTCCTCGGTAAGTTCGCAATTTCGGAAGGCGCCAAGGGTGGTGAGTACTTCACGCCGACCTCGATCGTCAGGCTGATCGTCGAGATCATCGAGCCGTTCAACGGCAAGATCCTGGATCCAGCCTGCGGGTCGGGCGGCATGTTCGTCCAGAGCGCGCGGTTCGTGGAACAGCACCGAAACGGCAAGAGTGCCAGGTTGTCCATCTACGGCCAGGAGCGGGTCGACGAGACGGTGCGCCTCTGCAAGATGAATCTTGCTGTTCACGGACTTGAGGGTCAGGTCAGCCAGTCGAATACCTACTACGAGGATCCCTTTAAGTCGGTGGGCCAGTTCGACTATGTGATGGCTAATCCGCCATTCAATGTCAACCGGATCGACAAGACAAAGCTCGAAGGCGATCGCCGCTTTCCGTTCGGACTGCCGACGGCAGACAACGGCAACTACATCTGGATTCAGGCGTTCTACTCGGCCTTGAATGCCAAAGGGCGAGCTGGATTTGTAATGGCTAACTCTGCAGGCGACGCGGGAGGCTCGGAGTTGGAAATCCGAAAGAAGCTCATCAGTGACGGGGCGGTCGATGCCATCGTTGCGGTGGGCCCAAACTTCTTCTACACCGTGACGTTGCCGGTGACGATATGGTTCCTCAAGCGCGGCAAGCTCGGGGCCGAGCGCCAGGACAGCGTTTTGTTCATCGATGCCCGCAGGACGTTCCACCAGATCGACAAGGCACATCGTGACTGGTTGCCGGAGCAGATTGAGTTCCTCGCCAATATCACGCGCCTCTATCGAGGACAGAAGCCAGAGACCGCAGGAGGCTCGGCTGACATGATGGCGGCGGCGTTTCCTGAGGGACGCTACATGGATATTCCGGGCCTTTGTGCGGTGGCGACCCTCGAGGAAATTGACAAGCAGGCCTGGAGCCTTAACCCGGGGCGATACGTTGGCGTCGCTGCCGAGCCGGTGGACGCCATCGACTTCCGACTTCGGCTCGCAGCGCTAAGTGAGGACCTTGAGAAGCTCAACGCTGAGGCATTTGGGTTGCAAGAGCGAATCGCGATTAACATCGGCGAACTACTAGGCTGATGACGACGCTTTCGTCCGTTTGCGACATTGTTGATTGTGAACACAGAACCGCTCCAACTGTTCCCAACGGCTATCCGCTAATACGAACGCCCGATATCGACGTTGGTCGACTTCGTGTTGAGAGCGCCCAACGGGTCGATGAAGCGACCTACCAAGCTTGGACAAAACGCGCGGTGCCACAGGAGGGCGAACTGATCCTGGCCAGAGAAGCACCAGTTGGAAACGTGGGCATCATTCGGCCAGGCGTACATCCCGTTTTAGGACAACGAACTGTCTTGATCCGCCCACGCCGCGAGGTTTTGGATCCTTACTACTTGAACTACCTCTTGTCGGGCCCCGAGCTGCGAGGGTGGATGAATGGAGTGTCAATCGGGGCGACCGTTCCGCATCTAAACGTGGCTGACATCCGCTCGATGGAGTTGCCCGTGCTGCCACCCCTTCCGACGCAACGCAAGATCGCGGCCATCTTGTGCGCTTACGACGACCTAATCGAGAACAATGATCGACGAATTGAGCTCCTCGATGCGATTGCCGAGCGTACTTACCGGGAGTGGTTCGTCTACCTTCGATATCCCGGTCACGGCGATGATTCGCTCTCGCATTCGGAGTTGGCCCGCGTCCCAGACGGATGGTTTATCAGAAATTTAGGGGCATTCTTCACGGTTGTGCTTGGCGGTACCCCATCTCGGAAGGTAGCGCGATACTGGGAAAACGGTACGGTCCCTTGGATTAACTCAGGTCGAGTCAATCAACTCCGGGTAATTGAGCCGAGTGAGCTCATAAGTGAGGAAGCTCTCGCGAGTAGTAGTGCAAAACTAATGCCGAAAGGCACGACGCTTCTGGCAATAACCGGTGCTACTCTCGGCCAGGTCAGCATGTTGGAGATCGCAGCGTGCGCCAATCAGTCTGTTGTCGGCGTCTATGATCCCAGCGATCGCCATACGGAGTTTCTCTACCTCAGCATTCGACATTCGATTAAGCGAATCATCGGGGCAGCAAGCGGCGGGGCGCAGCAGCATATCAACCAGCAAGTCGTCCGAGAAACCGACATAAGGATTCCAACACCCGAACTGGCCGATAGATTCCGCGCGATCGTGCGGCCAATATTCGAGGCAATTGCGTTTCTGCTCCGGACGCAATTGTGCCTTAACGCGTCCCGCGAACTGCTTCTTCCACGACTCGTCTCAGGTGAGATCGATGTGGCAGAACTGAATATCCGACTCTCGCAACCTACCCTATGAGTCCAAGTCGTTTCACAGAGAACCAGCTCGTCGAGCTACCAGCGATCGAAGTCTTCGAGGACATGGGCTGGGACACCGTTAATGCTTTCCACGAAACCCTAGGCCCCAATGGGACGCTGAGCCGCGACAACAAATCCGAGGTCTTCCTGACCCGACGGCTACGGAATGCCATCGTACGGCTTAACCCCAGAACGCCCCCCGAGGCGGTCGACCAGGCGGTCACGGAGATCACTCGATCTCGGACCGCGATGCATTTCGCGCGTGCCAACCAGCAGATCCACGACTTGATCCGCGACCGCGTGGAGGTCGATGTTCGCCAGCCAGACGGCACAACGCAACCCGAACGCCTCACGCTTATCGACTGGGACAATCCGGAAAACAACGACTTCCTCATTGTCTCCCAGCTCTGGGTGCATTCCGATCTTTACAAACGCCGCACTGACCTCATCGGCTTCGTTAACGGCATCCCACTTGTTTTCGTCGAACTAAAGGCTTCTCATCGCAACTTGAGGCACGCCTACGACGACAACCTCCGCGATTACCGCGACAGCATCCCGAGCCTATTTGTGCCGAACGGATTCCTAATCTTGTCGAATGGGGCCGACACCAAAGTCGGCACGATCACCTCGGGGTGGGAGTTCTTCTCGGAATGGAAGAAGATCAACTCCGAGGGCGAGGAAGGGTTTGTCTCGCTGGAAACGGTGCTACGGGCCACTTGCTCCAAAGAACGCCTACTCGACCTGGTCGAGAACTTCATCGCTTTCCAGGACCTTCCTGGCGGCTTCGTCAAGCTTCTCGCCCGCAACCACCAGTACCTCGGCGTGAACAACGCGATTGCCCGCATGAACGAGCTCGAGAACGCCCCGCGAGCCGACCGCGGCAAGCTCGGCGTGTTCTGGCACACGCAGGGGTCCGGCAAAACCGTCTCCATGCTGTTCTTCACGCAGAAGGTCCTGCGCAAGCAGCCGGGCAACTGGTCGTTTGTGATCGTCACCGACCGCGAGGACCTGGACGAGCAGGCATACAAGGAGTTCGTCTACGCGGGGGTAATCACCGAGAAGCACATGCGGGCGAAGAGTGCGGCAAACCTTCGGCAGCTGCTGGCTGAGGACCACCGGTACGTGTTCAGCCTCATCCACAAGTTCCGCACCGAGATGGGCGAAACGCACCCTGTCGTTTCGGACCGGGCTGACGTAATCGTCATCACCGACGAGGCTCACCGCACCCAGTACGACACGCTGGCCCTCAACATGCGCAACGCACTCCCGAACGCTCGCTTCTTAGGCTTCACCGGCACGCCGCTGATCGCCGGCGAGGAGAGGACGAAAGAGGTGTTCGGCGACTACGTGTCGATCTACAACTTCGCCGCCTCGGAGGCGGACCACTCCACGGTGCCCCTCTACTACGAGAACCGGATCCCGCAGCTGAAGATCGACAACCCGAACTTCGGCGACGATTTGATGGCGATCGTCGAGGAAGCGGACCTCGACGACGCCCAGGAACGGCGGTTGGCCAGAATGCTCGGCCAGCAATACGAGCTGATCACCCGGGACGACCGTTTGGACGCAGTGGCCCAGGACATCGTTGACAACTTTCTCGGCCGAGGCTTTCAGGGCAAGGCATTGGTGGTCTCGATCGACAAGGTCACCGCCGTGAGGACATTCGACAAGGTGCAGCGTTCCTGGGCAGCCAGGCTAGAGCGGGATGAGGCCGAACTTCGCGCCGGCAAAATGACGCCCGACCAGGCCGACCTGTTGGCGCGCGAGGTCGCCTTCATGCGTGCTACAGACATGGCGGTTGTCATATCGCAGTCTCAGAACGAGATCGCAGAGATGGCGGCTCTGGGGCTGGATATGCGGCCCCACCGAAAGCGGATGGTCGAAGAGAACCTGGAGGAGAGGTTCAAGAATGCGCAGGACCCGCTGCGGATCGCGTTCGTCTGCTCAATGTGGACAACCGGCTTCGACGTGCCATCACTGTCGACCGTCTATCTCGATAAGCCCCTTCGCAACCACACGCTGATGCAAACGATCACTCGTGCCAACCGTGTCTTCCCGGAGAAGAACAACGGAACGATCGTCGCGTATGTCGACGTGTTCAAGAATCTACAGAAAGCCTTGGCGATCTACGCGGTCGGCAGCCGGCCGGGAGAGGCGCCAGTGCAAGAGAAGGGCGAACTTGTCGAGCACCTTCGGTTGGCCGTCCAGGATCTTCGCTCGTTCTGCGCCGCGAGAGAGGTCGACCTCGACGGGCTTGGTCGCATGAAGGGGTTCGAGCTGGTCGGAGCTGCCCAGCGCACCGTCGAGATGTTGATGCTCGACGACAACGAGAAAGAAGCTTTCCTCACCCGGGCATCGTTGGTGGAGAACCTGTACAAGGCGATCCTCCCCGACCAGCGCGCGAACGAATTCAGCCGGGTGAGGGCGGTCTCGCGGTTACTCGCTGACACGATCGGTTCCTATACCGAGCCCCCCGACCTTACTGGCGTCGTCGGCCGGGTTCAGCAGCTCCTTGACGAATCGGTTGCCGCCAGGGCGTACCTGATACCGCGGAGCGAGGCTGAAGCACTGTTCGATTTGGGCCGCGTCGATTGGAAGAAGTTAGAGGACGTCTACCGTCAAGGACGGCCGCGGACGGCAGCCCAACGCTTGCGCTCGCTGCTGTCAGCACGCATGGCCGCACTCGTGAGGCTCAACCCGGCCCGCGTCGACCTTGTGGAGCGATTCGAGAAGCTGGTCGCCGACTACAACGCTGGGAGCATTAACACCGAGAAGTTCTTCCAGGAACTCCTAGCCTTCAGCAAAGGCCTTACGCAAGAAGAGTCGCGAGCACTCTCTGAAAATCTGACGGAGGAGCAGCTCGCGATCTTCGATCTTCTCATGAGGCCTGCTCCCGAGCTTTCGGACAAGGAGAGGCTGCAGGTGAAGAACGTTGCAGAAGAGGTCCTGGCCATCCTCAAGCGCGACAAGATCGTTCTTGATTGGCGCAAGGAACAGAGCACCCGCGCCGCGGTACGCGTGGCGGTCGAAGAGACGCTCGACAGATTGCCCGACGCGTTCACGCGCCAGCTGTACGTCCAGAAGTGTGACGCCGTGTACCAGCACGTATTTGACAGCTACTGGGACGACGGTCACTCCGTGTACGACAGAGCCGCTTAGGCGCCCCGCCCAATTTGAACGCTGGCGATATCCCAGCGGATGTGGCCAAAGGCCTGGGCGCTCGCCTTCGGAAGGCCCCAAGTCGCTCATCAGTGCCTGGATCATTACCCGTTCTGTTCTTCGGCGAACTGCCAGCGGCGAGCATAGCTACCGTTGGTCTCAATCCCTCAAAACAGGAATACATTGACCCATTAGGTCGCCAACTAGAAGGGCCCCGGCGCCGCTTCGAAACGCTCGAATCGCTTGAAGCCGCGAGCCGGGAATCCATTACGGATCACCAGATCGACCGAGCAATTCGAACAATGCGCTCCTATTTCCGTCCCGGCAAGCCGGTGTACTCGTGGTTTAGTCATCTCGACCGTGTTTTGAAGCCGCTCGGAGTCTCTTACAGCGCTGGCTCGGCGGCGCATCTGGATCTCGTCCAGGAAGCGACAAACCCCACCTGGTCGGAGCTGTCAAAGCAGCAACCACTCGAGGCTCGAGATCTGCTGCGCTCAGATCTTCCATTCCTTCAGTGGGAGATTGAAACCTTCCCTTTGAAACTCGTCATCTGTAATGGCACCACGGCGTTCGACAATGTCGTCCGGCTTTTGGAAGGCAATGTGATTAAGTCGGGAAAGCTGGAACGGGTTACTTGGTGGGTGGCCAAAGCCTCAATTGGTTCCCGCGGCCTCGATATCGCCGGCTGGAACATTCCGCTAGCGCGGCCGACGGGACTGGGCCTGACCGGCGAGGTCGAGCTGGGCGAGTTAATCGGTCAAGCTGTCAGTCGGACAGGATGAGCGCATGAGCCGAGATGAGTGGCAGTACGTAATTCGCGGCCGCAGCCGAGAGGTCGCGCGTTTTCTCACCTGGGCAAATAGGTACGAGCTGACTGGCGAGTCGCTCCGATGGTCGAGGCGCCAAGACATCAAAGATGCGGCCAAGGCGTCGCAATGGTTCGAAGAGCAATGGTGGGGCCTGGTCGTTTTCTCGTGTTTCGGCCGACTCGAAGGTGCTGAGTTCGTGGCGCCGCAATTCCGCCGGCCCCGCCCGGATGCAGCTGAAGTTCTGGCTGGACTCAAGCTGCCGCCGGGGAGCATCGGACATCATCGTGTCCAAACTGGGCATCGGGGAGCGAAGCAAGCGCTGGGCGCTGCATGCGAACGATCCGGCGAATTCGAGCGAATCCTGCTCCGGGGAACTGACTTTCCGACGCGGTATCTCGATCTGCGGGCCTTGTGGGCGCCGAACTGGGGTCGAACGACGTGCTTCGACCTTGTTCTCCGAGCAGGAGCCCTCGGAGTCGGGGGTAAGACCTTCGGACCTGACCGCGCATATCTGGAAACGGGCCCTGCTCAAGGCTTCGCTCTAGTAACTGACATCCCGGTCGCACCAGCCAATTCCGAATGGTGTGAAGGACTGCTCCACTGGTGGTCGGAAAACTGGCTTGAGGTTGCCGAGCTGGTCGGTGCAGATTGGCGGGCCGGCGCCCCGTATGACTCAGGTGACTTCGAGAACGCCCTTTGCATTTACCAAGAGCAGAGTCGACATGGCGTCGCTTCGCCTGGGAGTACGAGCGACTTGACCAATGTCTCTTCGCCGTCTCCTATCGAAAATGATGGCCGCTGCCCGCGATGTAGTCGGTCGCTGCTTTCGGTTCTTTGGGACGGAAAGCTGGGGGGTGGCGAGTACTTGGAGTGTGAGTCCTGCGGCTGGCGAAGCGTCGTCAGCGGCAGCGATCCTGGCCGCTAGGCGCGTTCGAAACGATCACAGGCGCGGCTACACTCTTCCGATGACCTTTCGAGCTCGGCCCCGAAGAAGGGCAGAGGTTATTGGAGGTCAAAATGAAGGCATTTCTGTCCACTTTGATCTGGCTCGCCGATCGGTGTTGGTGGATCATCTATCGGCAGTCGCCGGACGTCACGTGCATGCGGGTCAAGGTCGAGTTGTTTGTCGGGGAGCCCGATGCAATGGGATCGTACGAAGTCACCACACTGACTAAGGAGTACGGCCCTAAGGCCTAGGCCCACTACCTGCAGCGCCGACGGGTCGCAGGGATGTCGACATCCACTGCAAGGACGAGTAGGAGCCACCAGCGCACGGCAAAGACGCTGGATTCATGTTGGATTGGCGCCCAACCGCTTGCTGACGATAAGCGTCGGTTATGAAGAGCAGGAGTGCTGCAGACGCAAGTCAGACAGTGCTCTTCCTTACAGAAGCTCAGCGATCAGATCTTCGAACCATTCGGCCAATCTCTGCTTCCGCCTCACGAAGTCCTGGATGTCAGACAGCGCAACCAGCAAGATCGCCACGTCGTCGCGGGACAATCGCTTTATCGCCTCTCGTGCTTCAGACGTGAAACCGTTGGCCGCAATCAAGAACCCGAGCCTGGCAAACGCTCGATGGTTTCGCAACTTGCTATCGAGGTCGCGTACCTCGCGAGCCCCGACCGGACAGGACCAGTTCTTGCACTCAACTAGGAAAAGCGGGGAGCGAAGGTTCGACCAAAAGGTGGACGGGCAGTCGTTCACGACTATGAAGTCGATCTCTTCGTCTCCTAAGCGTCGCCTGGTTTGTTTGACGCGCAGGGTCGGCTCCATTGCGAAAAGGGCTTGTGTCAACGACTCAAGTGCTTTGCCCTTCTCATCGGTTGTTACTGCGGCTGCTTGAGCAGCGAGCGCCCTAGTCAGTTGGCTTCGACCCGAGAATAGAGACCTGCCGCGCCCACGTGGCGGCAAGGGCTGCGGGCGTGTCTGGTCATGCGACGCAGCGATCTCGGCAGGCGGTCGGGCTCCATGCACGGCCCAATCTACATACAGCACATTTGGGCGAAAAGCTCAAAAGCTCTCAACTGAGTTAAGTTTCCGGGAATTGACATTTGGGGCCGGATTCGAGTTCGCGAGACGACCTAGGATGTTGACCGGATATGGTCGTCGAACGGCCCAACTTCTGCCTTGAGTGCGGCGCTCCCCTCGTTCAAACTCCAAGGGGACGGCCAAGACTCTGGTGCTCGGACCGCTGCCGCAAACGCTTCGTTTGGTGGATTGAGTACGTGACGGTCCACCAGCTAATGCACGACTTTCAGCTCTCCAGCCATCTTGGAAGCCGTGTGCCGGACGGCTCGTGCCTGAAGTGCGGAGAACGGCTGCGTCCTTCGGGTTTCCGGCCGCGGCTCTACTGCGACGAAAGGTGTCGATCTGCATTCAGACGAGCCAGAAGGGTGTTCCGAGGCAAGGTGCGTGACGCAGTCGCTTCTAGGTCACGCGAGTTCGCTGCATGAGATAGCCCCACTGCGAAAGAGAGCATTGTTGTCAGACGCTCGCCTCACGAGACGTGACACCCGGAAGTGCTGGGATGCTATCGATAACGAGATAGTTCTCGTGACCTCGACCCAACTCCCTATGTGCACCTGTTGCAACTTGGGTGCTTGCCGAGGAGTTCAAACGATTAATGTCCGAAAACCATTAGCGAGTTCACCCGGATTGTCATGGTCATTGAAAGGGGGCCGATTGATTTCGCAATTCTCGATACACGTCCCCGATACGACGATTGATGACTTGCGTGCTCGGTTGGAACGCACCCGATGGCCACACGACTTCGTAGGCGGGGGATGGGAGCACGGGGTCAATGCCGACTACCTGAAAGAACTCGTTGACTATTGGCGTCGCGACTTCGACTGGCGGAAACAAGAAGCTCGTCTCAACGATTTAGCGCAATTCAAGACGGAAATCGACGGACACGACATCCATTTCGTCCATGTCCGGGCACGAGTTGCCAACGCCTTGCCGCTAGTCCTGACGCATGGCTGGCCTAGCACGTTCTTCGAAATGAGCAAGCTGATACCGCTGCTGACCGATCCCGGCGCTCATGGTGGCGATCCGGCGGACGCGTTCGATGTCGTCGTGCCTTCTATGCCGGGTTATGGATTTTCCACTCGCCCAACGGCTCCGTTTGTGTCGGCACGGGTTCCCGCCATGTGGACAAGACTGATGGCCCGGCTCGGTTACACACGATTCGGAGCTCACGGAGGCGATATTGGAGGCGGCGTTACAGCGCGTCTGGGCCAGTTCCACGCAGATTCAGTGGTCGGCATCCATGTGACCAACGTTTACGGGTCGATCGGAATCGGCGACCCACAACTGAGTAACGCCGAGCGTGCGTACCTTCTCCAGCAGGAAGAGTGGGAGCGAGATGAAGGAGCCTACGAACACCTTCAGCAAACGCGACCGCAGACACTGGCCTTTGGTCTGAACGACTCGCCATTAGGACTTGCCGCCTGGATCGTCGAAAAGTATCGAAGCTGGTCGGATTGCGGAGGTGACGTCGAACGAGTCTTCACGCGCGATGAGATCTTGACCAACGTCATGATCTACTGGGCCACCCAGACGATAGCGTCGTCGTTCGCGCCCTACTGGGACTCGCGTCATACCCCCGATCCTGTGCCATGGGTACCTATTACCGTGCCCTGTGGGATCGCCATCTTTCCCAAAGATCTGGGCCGTCCGCCCCGTGAGTTCGCCGAACGTAGTTACAACATTCGACGTTGGACGGAGATGCCCCGTGGCGGGCACTTTGCCGCTTGGGAAGAACCCGATCTCCTCGCAGAGGATATTCGAGCGTTGTTTCGCGATCTACGCTGAGCGTTTACTGTCCAGCCACCAACCCGCACTGTCTTCTCCGGTGGATCTAACGCCACGATGTCTCCGGATCCGATGAGTCGAATCTCGGCCTGTTCATGTAGTAATCCGACAGCCTGACCCAGAGAGGATGTGCCGAGCGCGCGGCAGGCGATAACCCCGACTCGAGACAGGGCGCGAGCCATATGCAAGCAAGCGATCCGGGGTTCATCTGGACGGCTCGGGGACCGCGTCGCATTGACAAACTGATCAACTCGACTGATGAGGCGCCCTTGACGATGGCATCGTGAACGCAAAATTTCCCCATCCATCGCAAACGTCGCCCAGCCAGATTCCTCAGCGGCTCGACGCGGCCCAGTCCTGCAGGCGAAGTCCTCGAACTCTCACGAACTCTGACGAGTTTGCTGTTACAAGCGTGGCTTTGTGGCGGAGCGCCTGGCCGGCGATCAAGAGGTCGTAAGCGCCAATTGGTTTGCCGAGCCCTTCAAGAGCTGCACGAATCCGTCCGGCGTGTTCGGCGTCTTCTGGGGTGAAGTCCAGAACCTCAAGAGGACCCGACAGGAAGGTCGCAATGCGTTCGGAGTCCGCCTTAGTGCGCTGGCTCTTTGCTACTCCGTACCAGAGCCCGAAAAGCACGACAGACGAAGTGGCGACCACGTCGTCACCCGCGCTGACGCGAGCAAAACGTCGCCGCACCGCCTCTGGCCGACCGTTGATCAGCGCGATACAAGCGTTGGTATCGAGCAGGTATGTCAATCGAGGATCTTGCGGGAAGGTGTGATCGGCTGATCGCGCCCTTCTGCCATGAAGTCGCCCGGGCCGGCACTATCTAGCCGGGCGAACCATTCCTTGGCGTCAAGTACGGGCT